>QMCE01001261.1_pt1 | contig 22695 bp, 21 predicted proteins | sample 1821851 | NCBI WGS metagenome assembly QMCE01 (sample SAMN09453174, study PRJNA476694) | Termite gut metagenome, whole genome shotgun sequencing project. | isolation source: worker | host: Odontotermes sp. | place: South Africa:Pretoria | collected 2016-01-28 | reverse complement strand
AACACAATATCCGGCTGAATGCCGATACTGCGCAGCTCCTTGACCGAATGCTGCGTTGGCTTGGTCTTCATTTCACCGGCCGTGGCAATATACGGCACCAGTGTCAGATGGATGTAGCAACAATTGTGGTGACCAAGCGTGATCCCCATTTGGCGCACGGCCTCGATGAACGGCAACGATTCGATGTCGCCAACAGTGCCGCCCACTTCCACAATCGCTACTTCGGCATTGCCCGCGCCGCGCACGACCCAGTCTTTGATTTCATCGGTGATGTGCGGAATCACCTGCACCGTCCCGCCCAGATACGCGCCGCGCCGCTCCTTGCGCAACACGCTTTCGTAAATTTGCCCCGTCGTAAAATTATTGCAACGATGCATCCTAACGTCCGTAAAGCGCTCGTAATGCCCCAAATCGAGATCGGTTTCCGCGCCGTCTTCGGTGACAAACACCTCGCCGTGCTGGAATGGGCTCATCGTCCCCGGATCGACATTAATATACGGGTCAAGTTTCAGGTTGGTGACGCGAATACCGCGAGAAGCAAGAATGGCGGCAAGTGAAGCGGCGGCAATGCCTTTCCCGAGCGAGGAAACCACACCACCAGTGACAAAGACGAATTTCGTCATGGAAGATCATCCGCAGAAAAGCGCATTCTACTGGAAGCCGTCCAAAACACCAAAAAACGCTTTAAACAACTGAGGCAGCCACTGAGAAATTCAGATACCTGCGGCTTTCATGCCGCGATTTTCATACCATGCCGCAACCGTGCCAGCGTTTCCTCACGCCCAAGCAATTCCAAAATGCGATCAATCGCGGGCGTCGTCAGCGTTCCCGCCACCAGCGCGCGTACCGGCATCATGATCTGCGGCGGCTTTAAGCTCTGTTTTTTCGCCGCCGCTTTCAACGCACCGTTGATGGCTTCACGCGTCCAGTCGATTTGCTGAAACTCCTCCAGAAGCTCGGCAAGCGCCTGCCGATTGTGGCTTTGAATTTGCTCGTCAAGAAGCGCTCTGTCCGGCGCGGGCACCATATATAAAAAACGCGCCGCTTGCGCCATTTCCACCAATGTGGTTGTCCGCTCGCGAAACAGTTCGGCAACGTCCTTCGGCGCGGGGCCATGCGTTGCGTCAATGTTTTCCCGTTGCAGATACGGCAATAAACGCCGCCCAAGCTCATCGAGCGGCAACATTTTCATGTGTTCCTGATTGAGCCAACGCAGTTTGTCCGTATTGAAACGCGACGGCGCCGGGCTGATTGCGTCGAGCTCAAACCATTCGCAAAGCATCGGCGCTGAAAACACCTCATCGTTGCCGTGCGCCCATCCCAAACGTGCCAAAAAATTGACCATCGCCTCGGGTAAATATCCGGCGCTTTCATATTCCATTACGCCGACCGCGCCGTGCCGTTTTGACAATTTTTGTCCATCCTCGCCGAGAACTGTCGGCACATGCGCAAAAGCCGGCGGCTCGGATCCAAGCGCTCGAAAAATATTAATCTGGCGTGGCGTGTTATTGACATGGTCATCGCCGCGGATGACGTGTGTGATCATCATGTCAATATCGTCAATTACCACACAAAAGTTGTAAGTCGGCATCCCATCCGAACGGGTGATCACCAGATCGTCAAGCTCACTGTTGGCGATTTCAATCCGCCCTTTCACACGATCCTCCCAAACCACAGCCCCTTCGTCGGGATTGCGAAAACGGATCACCGGCTTTACGCCAGCAGGCGGCTTTTTCCCCACCGAATTCTCCGGACGCCAACGCCCGTCATAGCGCGGCTTCTCGCCGCGCGCCATCTGCGCTTCACGCAACGCTTCAAGCTCTTCCTGCGTCATGTAACAGTAATACGCCAACCCGCGCGCCAGCATGTCGTCAAGCGTCTCGCGATAACGCGCCATCCGCTGCGTCTGATAAAAAGGGCCTTCATCGTAATCCAGCCCGAGCCACGCCATACTGTCGAGAATTGCATCTGTGGCGGCTTGTGTGGAACGCTCGCGATCCGTATCCTCAATCCGCAAGACAAACGCGCCATGATGATGGCGGGCATATGCCCAAGAAAAAAGCGCCGTGCGTGCGCCGCCCAAATGCAAAAAACCGGTCGGGCTCGGCGCGAAGCGTGTACGAATGGTTGCAGGAATGGTTATTGGTGTAGAATTTGGCATTATTATTGCAGGAAGATATGCATACAAGCGTATTTTACGGGAAAACGGTTCATAAATTCTCAACTCGTTTTAACAAAGTTTCCGGGAAATTGTTCGTTTCAAATCGATAATGAACAACGAATCGCTGCCCATAACCTGTCTTCCTGATATACGCTGACGTGCGATATTATCCGATGAACACATACTTGCAAACGAGATTAGACATGAAAAACGCCAACAAGGGATTTACGCTGATTGAGGTCATGGTTACCGTCGCCATTATCGCAATTTTGGCAGCAATTGCTTATCCAAGTTATGCAGACCATTTGATGAGAGGAAAAATTCCACCGGGTCTTGCGATGCTATCTGATGCACGCGTCAAAATGGAACAGTATTTCATGGATAACCGGACGTATGTAGGCAGTTGTACTAATGGCTCCAATCAGATTAACGGTCAAATAATTACCAGCGATACTTTTACTTTCGCATGCTCTAACGTTACTCTCAATAGCTACACGCTTACAGCAACAGGTATAAATAACAGAGGAATGAACGATTTTGAATATACCCTTAATCAAGATAATGATAAGGGAACGACTGCTACAAAGTGGGGAAAAACAAGTGCAAGTTGTTGGGTAATTAGAAAAGATGGTTCCTGCTGATTAAATTACAAAATCATGGCTAAAACAAACAGACAAAAGGGCGTTACGCTCATCGAGTTGATGGTCACGGTGACAATTCTGGCGATCATCGCTGTTATGGCTGCCCCCTCTTTCAGCAATTATTTGAATAACCGGAAAATCCGGAATCTGGCTGAATCAATCGCTGCCGGAATTCAGATTGCGAAGCTTGATGCTGTAAAAGAAAACGCTATAGTAGAGTTCACTTTGGAGAGTAGCAGTAACTCATGGGTTGTTCGACGCGTCGATAACCCAGATGGTACCCCTTCACGTACAGATATTGAAGGGTTTTCATGGGATAGTACAAGCTGGACCAGTATCGCAAATCTAACAATTAGCCCCAGCGATTCAAATACTGTATCCTTTGATGGAATAGGAAGAATGCGTGATAACAATATTGCAGCAGAAAGTGAAACACCCCCGGTTAACTCAACCCGTTTGAATCAAATTGATGTCGGCCCGACAACACCCACTCCTCCCGGTATCTATCCCGCTCGCGTCGAAATCTCTTTAGCCAGAGGCGTACGGGTGTGTTACCTGCACCTACCCCCTAGCGATCCTAAAGGATGCACACTGTAAGAAATTGACGGTAATCCGCCTCTAAAGAAAAGCCAGAGCAAAAGTATCTTGCAAAAAAGCTCTAAGATGTCAATTACGGTTTAGAAGTGGCTCCGTATATCTGTACGGAAATATTCCGAAGTTAGGTGGATTCTCCGCTGCTAAGCCGCGATGTTTTGCGGCAATTGATTGAAGTAAACCGCATCCGGTGTTTGTCCGTCAAGAGCCGAATGCGGACGCCGAAGATTGTAAAAGGCAACATAGCGCTGCAATGCCTGTTTGACCTCCGATACGGTATCGTAGCCGTGGAGATAAACCTCCTCATATTTGACCGTCCGCCACAAAATGAAATCCGCCCGGAACATATCGGAAAGGCTCTGGCAGCATTTCAGCGTACTTTAATCACAGGCGATTCGCCGTTTGACCGCTTCGCTTTTAATGGGGAAAAAAATGCCATATCGGAAAGCGCCAAGCGCGGATGGAAATTATTTACTGGCGCCGCGCAATGTGCGAATTGCCATACCGTCGATAACAAAAGTGCCATTTTCTCCGATAACCAATTCCATAGCCTGAATGTCGGCTGGAAAAATCTTGAAAAAGCATTGCCTTCAATCACTACCCGGCTGGTTTCGGCAAAAGAGCGCGGAGATAACATTGATGAAATTATCTTGAGCGATGAGGATGTTGCAGAGCTCGGTTATTTCGTGGTGACATTAAAACCCGGCGATATAGGGAAATTCCGAACGCCCAGTTTGCGAAATGTCGCATTAACCGCGCCATACATGCACGATGGCAGTGTTGCCACCTTGGAAGATGCCGTGGAATGGGAAACATACTTTCGAAGCTGGAAAACGGAAAAGGATCCCGTTCAACCATTGGTTCTTACCCCAGGGGAAAAAGCCGATTTAGTAGCATTTTTGAAATCGCTGACAAGCCCGAATGCGACGGCTTTTCCCACACCGACAAATCGAAAAAATATTGAATGAAAGGCAATTTGCCGGCCTTTTTGCCATGAAAGAAAAGTTTATCTATATATAATTCCGCCACTGAGTTCAGAACTTCACCTGCACCGCGTCTCGTTTATTGCCGCCCGCTTCAAGCAATGCCGCCGGGCGAAAAGAAAATATCCCCGCGATAATATTGTTGGGGAAAATCTGCGACATCGTGTTATAGCGCATTACCTCATCATTGTACGCTTGGCGAGCAAAAGCAACACGGTTTTCAGTGCTCGACAGTTCTTCGTTAAATTGCATGACCGTTTGGTTGGCCTTAAGATCGGGATAAGCCTCTACCACCATCAGCAAGCGGCCCAACATCCCGTTTAACGCGTTATCAGCTTCGCTTAAATGCTTCATCAGCGAGGTATCTCCCGGTGAAGACGCCGCGTTCTTCAATTGATCCATGGCGGTATTACGCGCCTGCGTTACCTGGTTAAGTGTTTCATTTTCATGTTTCAAATAAGCTTTGACGCTTTCCACCAAATTGGGGATCAAATCATAGCGACGGGTTAATTGCACATCGATTTGAGAAAAAGCGTTTTTATATGTATTACGCGACGCAACCAGTTTGTTGTAAATCAGTATGACAATCATTGCCAAAGCAATCATAATCAATAAAAAAACCATACCTGCTCCAAACATCGCACACCTCCTTTATATTACCCACAGTATCTTAAAAAATATAAACCATATTTACATCCGATGATTATATTGCATTCACCCGAGTGTCAACATGCAAAAGGCCGGATTGACGCCCCTGCCCGCCGCGCTTTCCCGGCCTATGCGGGCAATAAAGAAATATCTTTCCCCGGGTAATCGATCATCTTATCCGGCGGTGGCGCGTGCAAACAAACGGCGATTAACGATAAAATTTCCTGTTGGTCTTCATTTAAAAAATCAGCGTGGACACTGCCCGCCAGCTCCTGGAATAACTTTCTTTTATCATCTATCGATAAATTATTAAGGCAATCCAATGCAGCCTCCAATGCCCTGGCGTTATCTCCTTTATGCGCTGAACCAAGATCATCAAGCACAATATGAACAGGCTTGCTGTTTAGATTTTCATTAAACAGTTTTTTCAGCAAGTCGATTTCGGCACGGCAGCCCTCATAAACAGCATGTCCTTCTGTTTTCGTTTTCCCCGGTTTGTCCATCTCCATGAGGTATTGCCGCACCAGATAGGCAACGGCTAATTCCAAAAGAGAAACCTCTTGGTTGGCGACAATCAGATCGACAATGGTTTTTCGCATGCGCTCTTTTTGTTTTACCGATAATTCGTGCAAGCGAACCAAAAGAATCCTTAAACGGGTTAAACGTATATATAAAGCATCACGGTTATTTTTGCGCGCCATTATTTTAGCCTGCATGGCGATATCGTATTCCCAGTCATTTTCGATCAATTTATATTGTTGCCGAAAAATATTTTGATCGTGCCCATCCAGTAAATACGAAAACACCAATGCGACACCTTCGCGCATACTGAAATTTTCTGATGTAATTGCCGCTTGCCCGGAAATAAAACGCAGCGGCAATGTACGATGCAGTTCATCAACATCAAGTTGCACACTGGCAGCAGGTTGCTCATGTTCAGGGGTAAAACTGCTGTCCAATGCACGAATACGTTCTATCAATGGCGGATGTGTCGCCAAAAGACGAGAAAAATCGATTGCCTCGGTAAAAAAGAAATACGCATACGCCTCCACTTCCGGTGACCGAAACAAAGCCGCATCGTAGTAAACTTTTTTTAAAGCCCCGGCAAGCCCGCGGGCGCTGCGCGTAAATTGAACCGCCGAAGCGTCCGCCAAGTACTCGCGCTGCCGTAATATCGACGCCTGCAAAATACGGCTGCCTAAACGGCCAATATACCCAAGAGCCGTCAAAGCCAATCCGAACAGAATCAATAATGGCGATACAATGGGGCTGAAGGTGTTTTTATCCTGATACTTACCAAATGGTCGGCGAGCAAAACTGAGAACTGTCCGGCCATAAACATGCACGGAATGCAAGCCAAACAACAGGCTTGAGGTTCTGGTATTAAGCCGCATATCGCCATTGAGCAAATGGCTGAATTCGTGCGCTACCACCCCTTGCAGCTCGTCACGGGTCAATCGTTCCAATGCGCCTCGGGTCACCGCCATCGCAGCGTCTGCTTGCGTCCAACCGGCGACCAGCGCATTGATTGACGGCTCCTGCGGCAACCAGAATAACGAAGGCATTGGTACCCGGGAGGCAATGGACATTTCTTCGACGATATTAATATACCGTTGAAACATCATATCTTCATCCGGCACATTGGTTGTCCACTTCGGCAACGGCTCCCCGCCCAAGTGGCGAATAATCGATTCTCCGCCGGACTGTCTCAGTTCGAAATAACGCAGGTAACAGCCGCCTATCATCGCGGCCAAGACAATGAACATCAAATAATAAAAAGCAAATAATGCCCGGTCGCCTTCAAACAGCAATGCAATCAACCAGATTGCGCCGCTAATCAGCGCCAGAATCAACGCAACCGCCAGAGCGAAGCAACAGCGGAAAAGCATACTTATTCTTTTGGCTCTTTTCTGGTCGCCAAAAAAATCTACCGTCTGCCGATTACCTGATTGATCCAATGCGATCCTCTTCACCAAACGCGCATCGCCATGCGCCTCGCTGTTTTTTATCGGCAACCCGCAAGTTAAAACTTGACCTTGGGCGCCTCTTTCTTCTCCGGCGCAGCTTCCATGAATGCGGCGGAGCCAAACCGGAAAAGGCCGGCCACAATATTGGCGGGAAAAACCTGTGTCATCGTGTTGTAGTACATCACATTATCGTTGTAAACCTGCCGTTCCGCAGCAATAAGGTTTTCCGTATTGGCAAGCTCTTTACTAAATTGCGCAATGGTTTCATTGGCTTTGAGCTCGGGGTAAGCTTCGACCACCAGCATCAATCGCCCTATCGATGCATTCAACGCGCCATCCGCTTGCGCCAATTGGTTCATCAGAGATGCATTTCCGGGAGAGGCTGCCGCTTCTTTTAAACCTTGCATAGCCATGCTCCGTGCTTCCGTGACTTGCGTTAGCGTTTCGTTTTCATGTTTCAAATACGCCTTGACGCTTTCGAGCAAATTCGGAATCAGGTCATAGCGCCGGATCAGTTGAACCTCGATCTGCGAAAACGCGAATTCGTTGCGCGCTTCAATGAATCGGTTATAACAGCCGATCCCGTAAGCAACAACGACCACCGCCAAGACAATAAGGATTACCAGAATAGCAAAAAGCATTTCCGCCATAACCACTCCCCCCTCAAACAGAAAAGTCAATACAAGCAATTAACACTATAACTGAAAATAACAGAGCCCAATAACAACATGACGGCAATTACTAAAACCCCTGGATTCCGATCTGCGCCATGAGGTCGGCCAATATATCCTTGTTCGCGGGCAGCAAAGGTTGAACGGATAAATCCGGCGGCGTAACCCAGGAAAACGCCTGGCCTTCCAGGCCATGTATTTCCCCCAACCAATCCGTCACAAAAAAGAAATGAAGATCAACAAAAGCATGCGGATACTGATATTGATAACTACGCCAGAATCGAGGCGCCGCAATGGTGATATTCAATTCTTCACGAAGCTCGCGGCACAATGCTTCGGCCGCGCTCTCTCCCGCTTCGACTTTTCCGCCGGGAAATTCCCAATATCCGGCGTACACTTTACCGTCGGGACGCTGCGTTAAAAGAAAGCTTTTATCGGGGCGAATCAGAACGCCGGCGGCAACTTGCACCGCTTTCATTTTCTTTTATTGCGCTGCGTCAATACCCGGCTGCCGACATCATCGCGCGCAAACTGCCAGGCAACACGCCCGGAAACAGCGCCGCGCATACGCGCCCATTGCAACGCACGCAAACGAAGCGCCTCTCGTTCTTGTACCGATCTGGGCAACGCAACGCCAAAATAGCGAAGCCACCCTATCACCGCCTGCCAATAATCATCCTCTGAAAAGTTATAAAATGAAATCCAGAGGCCGAAACGCTCCGCCAACGATACTTTTTCATCTTTACTTTCATCGGGGCGGATCTCTGCGTTATTACCATCGTAGGTAAAATTTTCGCGAAAGAAAACCGGCATTAAATGGCGGCGATTCGACGTCGCGTAAATCAGCACATTATCAGGCGGCGCCATGATCGAGCCATCCAGTACCGCTTTCAATTCACGGTAGCCGCTTTCTTGTGTATCAAAAGCAAGGTCATCACAAAAAATAACGAAGCGATGCGGTAAACTCTCAACATGCGCCACAATTTCGGGTAAATCAAAAAGGTCATTTCGATCCACTTCGATCAAACGTAAACCACGCTTACCATAACGTTGCAGCATCGCCTTGACCAAGGACGATTTCCCCGTTCCCGGCGCGCCGGTAAGCAACACATTATTGGCAATGCCGCCTTCGACAAACTGCCGGGTATTTTTATCGATACGCTCTTTTTGGTCATCGACCGCAACCAGATTATCCGGCGACAACATATGCGGGCGATTCACCGGATAAAGTGCGCCACGCCCGTTCTTGCGCTTCCAGCGCGCCGCCAAGGTCTTGTGCCAATCGATCGGCGCCTCGTCTTGAGGCAATAAATATTCTGCCCGGTTGAGCAATGCTTCAATACGTGTCAAAAAAATCGATAACCGCTCTTTTTTTTTCATCGTCAATCAGGTGCGATACTCTGCGTTGATGGTCACATAGTCATGCGATAAATCGCACGTCCATACCGTCGCTTTTGCCTTACGATTCAATTCATGGCCAAGGTCGATACGTACATGAATTTCTTCCTGCGCCATCACACGCTGCCCATCCTCCTCCCGATAAGAAACAGCCCGTCCGCCTTTATCAACCACCAGAACATCATCGAGCCACAGCGAAACACGCCCCGGATCAAAAGCTTCCGGCATGGCATTACCAATGGCGCAAATAATACGGCCAAGATTCGGATCAGACGCAAAAAAAGCCGTTTTCACCAAGGGCGAATGCGCTACGGAAAACGCGACGCGACGGCAAGTTTCATAGTCCTGCCCTTCAACATCGATGGTTATAAATTTACTGGCGCCCTCGCCGTCACGCACAATTGCTTGCGCCAAAGATGACGCAACGTTGAGCAATCCTTCTTTCAGCACAACAAGCCGTGGATCACGGACATTTTTGAACGGCGGGACTTTGGCTTTTCCCGTCGCCATGGCGATCAACGTATCGTTGGTGGAAGTATCGCCATCGATGGTAATCGAGTTAAACGTCTGCGTGGCAATTTCACGCCAGATCGACTGCCAAACATCCGCCGCTATGGGCGCGTCGCAGGCGATAAACGTCAACAGCGTTGCCATGTCAGGGTGAATCATGCCCGCGCCTTTGGCAATCCCGGTAATCGTCACCGGCTCGCCATCGATAATCACTTGCGCGGACGCCGCTTTATGCACGGTATCCGTCGTCATGATCGCCTGTGCCGCCGAAATCCATGCCGCGCCGGATGTATCGCAGTTACCGGCTGCGGCAGGTAACGCGGCGATCAGCTTTTCTACCGGCAATGGCTCCATGATGACGCCTGTAGAGCACACCATGATTTCGTCCGGCGTGCATAACAGCAGCTTCGCCGCTTCCTCACAGGTTTGCCGCGCATGCGAAAGACCTTTCGCGCCGGTGCCCGCGTTGGCGTTTCCGGCATTCACGACAATCCCGCGCAAACTCTTCCCTTGCTGACGCTGTGCCATCAAATGTTCTTTGCTGACAATAACCGGCGCCGCACAGAAGCGATTCCGGGTAAAAACAGCCGCGGCGACAGTGCCCGGCGCACAATCGATCAAAAGCACATCATTGCGCGTCCAGTCCTTTATGTGCGCGGCGGCGGCGCCCAAGCACACGCCGGAAACCGGTAAAATCGTGTCTGCTGCTGCAGGTTGGTAACGGACAGGCATTATTCACCCCCAAAAAAATCAGGCTACGAAATTATTGTGTTTCTGAAAGTGGACGAAGCTGCAATGCGTGCGCAACCTCTTCGGCAATTTCCGGCATCGCCTGGTAAGACGACATATCATTTTCCCGCCGGATATTCGCGACTTTTTGGATTGCGCGATAGGCGGCATCGCTTGGTTGTTGCTTAAATTGCGTCCAAGCGAAGACCGTCGCCAATTCGCGGTCGATAAGCCGGTTCAAGTCAAACAGCGCCGCCTCCTGGTTGTTTGCCCGGAGCTGCTCAAGCAGGCTCACTTGCGCCACCAAATGCGACTCATTGATTTTCGCCATCTTGGCGTTAAGCGGCTTGGCAAAGTACCAGTAAAAAGCAAGCAACCCAATTAAGATACCAAGCGCTAATACCAGAAAAAACTTGATAACCGCTTTCATCAACACGCTCCTTTTTTACTGCGCAAAAAAACCATCCCTTCTGAAAATCGCCGGTTTTCTTTTTACATTTCTTCCGTCTAGTTCAACTTACCGTGGCAATGTTTGTATTTCTTTCCCGACCCACAAGGGCACGGGTCGTTACGCCCGACTTTCTCACCGACGCGCGCATAAGGAATCGCCGGCCCTTTATCGGCATTGTCCAGCGCCTCATCGTAATCGGCGTGCTGATAGCGAACATTGGACACATGAGGCTGTTGTTCAACGGCCTCGGCATCTTCGGGCTTACGCACCTGCACCGTCAAAAGAACGCGTACAACCTCATGCTTGATACGATCAAGCATCATCGAGAACAGTTCAAATGCTTCCCGTTTATATTCCTGCTTGGGGTTTTTCTGTGCGTAACCGCGCAATCCGATCCCCTGCCGCAAATGATCAAGTGCAGCTAAATGCTCACGCCAATATTGATCAATCATCGTCAGCATCAGGCTGCGCTCAAACTGCCGTATCGTCGCCTCACCAACATCTACGGCGTGTGATTGCCATTGCCCCTGGGCAATTTCGGCAAGATGATCGGCCAATGCTTCGATGTCGCGCTTGGTATCTTCGGCCATCCATTCCGAAACGTTTACCGACATTTTGTATTCGGACTGCAAATACGCTTCCAACGCCGGTAAATCCCACTGCTCCTCCACCGAATTCGGCGGCATATAACGATCGACGGCAATCTGCATTTCGTTGCCGATCATGTTGTTGATCGTTTCCGAAATATCACCGGATTCCAGCAATTCATTGCGTTGCGTATAAATCACGCGACGCTGATCGTTAGCAACATCGTCGTATTCAAGCAACTGTTTTCGGATATCGAAATTGCGCGTCTCAACCCGGTGCTGGGCTTTCTCAATGGAGCGATTAATCATTGAATGCTCGATCGGCTCGCCTGCCGGCATTTTCAGGCGTTGCATGATATTGCCCAAGCGCTCGCCGCCAAAAATACGCAGCAACGGATCCTCCAGCGATAAATAAAAACGCGATGATCCGGGATCGCCCTGTCGCCCCGAACGTCCGCGCAATTGGTTATCGATCCGACGCGATTCATGGCGCTCGGTGCCGATAATGTGCAAACCACCCAACGCGACAACTCTCTCATGCCGCGCTTGCCAATCCGTTTGTTCTTTGGCGATCATTCTTTCTTTATCGGTATCGCTCAAGCTTTCGTCTTCACGAATTTTAAGCAGGATCGGCTCAATCGCACCGCCGAGCACAATGTCGGTCCCGCGTCCGGCCATATTGGTCGCAATCGTAATCATTTTTTCGCGGCCTGCCTGCGCCACGATTTCCGCTTCGCGCTCATGATGCTTCGCGTTCAATACCTGATGCGGCAGTTTTTCTTTGGTCAGATACTGCGAAAGAAGCTCGGAACTTTCGATAGAGGTCGTCCCCACCAGCACCGGCTGGCCGCGATGGCAACAATCGCGGATATCGTTGAGAATTGCTTCGGTTTTTTCCTGAAACGTGCGATACACCAGATCGTTCATATCCTGGCGCACCATAGGCAGATTCGTGGGGATCACCACCGTTTCCAATCCGTAAATCTGCTGGAATTCAAACGCTTCGGTATCGGCCGTTCCCGTCATCCCCGAAAGTTTCTGGTACATGCGGAAATAATTCTGGAACGTAATGGATGCCAGCGTCTGGTTTTCGCGCTGAATCGGTACGCCTTCTTTCGCCTCTATCGCCTGATGCAAGCCTTCCGACCAGCGCCGCCCCGGCATTAAACGCCCCGTGAACTCGTCGACAATAATCACTTCGCCGTTTTGGACGACATACTGCTGGTCACGATAATAAAGAGCATGCGCGCGCAATGCCGCATTGAGATGATAAACCAACGAAATGTGGCCGCTGTCGTATAAGCTGCCGCCTTCAGGAATCAATCCCGCTTCGATCAACAACTGTTCCGCATGCTCGTGCCCTTCCTCGGAAAGAAGGACTTGCCGCGCTTTTTCATCCACCCAGTAATCGCCCGCGCCTTTTTCCTCTTTTTGCGGCGAAAGTTTGGGCGCGATCACATCAAGCTGATAATACATATCGATGTTGTCGTCGGCCTGGCCGGAAATGATCAACGGCGTTCTCGCTTCGTCAATCAAAATGGAATCCACCTCGTCAACCACGGCGAAATTCAATGGCCGTTGCACACGGCTTTCCGCGGCCATTTCCATGTTATCGCGCAAATAGTCAAAGCCGAATTCGTTATTGGTGCCGTAAGTAATATCGGCAGCGTAAGCAACCTGTTTATCGTCGTGCGCCATCTGCGATAAATTAACGCCCACCGTCAGCCCGAGAAAACGATAAATCCGCCCCATCCATTCCGCGTCGCGCTTGGCCAGATAATCGTTGACCGTCACCACATGCACGCCTTTTCCGGACAGTGCGTTTAAGTAAACCGGCAACGTCGCCACCAGCGTTTTGCCTTCGCCTGTTCTCATCTCGGCGATTTTGCCCTGATGCAACGCCATGCCGCCGATCAGCTGGACATCAAAATGGCGCATATTGAGCACACGCTTGCCCGCTTCACGGGTAACGGCGAACGCTTCGGGCAATAAATCGTCAAGCGTTTTGCCTTCCGCATAGCGTTTTTTGAACTCTTCGGTTTTCGCGCGCAAATCGTCATCGGACAATGCGGAAATCGCCGGTTCCAGCGCGTTGATCTGGGAAACGGTTTTCTGGTATTTTTTTAATAACCGCTGATTGCGGCTGCCAAAAATACGGGTAAGAAAATTTTCGAACATCTTGTTCCAATATATTTAAAAAATAAAGGAGTGAGACGACTCACTCCTTTGTGTTTTTTCCGATACCGCTCGTCTTAGCGCGTTCGGTACTTTAACTTGCTTTTTTGAGAAAACGCGCCGGATTTTGCGCGACGCCATTCAAACGAACCTCAAAATGCAAATGCGGCCCGGTTGATCGCCCGGTTGACCCGACGGTTGCAATCACCTGGCCACTCACGACCAAATCACCATCATTCACCAAAAGCTCGGAATTGTGCGCATAACGCGTGGTCAACCCGTTACCATGGTCAATTTCGACGATTTTACCATAATGCGGATGCCTGTTTGCGCGAATGACTTTTCCGCTTGCCGCCGCGACAATCGGCGTGCCGGTAGGCGCCGGAAAGTCCGTACCTTCATGAAACGCTTTCATCCCGGAAAACGGATCGATCCGGTAACCAAAATCCGATGAGCGCCATGTCACTTCAACGGGCTGCCGTGACGGCAAGAAGCGGCGGCTGGCGGAGTTTTCCACCAACAGCCCGTCAAAAATATGAAAATGATCGCTTTGCAGCGCAATTTTCTGAGTGAGCCCATCAATCATTTCGCCCAGCTCCGCGGCGTTAAACGGTTGCGCCATCACCTCGGCGCCGCCCTGCGCCGCCTTGGGCATTTCCTCTTCGCTCATTCCGACCGTCTTGGCCAACTGTTCGGACAATGCGTCAAGACGCGCGGATTGCGCCTGCAACTCTCCCAAACGCACCGCCATCGCGCTTAAATGACCTTGTAATTGTTCCTGGGTCCGCGCCGCCTCTGCGCGCTGATCGGCAAGCGCCAATTCCTGCAACCAAGACGGCTGGGCGACAGAAGCCCACTTCAGAAGGCCAAAGCTCGCTCCCAGCGATAATGAAATAAATAAAACGCTAACAGCGCCGGCTACAATAGAAATTTGTTTCCAGCCAATCGTTGCCGTTCGTACAGCTCGCGACGTATCGCTGCTCACCAAAAGAATGTTCAAAGGAGTATCCTTAACACTGTCAATTTCAATTTCCGAGCAGCTAACACCTATGGCTTCGACCGAACCGCTCAAGCGCATCAACGATGTACTCAAGCACGAAACACAGTTTGCCGGATGGTTGCGGCGTTTCCAAATGGAAACGATGCTGACCGGAAAAATTCGTTCACTGCTTCCAAAGCTTGTTGCGTCACAAACCCGCGTTACGGACATACGGGGCGGACAACTCAAGCTCTCTACTTCTTCCGGCGCAATAGCAACGACCGTAAAACAGTACGCACCGGAAATTGTCAAGCTTCTGTCTCAACTGGGCTACGAATTTAATGCAGTTTCCGTTTCCGTGCAACCCTCGATGATCAAAAAAATTCCTGAAAGATCAGGGATTAAGAGGATGCCGCCGCCTATGGTGACACTTTGTAACTTTAAAGACACACTTCCGGAAGGGAAATTGAAAAATGCCGTCCGGCAGCTGATGAAAAAATGCTAAAGCCGAACACAGGTTTCGCGACCGTTTCCGAAGAAGTTCCGAAAGAGTCGCGCATAAAATTATTAGCCTAACCCAAGAAGAAACCGTGTCTCTCGGTTCGGTAATCATCGGAAAACACAAGATTTCTCTTGCCCGCCCCATTTCTCGAAAGACATCCATTTACCCTTCGTCCTTCACCCGCTTAAGCGTTTTAAAAATCAACGAAGGTGAATAGCCCCGCGCAATCAGAAAGCGAATTTGCTTGTTTTTTTCCTTTTCATTCTCCGGCAATTTGCCAAACCGTTGCCGCCAAAGCTTCAGGACATCCTCTTCTTCGCTGGTTTCATCAAACGCCGTCAGCGTTGAGTCGATGATATCCCGGTCAATGCCCTGCTCCTTGAGCTGCGTCGTAATGGCTCGCTTGCTGTATTTCCCCTGCTTGCGCCGCACCAGCGCTTCGGCAAAACGCTCGTCAGAAAGCAATCCCAAGCGTTCCAGTTCATCGAGCGCAACCTCCGTCTCGTCCTGGGCCGCGCCTGAACGCAATAAACGCTGCGCCAATTCCGCACGACTGTATTCGCGCCGCGACAAGAAGCAAATAGCCTGCTGCTTGGCGGTGAGCGTTTTTTTCTCCTTTTTCATGGCGCTTATAAAAACGAAACGATGATGATAATATACCAATCACCATCCATTAGGCACCTCCCGTACCGTGAAGAACCCTGATCAACTGACCCGCTTTGGCGTTGCCATGCCCGAATCGCTTCTCGAACAATTTGATGCCTGGAGCAAACGCTCCGGGCTTCCCAATCGTTCCGAAGCTTTGCGCCATTTGGTGCGCGACTATATTTCGCGCCGGCACTGGGAAGAAGGGCGGGGTTTTGTACACGGGACGATCACGCTGATGTACGACCATCATGCGCACGATCTTTCCGGCGCATTGACGTCGCTGCAACACGATTTCGGCGACATTATCGTCTGTACAACGCATGTTCACATCTCCCATGAGACCTGCCTGGAATGCATCGTATTGCGCGGAAAAGTGCAGCGCCTTAAAAATTTCGAAACGGCGTTAGCCAATATTCGCGGCCTGCAAAATGTCGGCACCGTGATTTCGACGGCTTAAACCGTATCAAAATCGCTGATATAAGAATCGCCTTCTTCGACAACATCGGTGAGCACCGGATAATCGTCGTCATCGGTCGATAACGGCTTACCCCCGGGTTGCCTGCTTTTTTCTTGAGCAATCGTCGTTATTGATTCCTGTTTTGCCTTTGTCCGCTGCTGGGCGGCAATTGTTTCTTCGCTTATTTCTTCGGCTTGGCCCGGTACTGACGAAGATTGCAAGATCGTCTTTTCAAGCTCCATAACATCATTTTTGAGCGCCTGAATTTTTCTCTCGCGTTTCAACACATCCGCAAGAACGGATGCCGCCGAAAAGCGCAGCGGCGGCAGTTGCGGCGGCTCTTTCCGGATATCCTTTTCTTCTTCTGAGGCTACCAATGATGCTTCGAAAGCTGCACTCCCGGGTGAAGGCTCTTTGGGAGCCGGTGTTGTCGTCGCGGCGGGCTGCTCCCTTCCCGGCGCGTCGGCTCCTGCGGGAGCGCCCATATCAACAACAGGCGTCAATACCTCCTGCTGCATCTCGGCATGTTGAGGCTGCTCATCCGACTCCTCGGCCAAAGTCGGCGCATGGGCAGAAGGAAGCCTCCATTCCGTTTCCTCCGTCGATACCTCCTCTAACTCTACCGGCATGAACGCGAAAGAAGAAGGTTGCGCTTCGGCTAACCGCCCCGTTTCATCGGCTCCCGCCTCATCAGCTTCCTGTTTTGCGTATCCTTCCGGCGCCGTCAACTTTTCGTCAACATCGTCGATGGTCGGTGAACTAGACGGCGATTCTTTAAGCGCGAAAGACGATGATGAACGGCGATTGCGAAGCATCATCGCATCAACCAGATTCAGCGTATCCTGAACAGTTCGATGAGAATCCGTCGGCATCGTTTCGCTTAACGTGTTGATAAGTTATGCGCGCGCAGCATATAACCACGCTCCTGGTAAAAACGATAACGCTTTCGCCCCTCGCCGACCGCTTCGCTGTCGGTACCGATAATTTCCGCAAGCCGCTCAAAGCGGCTGAAAAAATCCGGCACCCGGCGCTGCAAATTGATCAGCACCTCCGCCGCGCCTTCATGAACCGGGCTATGGTCAACCCAGACAGGCGTATCACTCGCAAGCGGGCTATCCAGCCGACAATGCGGCACAAAGCCGGTTGCCGGTTCGATCCATAACCGTTTATCAAGCTGCGCCGTCATCGCTTCATCTTCGGTCAACACCCTGATTTTGCCGTGTTGCGGAAGCGCTTTGCGCACCAGCTGCACCGCCACGCGCAACGGATCGGAAACGTGGGTATAAAAATCAATAACGGTCATGGTGCTCAATCGTTATACCGCTCACGGGAAATCAACCAGGCGACCAGCAATGGCACCGGCCGCCCGGTGGCGCCTTTCTGTCGATCTTCCTCGTATGCGACCCCGGCAATATCAAGATGTGCCCAATCATATTTTTTCGCGAACCGCGACAAAAAACAGGCGGCCGTAATACTGCCCGCGGCGCGCCCGGCAACATTGGCAACATCGGCAAAACCGCTCTTTAACCCTTCATGGTAATCATGCCACATCGGCATCGCCCAGCCACGATCAACGGCATCTTCGCCGGCATGTACCAATGAGCGCACCAGCGCGTCGTTATTGCCGAATACGCCGCATGCTTCATGGCCAAGCGCAACCACCATCGCCCCGGTCAATGTTGCGATATCGACAACCGCCTCCGGGTCGTAACGCTCGGCGTAAGTGAGCGCATCGGCAAGAATAAGACGACCTTCCGCGTCGGTATTGAGAATTTCTATGGTTTGCCCGGACAGGCTCGTCACAATATCGCCCGGCTTGGTCGCCGCGCCGGACGGCAGATTTTCGCAAGCGGGTATCAAGCCGATAATATGCAAATCCGGGGCGATTTCGGCAATCGCGCGAAATGTCCCCAAGACACCGGCCGCGCCGCACATATCGAATTTCATCCGGTCCATATCGGCGGCCGGTTTCAGCGAAATACCGCCCGAATCGAAGGTAATGCCTTTACCGATCAGCACCAACGGCTTATTTTTGGTTTTGCCCGCGCCATATTCAAGCTTGATGAAGCACGGCGGTACGATGCTGCCCTGAGTAACGGCCAAAAATGCATTCATTCCTTCTTTTTTGATTTCATCGACGTTCAGCACTTCGGCGCTGATATCTTCATATTCGTGCGCCAATTGCCTGGCCTGTGCCGCCAGATATCCCGGCGTACAAATATTGGCGGGCAGATTCCCCAGATTGCGCGCCAACGTCACGCCGTTGGCAATCGCCTGCCCGCGAACCATCGTCGCCTCGGCAATCGACAAATCGGAACGAAGCGGCACGGTAAACGTCAGTTTGCGCAATGGGCGGCGAACATCGGTATTTTCCGTTTTCAACTCGGAAAAACAATACACCGCCTCGCTGGCGGCGATCACGGCATGCTCGATCTGCCAGCCGATTTCACGTCTGCGTACCTTTTCTTCCGTCAGATAAATGACCGCCTCGTAAGCGCCGGTTTCGTTAAGGAATTTCACGGCGGTACGAATCGCCGTATAAAACTCGCCATCCTTGAAATCGCGCTCCTTGCCCAGCCCGACCAGCAATACCCGGTCGCACAGCGTATCGGGAACGTTGTAGAGCATCAACGTTGTTCCCAGCCGCCCCTCCATATCGCCGCGACGAACGATTTCGCTGATATAGCCTTTGGCGGCACGGTCGATGCGCTCCGCCGATAAAGTCAGCTTACGGTTATCAAAAACACCGGCCACCACGCACGCGGTGCGTTGTTTCTCGGGATTGCCCGTTTTTATGGTAAATTCCATTTTGTCCTCGGTTTTTACGAATACACAAGATTAATATTTTTGGAACGCGCCGGTGAAAGCGCCAGCCAAAAGTTAAAAATCATCCTCACGGAATATCGTCCTTTAATATGATTTTCAAACACAGCCTTATTCGTGAACTGACAATCACATCCGCTGGTTTGTTCATTGTTGCCGTTGCCATTCTTTTCACCAACTTGATCTTGCGTTTGCTTGGTCGAGCCGCCGGCGGACGGCTGGACACCGAAGGCATTTTACCCATGTTGGGCTTCTATGTATTACAATATTTGCATATTTTGCTCGTCATTACGTTGTTTTTGTCTGTTCTGCTGACGGTTACCCGTGCTTACCGGGACAGCGAAATGATCGTATGGTTTTCTTCCGGGCGCCCGCTGACCGCTTGGTTGCGCCCGATTCTCGCTTATGCCGCCCCCTTTCTTTTTACGACGCTCCTGCTTTCGCTCTTTCTGACGCCATGGGCGCAACAGCAACGCCAACAATACCAGCAGCAACTGGAAAGCCGCGACGAGATTTCCATGCTGGCGCCGGGACTGTTTCGCGAATTCCGGCGCGCCGGCCTGGTTGTTTATATCGAAAGCATCAATTCGTTTAACGGCACCATCAAAAATGTTTTTCTGCAATCCATCGACAAAACGCGCAGCGAAACCCTCTCGGCACGTTCGGCGTTTATCGACACCCGCGACGATGGCGAGCGATTTCTGGTCATGGAAAACGGCAATCGTTACGTTGGCGTACCCGGCTCCGCCAACTACCAAGTCATCCAATTCACACAGCTTGGCCGACGTATTGAGCCTGCCGAACAAACGCTGGTCGAGCCGAGCACCCGCGCCGAACAAACGCTGTCGTTACTGAGCTCGCCCAACCCGGCAAGAAAAGGCGAGCTCTTCTGGCGGCTGTCGATACCGCTGATGGGGCTGATGTTGACAATATTGGCTATTCCGCTCGGCTACGTGAACAACCGCATGGGGCGCTCGTTCAATTTCATCGCCGCGGTGCTGATTTACCTGATCTATTCAAACAGCCTCAATATCTTGCAGGGGCTGGTGATGCACGACAGGCTATCCTTCTGGCTGGCACTGCTCATTCCCCACGGGCTGGCTTTCATCCTTGCCGCTTTATTACTGCACCACCGCATTCGCATTTACGCGTTCTGGCGACGTCCGCCCCGACCGCAAGCAAATAACGACACCCCGCCCCGCTCATGAACACATTACAACGCTACCTTTGGCGGGAGATTTCTCTGGCGACGATTTTTCTGGTGTTCGCGTTGGTGCTCGTATTTGCGTTTTTCGACGTTATCAATGAGCTGGGCGATCTTGGCAAAGGGCGCAGCCTTTCTTCAATTTTCCTTTATGTGCTGTTCACGATCCCATCACGCTTCTATGAACTCGCCCCCGTCGCGGCGCTGATCGGTACGCTTTATGTGTTGGCGCAGCTGGTCGCCAACTCCGAATTTACCGTCATGCGCGCCTCCGGCATGTCGCTTGCCCAGGTCAGCCGCGCCATCGTTCAGGTCGGCATCCCGATTGCCTTGGTTACTTTTTTAGCGGGCGAATTATTATCGCCGCCGTCCGAACGTATCGCCAACGACCTGCGCAACGTCAACCGTTCCGATTCCGGGCAAATGATCGCCCAACAGTTTTCCTCCGGCTTCTGGTTCAAAGAAGACCACACCTATGTCAATATCCGTGCCGCCACGGCATCACATGTATTGCTGAATGTTTTTCTCTACGAATTCGATCAAGACATGAACCTGACGCGTATCCGAAGCGCCAAACGCGCCGTGTTTAACGACCAAACCTCGATATGGCGCATGAACGACGTACAAATTACCGAATTCGCGCCGGACGATACGAAAGTTTATGAAGTCCCTGAATATGAATGGCAAACAATTCTACGCCCGTCCATTTTAACCGTTTACCAGATTCCCCCGGAACAACTCGAAATCAAAACACTTTACGAAAACATCGATATTCTGCATAAAAGCGCGCAAGATACCTCACGTTTTGAAATAGCGCTCTGGGTAAAACTCGTCTATCCCATCAATATTTTTGTGATGATGCTGTTGGCGCTGCCCTTCTCGCAATTTCAAAGCCGCCAAGGCGGCATCGGCATCCGTCTATTCACCGGCGCCATGCTCGGCCTGGTTTTTTTCCTGGTTGGGCGACTTTTCTCCTACATGGGCATGCTCAACCACTGGCAACCAATGATCTCCGCCTTTGCGCCACCGCTGCTATTCCTACTGCTGACGTTTGGCATTATGTATCATCAGGAACGAAAATCCTGTCGATCCCTTTTTAATCCAAATATTTCTAAATTTGGACTGCCTACCAAAGGGGGAAACTTACGATCTACCGGTGGTCTCGGTCGTTGTCGTTATTCCCTCGCAAGGGAGTCATAGACTTCATCAACCCTGCTCTCGTCCTCTTTTGACCACGAGATTCTTCTATCGCCCTCTTCTTCGTACATCATGTATTCGATTCTTGCCTCTTCCATTTTTTCAAGAAAGTTTTTCTCCCGCTCCAAATCTCCAAACCATCCCGATGGATTAAACATCCTCCTCGCCATTTGTTTAACGTGGTAATCGTCTTTGCTTGACCAGACAACACATTTCGCTAAATTCAGTTTGGTCGTTTTGATCTCGTACTGAATGTTCTCTTTCTCCAAAGAACCTAAAAATTTCTTCAACCTTTCTTCATCGAAATAGCACATATGTGGGTTGAAAGGAATCTGTAAAAAATCCGTACCGACTGTTGATTTGCTGCCGTCCGGATAGATTTTTTCTTCTTTAACATTTTCTTTAGGGTTTTCGCATGGTGAAGAATTAGATGGCTCATGAAAAATTGCTCTTGCTTTAGCGTCGTCTTCTTTTGACCAGTATATTTCTCGATTGCCATCAACTTCAGATATTGAATACGCTATATTTTCCTTTTCTAGCCTTTCCAAAAACTTTCTTTCCGAATCTATACTGCTAAACCAAACCGCAGGCTTAAATAGCTCTTCTCTTATCCGTTTTACTTGCTCATCATCTTCTTTCGACCAGGTAATGCACATTCCTAAATTTTTTTCTTTGATCTCGTACTTGATATTTTCTTTTTCCAAAGCATCTAAAAAATGTCTTTCTCTATCCTTATCAAAATAGCATGCAGATGGTTCAAAAGACTCATGTAAATACCTAATTCTTATTTCAGAAAACTTCCCCTCATCTTTAGATGAGTAAGCTATGCTCCCATCTGAGAGAATCTTGTGAGGTATGCCTTCTTTTTGAAGTTGTTCCACATATCCTTTCTGTATTTCCTCATTATGGAGCTTGAAGTTTCTGTCAAAAGCATCTTGGCTGGAAGAATCGCATCCAATAATCAATAAGCACAGTAATAAAAAAACAATTCTCATAAGCTTCTGTACGTGTTCATTATTGATGGGCATATAGTTAAAAAATCTTAATATCTCTTAAAAAGAACCCACAGTCCAAAAATAACAGTCAGTCCGATCAAAACATATAAACACGCACAAACTATGGCTAATAATCTTACTTTATCTGTAAATTTATTTCTATCTTCTTTAGGAACACAAAAATAGGCAAAAAATTGATGAAAAGGAGATATATAGACATACCGATTTTTTTTAAAAATTTCCGGTTGCTCTTTTTTCATCAAAGATAATTGACACTTGGGCTTTTACCACATGTAGATGCTGTATATGCAGATACATTCATTGTCATTACAAATGGCTCAATTCCCTCAACTCTTGCTGCAATGCTACTTGAAG
>QMCE01000368.1_pt1 | contig 22697 bp, 17 predicted proteins | sample 1821851 | NCBI WGS metagenome assembly QMCE01 (sample SAMN09453174, study PRJNA476694) | Termite gut metagenome, whole genome shotgun sequencing project. | isolation source: worker | host: Odontotermes sp. | place: South Africa:Pretoria | collected 2016-01-28 | reverse complement strand
GAAGATATTGAATTTACTTTTTCAATAAAAGAAGAGGAAAATGAAAATCAATCTTTGCCCCCCCCTCAAGGTATAACCCATGAAAAAGAATGAGTCTCAAAACATCGAATTCAAATCCTCATGGCAAGACGAGTACTTAAAATGGATCTGCGGCTTTGCCAATGCCCAGGGCGGGTATATATTCATCGGAAAAGATGATACCGGCAAAGTGATTGGTTTAAAAAATGCCAAGAAACTTCTGGAAGACCTTCCTAACAAAATTCGCGACCATTTAGGGCTAATGCCTCAAATCAATTTACGGCGCGAAAAGAGCGGGGAATATTTGGAAATTATTGTGGAACCTTCTACGGTTCCCATTTCCCAGAGGGGTTCCTATTATTGGAGATCCGGAAGTGTCAAGCAGGAACTGAAAGGAACAGCGTTAAACGATTTTCTGCTGAAAAAGATGGGGGTCACTTGGGATAAGGTAATTGAAGAAGAGGCGACATTTGACGATATTGATGAATCCACCATTGAGATATTTAAAAATGATGCCGCCGCTGCCGGGCGCCTTCCGGATTTTAAAAGTTTATCAGCCAAAGAAATTTTAAGGAAATTGCGTCTGCTGATACCAAAAGGAATTACGCGGGCGGCGCTTATTTTATTCGGAAAAGATCCCGGAGCATTCTACTCCAATCTGTTCGTAAAAATCGGTTGATTTGGAATCAATGATGTCGAGTTACGCTTTCAGGAGGTTTGTGAAGGTAATTTAATTCAAATGCTACGGGAGGTCATGGAGCAGCTGGAGAAAAAATTCCTGATCAAACCGATTCGATTTAAAGGAATTCACCGCATCGAAGAATTGGAATATCCTGTCGCTGCCTTGCGGGAGATGCTGCTTAACGCTTTAGTGCATCGCAACTATTTGGGGAGCATGATTCAGTTAAAAGTTTATGATAACCGCTTAACTTTATGGAACGCGGGAACATTGCCACTCAAACTTCCCATTGAAAAACTTCACGAGTTACACGAATCTATTCCCAGAAACCCTCTTATTGCTGAGGTTTGCTATAAAGCAGGGTGTATTGATTCCTGGGGGCGCGGGGTTGAAAAAATTACGGAGGCGTGTAAAGCCGCTAAATTGCCGGAACCTGTATTTATGGAACGCTCCGGAGGGTTTTTAGTTGAGTTGGCACGGGGGAAAGAGGGATTGAGGAATCAATTCGGAAATAAGTTGGGAAATGAGTTGGGAAATGAGTTGGGAAATACTCGGACAAATATTTTAAACCGAATGAAAGCGAACCCGAATATTTCCGCCGCTAAAATAGCAGAAGAACTAAAGATAAGTTCCTATGCCGTTGAGAAACAAATCAAAAAATTGCAGGAAACCGGATTCTTAAAAAGAGTGGGCGGCACCAGAGGCCATTGGGAAGTTACGGAATCATGATATTCTATTATCCTTTTTACTCATTTCCGCTCAAATTATGTATATTAGTTACCACCGTAACTGTTACGGCTGTAACAAAGGATAAATAATGAAGTTTTACAACCGAATCCATGAGCTTGCCGAACTGCGGCGGATTAAGCAGCTGTCTTTTACGGAATATTCACGGATGACGGTGGTTACGGGCAGGCGGCGTATTGGTAAAACAAGTTTAATCATAAAAGCGACTGAAAATGAACCTACTGTTTATTTGTTTGTGGGTAGAAAAACAGAGGCCAATTTATGTGCGGAATACATACCGCTGATTTCTAATGAATTGAATGTTTTTGTTCCTACTGAAATTTCAAGTTTTCGCAGTCTTTTTCAGTATCTAATGGAAATAGGGAAGCAAAAATCATTTCATTTAATTATAGATGAATTTCAAGAATTTTACAATATCAATGAATCTATTTACAGCGATATACAAAATTTGTGGGATATTTATCGCAAAAAAACGAAGGTGAATTTTATTTTAAGCGGTTCCGTTTATTCATTAATGCACAAGATTTTTCAAAATTCCAAAGAACCTCTCTTTGGTAGAGCGGATAATATCATAAAACTTTCTCCGTTTGATACCAATACTCTTAAAACGATTATTAGCGATTATAATCCTAAATATAAAAATGACGATTTACTTGCATTGTATTGTTTTACCGGCGGGATTCCAAAATATTTGGAAATAATCTGCGATGGTTGCGAGTTAAAAGTGGAATCGATGATTCGATTTATGGTGCGTGAAAATTCGCCGTTTATTGAAGAAGGTAAAAATCTTTTGATCGAAGAATTCGGTAAAAGTTATGGTATCTATTTTTCAATTTTAAGCGCAGTTTCCGGCGGAATCAATACACAAGCAGAGATTATGTCTGCACTGGGGGACAAAAGTATCGGCGGGCAGATTAAACGATTGATTGAAGATTATAATGTACTGAAACGCTTACGCCCTATTGGTTCCAAAGAAGGAGCACAAAACGTTCGTTATGAAATTACGGATAACTTTTTGCAGTTTTGGTTTAATTATTTCGATCGTTGCCGTTCTATGCTTGAAATTAAAAATTACAGCGGTATGCAAAAAATAATCAAAGCCGATTATACCATGTATTCGGGTAAATTATTGGAACGTTATTTTCGTACCAAACTTGCGGAAAGCGGTCTTTATAAAGAAATCGGTTCATGGTGGGAAGTCAAGGGAAATTTAAATGAAATTGATATTGTCGCTCTTTCGTTAGAAAAAAATAAAGCGATTGCAGTAGAAGTAAAACGGCAAAAAAATCGTTATCGCCCTACTTTGTTCACTCAAAAAGTAGAATGCTTAAAACAAAAAGTTTTGCCGAATTATCAAATAGAATCTTATTGCTTATCCTTGGAAGATATGTAAACGATTACCTAAAGTGGAGCAATTCAAATGACTTACGCTTTTAGCAGTACCGAAAAACATCTTTCCCAAATTCCGGCCGTTCAGCTTTTAATGAATTTGGGGTATCAATACATGAGTCCGCAACAGGCTCTTGCGGAACGTCAGGGTAAGCTCTCGAATGTTTTACTCGAAAACACTTTGCGCGAGCAGTTCAGAAAAATCAATCGTATTCAATATAAAGATCGTGAGTATCTTTTTAGCGAAGAAAATATTCAGAGTGCGATTCAAAAATTAAAATCGGTACCTTTCGATGGTCTGGTACGCACAAATGAAAATATTTACGATTTACTGACTTTGGGGTTTTCGCTGGAACAGGTGATCGAAGGCGATTCCCGCAGTTTTGATGTTCGTTTTATAGACTGGAAACACCCGGAACGCAATGTGTTTCATCTGGTACCGGAAATGAGCGTGGAACGTTCGCGTTCTGCCGATTCGGTGCGCCCCGATATAGTGCTTTATGTAAACGGCATTCCTCTCGTGGTGATCGAATGCAAATCGCCTAAAGTAGAAGTAGAACAGGCGATCAGCCAATCTGTTCGCAATCAGCAGGATGATTATATTCCGCGCCTGTTTACCTTTGCGCAAATGGTGCTTGCGGTAAATAAAAACAAAGCTTTGTATGCAACGGTAGGGACTCCTAAAAAATTTTGGAGCACTTGGAAGGAACTGGAAGATCAGGAGCAGGATTTACAATCTGTAATAAATAAGCCTTTAACAGCGGTGCAAAAAGATGTTCTATTCGGCGATGTGTTTCGGGATTCCATGCAATATTTTTATGAATTGGAGCAACAGGGCGAACGTTTGATTACCGGGCAGGATCGTTCTATTTATGCACTTTGCCGCCCGGAACGTTTGTTGCAACTGATATATGGTTTTACTTTGTTTGATGCCGGCGTTAAAAAGATCGCGCGTTATCAGCAGTTCTTTGTGGTGCGTTCGGCACTCCGGCGGATTCGGCAAAAAGATTCGGCCGGTAAACGGAAAGGGGGTATTATCTGGCACACGCAAGGTTCCGGTAAATCACTGACTATGGTGATGCTTGCACGTGCGCTTGCCACAGATTCCGGCATCGTGAACCCCCGTATTGTGCTTGTCACCGACCGCGATGATTTGGATATACAGCTGGGTAATACTTTCAGAACATGCGGATTGGAACCTGAAACAGCCAATTCGGGGCGAAATTTGCTGGAATTGATTTCCGAAAACAGAGCGAGCCTGATAACCACTCTCGTTCACAAATTTGATAAAGCCTTGAATGTGCGTAAACACGTGGAGGAATCGGCGGATATTTTTATTCTCATTGATGAAGCGCACCGTACGCAGTATAAAAACATGAATGCCCGCATGCAGCAAATGCTCCCGAATGCCTGTTATTTGGGCTTTACCGGAACGCCGCTGCTGAAAAGAGAAAAAAACAGTTTTACCAAGTTCGGTGAAATGATAGAACCGCATTATTCGATAACGCAAGCAGTGGAAGACGGTGCCGTACTCCCGTTGCTTTACGAGGGCAGGCATGTGGAAATGGTACAAAATAAGGAGGCTATTGATTTGTGGTTTGAACGCCATACGCAAGGGCTTTCCGTAAAGCAAAAAGCAGATTTGAAAAAGAAATATGCCCGCGCCGAAATGCTTAATAAAACGGAGCAGGTCGTGTATATGCGGGCATTTGATATTTCGGAACACTTTCGAGCGAACTGGCAGGGCACCGGTTTTAAGGCGCAGTTGGTGGCACCCACAAAGCAAATGGCGGTACTCTATCAAAAGTATTTGAATGAAATCGGGTATGTGAATTCGGAAGTGATTATTTCGGCTCCGGATACTCGTGAGGGTTTTGAGGAATTCGATGAAGCGCCGAATGATACGGTAATTCAATTTTGGAAAAAGATGATGGCGCGCTTTGGAAAAGAAGAGGAATACACCAAACAAATCATCAATCAATTTAAAAACGGAGAGCATCCCGAAATTTTAATCGTTTGTGACAAATTACTCACCGGTTTCGATGCCCCTAAAAATACGGTTCTTTATTTGTGTCGCCCTTTGCAGGAACATACACTTTTACAGGCCATTGCCCGCGTAAATCGTTTGTATGAAAAAAAAGATTTCGGTTACATTGTGGATTACGCGAGTGTGCTTGGCAAACTGGATACCGCTCTCGGAATGTATAGCGCATTTACCGGGTTTGACCCCGAAGATATAAAAGATGCCTTGCTTGATATTGAAACTCAAGTGAAACAACTTCCTCAAAAACATGCCGAACTTTGGGATATTTTTAAAACGGTAAAAAATCGGCAAGACGAAGAAAGTTTCGAAAGGCTTTTAGCCGATGAAGAACTTCGCCATGAATTTTATGCAAGTTTACAATTGTTTGGGAAATGCCTCGGTATGGCGCTTTCGACTCAAAAATTTTTGGAAAACACTCCGGAACAAAAGCGGCAGCAATATAAATTCGATTTAAAGCGGTTTACGGAACTTAGGAAATCCGTAAAATTACGCTATGCCGAAAGCATCGATTACCGCGATTACGAACCTAAAATCGAGAAAATGTTAAATACTCATATTCAAGCCAATGAAGTATATAAACTCAATGAACCGATTAACATTTTTAATGATCAGGAATTTCACGGTCTTAAAGAGAAGTTGGGTGTTTACGATGCAAAGCCGGTGGCGGCGCGCGCCGATACCATTGCTCATGCGGTAAAAAAAGTGATCAGCGAGAAAATGGAAGAAGACCCCGCATTTTATGAGAAGTTTTCAAAATTGATTCAAGATGCGATAGATGCTTTTAAAGCCATGAGAATTTCCGATTTGGATTATCTGCACACTGTTTCGGATTTACGCGATAAAGTGGTTCATAAAAAGCATGATGATGTTCCGGCGAACATTGCCGAAAATGCCGACGCGCTGGCGTATTTTGGTGTGGCCCTCCCTTTTATAAAATCGGCGGAGTTAAGTTCGGATTTTGCATTGGCGGTTTCCGAAATTTTCAAGAAAAATCTGGTGGTAAATTTCTGGCAAAATGATTCGGCGCAAAATGAGGTGAAAAACGCGATCGATGATTATTTATTTGATATCATTAAAGGTGAGCATGGTATTGAAATCAGTGTTGAGAAAATGGATTCGCTCATTGAAAAAATGATGAATGTGGCTCGGCATCGTTTATGAATTTTTCGATAAATTACGGAAAAAATACAATATATTACCAGGTGATTCGCCGCGTTCGAAAAACTTTGGAAATTACGGTAAAACCGGGTTTAAGTGTCGTGGTGACCGCTCCGCAAGGGGCTTCCGATTCGCAGATTCAAGAAAAAGTGAGAAAACGACTTTCATGGATTGTAAAGCAACAAAAATGGTTTCGGAAGCTGGGTGTTGTCACTCCTCCGCGGCAATATTTAAGCGGAGAATCGCATTTGTATTTAGGCAAAAAATATCGGTTGAAGGTTATAGAAAACCATATTCAACATGGGAAAACCGGCGTTAAATTGAGCGGCGGATATTTTCAAATATATTGTAAAAAAAATATCTCTGTCGAGAAGTTGCTGAAACAGTGGTATTTAGAGCGAGCGAAGATGGTCTTCGCAGAAATTTTAACGGAACTCGTTCAAAAATATAAGATTCAAAAAGAGCCGCGTTTTCAGATTCGAAAAATGAGTACTCAATGGGGTTCACTTTCTCAAAGCAATTTGATGAGTTTAAATCCGCTTTTGATTCAGGCTCCTAAAGACTGTATTGAATATGTGATTACTCATGAACTTTGTCACATCGAACATCTAAACCACAGCCCGGAATTTTACCGGTTACTTAAAAAACGAATGCCCGATTGGGAATATCGTAAGCAAAAGTTGGAAGAAGTGACCTATTGAATCTATTTGGTGTGCACTAAATTACTATTATATGCCTATGAATGTGAGTCTTTACGATACGACGCTTCGAGATGGAAATCAGGACCGGAAAATAACACTGTCCCTTGCGGATAAATTGCATATTACGCGTTTACTCGATGCCTTTGGCTTGGATTATATTGAAGGCGGGTGGCCTAATTTAAGCAACCCGCTTGACTTGGAGTATTTCAAGCGAGTCCGGGAACTTAAGCTGACACACGCTAAAATTGCCGCTTTCGGCAGCACGCGCCGTCCGAAAATGCTTCCGGCAGAAGATGCGATCATCCGGGCGCTTGTGCAAAGCGAAGCGCCGGTGAAAACGATTTTCGGAAAAAGCTGGGATTTGCATGTGACCGAGGTCATTCGCACGACTCTCGAAGAAAATCTCGCCATGATTGAGTCCACCGTGGCCTATTTAAGACAAAATTCCGACGAAGTTATTTACGATGCGGAACATTTTTTTGACGGTTACAAGGCAAACCCCAAATACGCGCTCGAAACTTTAAAGGCCGCCGAACGCGGGCGTGCCGGTTATTTGGTGCTTTGCGACACGAACGGCGGTACGCTCCCCTGGGAAATAGAACAAATTCTCGCCGATGTTCAAAAACAGGTTTCCGCGCCGCTCGGGATTCACGCACATAACGATTCCGGAGTAGGAGTTGCAAATTCTCTCGTGGCCGTTCGCGGAGGAGCCGCTATGGTTCAAGGCGTGGTGAACGGTTACGGCGAACGCTGCGGAAACGCGAACCTCACGATCATTGCCGCGAACCTTCATTTTAAAATGGGGCGGAAAATTTTCTGCGGCAGTAACATGAAGGAGCTCCGCACGTTCAGTCTCGAAGTGGATCAGATTATCAACCTCCCGAGCGATGTTCGCGCTCCTTATGTCGGCGAAGCGGCTTTTGCGCACAAGGGCGGTGCACACATTGATGGTGTGATGAAAATTGCCCACAGTTTTGAACACATAGACCCTCATGCCGTAGGGAACGATCGTGTTTTTGTCACAAGTGACCAGGCGGGCGGTTCGCTGATCGTCGAAAAATTGAAAGCGATCAAACCCGGCATTGATAAGCGCGACCCGATTGTCGCCGATCTGCTTTCGGTGATCAAAGAGCGTGAAAATGCCGGTTGGCATTTTGATTCCGCCGAAGCGAGTTTTAAAATGCTCGTTTATCGCCACCTCGGGCTTTTTGCGGAACCTTTTGAAACCTTGAATTACCGCGTGATTGAAGATAAAACCCTCCAAGGGGTGAGTATCTCTCAGGCTTCCGTGAAACTTCGTATCGGCAGTGAAATCAGCCATCAAGTGTCGGAAGGCGACGGCCCCGTGAACGCGCTGGATGCGGCTCTCCGCAAAGCGATCCTTCCGCATTTTCCTTACATGAATACGGTGCGCTTGGATGATTTCAAGGTGCGCGTGCTCGGTTCCAACGTTGGTTCCGATGCATCGGTGCGTGTGTGGGCAACATTCGGCGATGAAAACGAACAGTGGTATGTGGCAGGGGTGAGCCTCAATATTATCGAAGCATCGTGGCTTGCGATTGTGGACGGACTTACCTATAAAATTTTAAAAGAAGAAAAAAAGGCTTATGAAAATCGTTAAAGTCAAACCGTCTTCTCCCGAAGTCTCCCGCTTGTGTTCCCGCGCGATTGCGCCGAGCAGGGAAATCGCCAATCAGGTGAATGTTATTTTATCTGAAATCCGGGAACAGGGGCTCCCCAAAGCGATTGAATACGCTCAAAAATTTGACGGACTCCGGAAGAAAACGCTTCGGTTTACCGGGAAAGAAATTGAAAATGCGGCGTTAAAAACGGAACCCGCTCTGCAGAGAGCGCTCAAACAGGCCATTAAAAACGTTTGGACATTTCACGAAAATCAGAAAACCGAAAAAAGCTGGAAAATAAAAGGCAAAGACGGAGAACTTCTCGGGCAGCGCGTACGCCCGCTGAACCGGGTCGGGCTTTATGTGCCGGGCGGTGCCGGAGATTATCCGAGTACGGTGATTATGAATGCCGTTCCCGCCCTCGTCGCCGGCGTTTCCGAAATTGCGGTGGTGACTCCCGCGAAAAACGGACTTCCGCCTTCGGTTGCGTTCGTCTTGAAAGAACTCGGGATTGGGGAAGTTTATCATATCGGCGGCGCGCAAGCCATTGCGCTCCTCGCCTACGGCGCGGGAAACATTCCGCCTGTGGATAAGATCGTCGGGCCGGGGAATGTTTATGCCGCCCTCGCGAAAAAAGAGGTATTCGGCACGGTGGATATCGACATGGTGGCCGGGCCTTCCGAAATTTTGATTCTCGCCGACAATTCCGCCGACCCGGACTGGGTGGCCGCCGACCTGCTTTCGCAGGCGGAACACGGTTCGGGTTTTGAAGCTGCCGTCTGCATCACAGACAACATGGAAACGGCAACGTTCATCAGCGAATGCGTGAAAATTCAGGTAGAGAACTCTCCAAAACGCGAAATTCTCGAAAAAGCCATCGCGGAATACGGGCGGATTTTGGTGGTGAAAGACTGGTTCGACGGCATTGAAATTGCAAACCGCATGGCTCCGGAACATTTGGAAATCATGACCCGCGAAGCCGAAGCGCTCTCCGAATCCATTGAAAATGCCGGCGCGATCTTTATCGGCCCCTGGTCAAGCGAACCCATCGGCGACTATTTTGCTGGGCCGAACCACGTGCTTCCCACGAACGGTACCGCCCGTTTTTACAGCGCGCTCGGGGTTTACGATTTTGTGAAACGCACGAGTATTATTCATTACACACAAAAAGCCGTCCTCAAAAACGGAAAATCCATCGCCCACATAGCAGAAGCGGAAGGATTTCACCATCACGCCCAAGCGGTATTAAAACGCCTTTGACAAGGCGCCCCGATTTACTATATTGGGGTTCCCTCGGGATGTAGCTCAGTCTGGTAGAGCGTCTGCTTTGGGAGCAGAATGTCGTCAGTTCGAATCCGGCCATCCCGATATAAAAAAGCTCCACGCAAGTGGGGCTTTTTTATATCGCAGATAGGATGAGAACAGACGAAGTCAGTTCGATTACATCGCGTTGAACGGAGTGAAAAAAGCGGTGTAAGCCTGCGCAGCAGCCCTTGCGGCGGATGCGAACAAAGTGATGCATTCGGCCATCCGGCCGTAAGAAGTTTTTTTAAGGGTGGATTTTTATATCACAGATAGGATGAGAACTGACGAAGTCAGTTCGATTACACCGCGTTGAACGGAGTGAAAAAAGCGGTGTAAGCCTGCGTAGTAGCCCTTGCGGCGAATAAATAGCCGGGATTCAAAAAAGAACAGAATCACAATGCGTCATGCTGAACTTGTTTTAACGCATAAATTAAGTTCGTTCAGGCATAATAAAATGTTCCAAAAGTGCGGTGATACCTATTACCGCACCAGTTAAGTTCGGTCGGGTATGTAAGACTTTCTAAATCTGCGGTGATACTTATTGCGCACTAATTTAGTTCGATCCGGCATGTAAGACTTTCTCAGTGTGCACCGCCACTTGGTTAGCATTCAAGCCCGTTGATCCTTTTTGAGTCGGCATTCATGTTTGTTCTTTTCTTTGGACCCCGTATTCCTCGCGTTTTTACGCCGTCAGGACAATCGCGAGGACGGGCTTGTCCGGGGTGACGTAGGTGTTGCGCGGGATGACGATGTTACGTTCCTTCGTTCGGATGCCCCCCCCCCGGGGACAGGAGCGAAGTTGGGGTAAGGGGGGAGAGCCGGAGGGTTGTGACAAAAGGGATATTTCCGGATAATGTAGGCAAACTCTGGTTTTTTAACGTAAAAACCGGTTTTCCCTTGAAAAAATCGAATGGTTTTACTAAAATTGGGATTCCGAACAGCAACCCTCAAAGGATATAAAATGTATTCTATCGTTGAAACAGGTGGTTTCCAGTATAAGGTCGAATTGGGAAAGGCTTATAAAGTCCCCAGTATCGCCGAAGCTGCTGTCGGTTCTACTCTGGAGCTCAAGTCCGTACTTCTTTTCTCTAACGGAAATGAAGTAAAAGTCGGCACCCCTGTCCTGAATGACGCTCTCGTGAAAGTTGAAATACTTTCTCACGGTAAGGGCGATAAAGTGATCATCTACAAGAAAAAACGCCGTACCCGTTACGAACGTAAAAATGGTCATCGTCAGGGCTATACCGAAGTGCTCATTACGGAACTCCGCTCCGGTGCAGAATCTGCAGTGGTTGAACCTCAAGTGATTACCCGTAACCGCGCCCGCGTGGCGGCTCTCGCCAAGCAGAAGGAACAAAATGTTCCGCTGACTCGCAGGGAAAAAATCTCCCAGGGGATTCCCAAGCCGGTTAAGGTCAAGAAAAATGCGCTTCGCTTGGCGAAGAAGGAAGGATAAGCATGGCACATAAGAAAGGTCAAGGCTCCGTCCGCAATGGTCGCGATTCCAATCCGAAATATCTTGGCATCAAGAAATACGGTGGGGAAGTGGTTAAAGCGGGCAATATTCTCGTGCGTCAGCGCGGTTCTCATTTCCATCAGGGCAATAATGTCGGGATGGGCAGAGATTTTACCTTGTTCGCTCTCGTGGACGGTGTGGTGAAGTTCGAAAGACTGGATGCCAAACGTCAAAAAGTTTCCGTTTACACGGAAAATTAAGCGTTCAAGCATTGAATTTTCAATGAAATGCCACCTGCCTTGCGGGTGGTTTTTTGTATTTTAAAGGCCAACTTGCTTAAAGGATTCCGGCGTTGAAATTGAAATTCGTTTATTTATTTTTTCTTCTTTCCGCGATACTCGGTATAACGGCGTGTTCCGATGATTACGAGGGGCGTGAATTTCTTTTTGACCGCACGATTCTTGAAATGTTTGTGCTTCGCGAATGTCCTTCGGGTTCGGGAGATGCCTCTTGTTATCAGTTGCGGTTCCGGCATCCGATTGAAACAGAAAATCTGGTACGTTATCACCTTTGGCTCGATACTACGGTGGTGGATGATACTTCCAAAGCGGTTTCTTCTTCGGCCTTGGAACATTCGATTAAAATCGAGTATGTGCAGGGCACTACGGACCCTTATGTGACTTACGATTTAACGAAAGATGTCAAGCCTTTTTTAACGTGGGACAGTTTGCAGGTGGCAATTTGGGCGGAGTATAAAGACGGCGATGAACCCGGTTCGGTGCAGCGGCTCTTTCTTCATTTCGGCGATAATCTGGCGCCATCCACCGTGACGGTACAGGATTCGGCTTGGGCAACGGGAGTCGTTCTCGACTGGTCGCGCCCGACGGATCAAATAGATTTTTATGATCCTGCGGATATTTCCGGCGCGATCGTGGGTTATAACGTTTTATTTTGGGCAGAAGATACGGCCGAAGATATCCGGAATTTGAGGGTGCGTCTCGAGTGGGACGGAGGGCGCGTGGATAACCTCGGATTGACGGGTTACCGCCGTCATGCGCGTATCCGGGCAAACGGCGATTCGATTTGGGTAGATACGACTTCCAGCAGTGCGGATTCCAAAAATTACTTAAGGCTTGCGGTGATTGACGGTAAGGGTTTTAATACGGAACAGCCGGAACTGAATGCATTCCGCATGATACTTGAGGGGCTTTCTCCCGAGAGCCGTTATACGGTTGGGGTTATCGCCTGGGACAGCGCGGGGAACAGCTCTTCCGGAGCGAGTGCCGGAAATGTGGAAACGAATCAGTTGATTATTACCACCGATAAGATCGCGCCTTTAATGCCGACTGCCGTTTTTGCAAAACCGGATTCTCTCTTTCCGGAGCGGCTCACCCTGGATTCCAACCGGTTGGTTCTTTTTTGGAGTCGCAGTGTGGATCCGATTCGGGAAGATCACCTGATTCAGGTGGATTCCGTGTTGACGATTCCGCGGACCTGTTCGCCCGGTTTTTGTTATCGGGAGGTGCAGTCTTATTCTCTTGAGAGCTGGGACGGCGTTTCCTGGAATGCGGTGGACTCTGCCGGCGGAAATGTGGGTGAAAAATATACGCAGCGCTATGCTCTTGACGGAAGCGAGATGACACCATCGGCCACCGGAACTTTTATTTCCGATACCATTCGCTGGGTGGCTCCGGGAGATTCCGTGATTCTCCGCATTCGTTCGCGCGATTCTTCGGGATATTATTCTGTGGCGCTTATAGATACGCTGCGGGCGGGTTTCGGGAGCGAGTATGATTTGAATTGTCCGCCGGGATTTGTTCCGGTGCGCACGAATGATTCCACGCGTTTTTGTGTGGAGCGTTACGAGCATCAGAAAGCCGGAGGTGTTTTTGAAACGAATGTTCTTTTTGCCGAAGCTTTGGCGGCCTGCGAAGCGGTGAGTGCTCCGGGTTTTACGGTTTCGCTTTGCAGCGAAAAACAGTGGCAGGGGGCCTGCCTTTCCGGGGTGCGGCAAACGGCTTACGGTGTGATTCAGGAAACCGATTTTGCGGCGGCGGAATTTTTATTCCGGAATTGCAATGTCGGCACGAATGATTCGGCTACTGCGGCGAAAGTTTCTTCCCGGAATTCCAGATGCGTGAGTCCGTTCGGCGTGCATGATTTTCCGGGAAACTTGCAGGAATGGGCGGTGAGCGATTCCGGAAACGGACTTTTGAAAGGTTCGAGTTATGTATCTTTCGACGGTATTGATCCTGTGAATCATGCGCTTTGCGTGACACGTTCTTATCCTTACCGGAATCGTGCCGCTTACACGAAAGATTCGGTTTTCCTTTATCAGAATGGCGTTCGCGTAGACACCCTGTTTGTGCAGGACACTTCTCGAACCTTATTCCGGATTTTAGCGCCAAAAGATTTTAGAGACACGATTTTGATTTTCAATGTGCTGCACCCGGAAACGGGCGCGATTCTCGGAGAAGATTATGTACCTCTCTCGGAATACCGGCGCGGCGGCGATGCCTGGCTCGCTTCGATTGCGGCCGGCTTTACTTACAAAGAAGCGAGGCGCGAAACGGTTTTCCTGACCGGAGGTTCCGTTCAATATCGTGCCGCCGCAGCATTCTTCAGGAATTCGAGTATCGGTTTCCGCTGTTGCGCTTTTCCGGATTAGGGCGTGTTCACATAACCGTTCAATACCCATCTTTTGATGGCTTCGGCGCATCCATGTAGCTCAATCAGGTATATAAAACGTTCCAAGTGTGCGCCGCCACTTGGTTCCGCTATGCTTCGTTAAATTTTCTTGAAATACCACCGGTATTCCTGCGAAAATTTGCCTTGCCTAGCGAAACTAAGTAGCGGTGCACATTGAGAAAACTTTTTATGCCGGATCGAACTGAATTTGTGCACAAAATCCATTCAAAATCTGAATATCTCAGATCATGTGAACACGCCCTAGTTTTTGTGGTAGGGATGCGACAGGAACTGCGGAGACGCGCAGAATCTTTGTTCTTTGCAGGTTAGTATTTGCGCGGCTCCGTTTCAGCAGGTGGTTTTACCACCGCTGAAATGCCAGCCCGGTCCCGGAATGTAATGGAGGGAACCACCCGAAACGCCTTACTTGTAAAACGCTTCGATTTCGGTGATATACTTCTTTTCGGTGGCCCTTCTTCTGAGTTTCAGTGTCGGCGTTAAAAGCCCGGATTCAATGGTTAAGTTATCCGGAATCAGGATCCATTTCTTAATTTGTTCCCAATAATTCAAATCTTTGTTGATTCGCTCAATGTGCTTTTCGACGGATTCCCGGATTCGTTTTGAATTTTCCGCCGCAAACCGGAGGTCAAAGTCAGAGGAGCCGCGGTTTAATAAACGGCGCGCGCCTTCGCTGTTCAAAAACAGGAGGGCGGATACGAATTTTCGTTCATTGGCGATAATGAGTGCGGCTTCGATCAGCGGGTGGTGCGTGAGTTTCAATTCAATGGGGAGCGGGGAAATGTATTTTCCGGTACTTGTTTTGAGAATTTCTTTCAAACGTCCGGTAAGAAACAGATAGCCGTCTTCATCCAGATAGCCTTCATCGCCTGTTTTAAAGTAACCGTCTGCCGTGAAACTTTCCCGGTTGAGTTCCGGCAGGTGGAGGTAGCCGCTGAAAACGCTGTCGCCCTTAACGAGAATATCATGGTTTTCCGGGTCGATTTTTACCGATAAATGATCAAGCACTTTTCCGACGGAACCGGGTTTCCGGTGATCTTTATAGTTTACGCTGATGACCGGCGCGCATTCCGTGAGTCCGTAGCCTTCGTAAACCGGAAGTCCGATATTTAAAAGAAATTGCAACACACTTTTGTTGATGGCGCTGCTTCCGGAAATGATATACTTGAAGCGATCGCCGATGGCGGCTCTCATTTTCGGGTAAACTAATTTATTGAAAACAGAGCGGAGGATACTGGATTTTTTAGGGTCGCGGGTTAGGGCCACCCGAACGGATTTTCGGATCATCCATTTTTTTGGCCCCCATGCTTTATCTGCCGCGGCTGCCATGCCTTCATAAAGTTTTTCCAGAACGCGAGGAACGGTTGTCATCACGCTCGGGCGTGTTTCCTTTAAAAGAGTCGCCGCATTTTTCGCATCGTCGGCAAAGTAAATTTTCATGCCGGTCAGCATATAATAGTAGAGAGCCATGCGCTCAAACACATGAGCCACGGGGAGCATCGTGAATGCCGCATCCTCTTTTCCCAAAGGGAGCCGCAAAAGAATGGATTCCAATTGAGAAATCATATTGCGGTGGGAAAGTGCCGCCCCTTTCGGCGTTCCGGTGGAACCGCTCGTATAAATAATGGAAAAAATATCTTCGGGGCAGATACTTTCCACCTTTTTCTCAAAAGCGTTGTACGCGCCGGGTTCTTCGGAAAGCAAAGCACCTTCTTGAAGTAAGGCGTTCCAAAAAACTCCGTTTGCCGGAAGTTCCTGTTCCGGATGAATACAAATAATCAGCTTGAATCGTTCGAGTTGCGGTTTTAAAGATTCGCTCAAAACATCCAAGCGGTCGGCAACGAGAATTTCTACTTGAGCGTCGTTGCACTGGTGCGAAAAATTTTGAGGAGAAATATCGGGAAACAAAGGCACCACCGCCGCGCCGCAAACCTGTGCGGCCACATCGGCGAGAAGCCAGTGAGGAGAAGTGGGAGCTACAATGCCGATACTGGATGCTTTGCTTAACCCGCGATTTTGAAACGCCAAAGTGAGCTGAAATAAGTTGTTTTTTAAAGATTCCCGCGAAAAATGAATCCACTCATCGTTTTTACGTTGATACCAACCCTGAAAATGTTCGCGCTCGGTGTTTGCTAAAAACAGCGCGGGAAGTGACGGAAAGGAAAGCGGTTTAGACAATGGAAGCCCCTAAGGTAGAGAGAACAAAATTCGATTTTTATAAAAATAACCGTTTTTACGGTAAAGTAACCTTTTTAAGTAAAAAAAGTATTCTTTATAGTCGATAAACTCTAGGGCGTGTTCACATGATCAGAGATATTCAGATTTTGAATGGATTTTCTGCCAGGCAAGGCAAATTTTCTTGAAATACCGGTGGTATTTCAAGAAAATTTAACGAAGCATAGCGAAACCAGGTGGCGGCGCACATTGAGAAAGTCTTACATGCCGAACCGAACTCAACTGATGCGTAAAAATCCATCAAAAGATGGGTATTGAACGGTTGTGTGAACACGCCCTGAAAGCGGTCATGATGCCGGGGGAATGATGCTTGAACCACTTGTGGGATAAGGATAATGTTGCGGCACACATTGAGAAGAAAAAACACACTCCCGCAAGGGAGTGTGCCAGTTTGGTTTTCATCCGCGAGAGAGGGACTATAAAGCCCTAAGCGAATAAAAAAAATGTAAATAATAGTTAATAAGAAAACAAGGGCTATTTAATGTTTCTTCGGCGTATTTTGCGCCCCTATCCCGTATCCCTTATCCCACAACGTTAATTCACCGATCGAATCGGAGGAAGAGGAACGTACACAGTATTGAACGGTTGTGTGAACAGGCTCTAAGGTGTGAAAAAATTTCTTAAAGAATATGCTAAAATAGAAAAGGCACCGGCCACATTCATGCTCGCTTTTCGCCCGACCATGGGGATAGTTACATATTGAGTGGCTTTTTGCATGAGCTCCGGCGCAATTCCGAGTTCTTCGTTCCCGAGGAGAATGAGCCCCCTGGGAGCCCATTTTACGGCGGAAATGGCGGGAATATTTTCTCCGGTTTCGAGAGCGATGATTTCGTAACCGCGGGCGAGGTGATCTTCGATACAGGCTTCCGGGCTTTCCCAACGCTTGTACGGAACCCAGGTTTCGGCGCCGCGCGCCGCACTTTTCAAAGTGGTGTGGCCGGGGTTTGGCGTATAACCGCTCAAATGTACGGCTTCCAGCCCGAAGCAATCCACCGAACGAAACACCGAACCGACATTAAATGCACTCCTCAGGTTATGAACGAGTACGGAATAGGTGAGGGGAGGGAGCTGTGCGGTTTGGCGGTCGCCGGGTTCCTGCTGCAAATACACGTCGCGCTCAAAACCGAGCCCGGCTTCGGTGCGCCAGGTTTTGTAAAGGTCAATAAGCTGCGCTTCGTTTTTTCCGATCAATCGGCGTTCCGGTGGGAGAGAGAGCCAATCGGCGTATTGAGTATATTCCGCTTTGGTTTTCGGCACATCGTTCCCGAGCCCGAGAATAATCACCCGCAAAAGCTCCGAGAAACGTTTCGCTTGAGCTTTCGGGTTCATCGCCAAAAATTTTTGCAGGGAATACATCGTTAGGGCAAGTATTTGTGATATATCTTTTCGGGTATGAAAATTGGGAACATGGGACATGGGATACGGGATATGAATTTTTTCAACCCCAAAATCTTATCCCCAAAATTTCGTGCTTGATGAGCACGTTCCCTGATTTTCATGCAAGTACGAATTACGAGGTTATCTCCGGAATTGCAAGTCCATGACAAATTACGTAATTCGTCATGGATAATTCGTAATTGTTTCATTACCGGTTTCATAGAAAATGAATTTTTAGAGGTGTCCCCATTAATGAACGAGGCTTTCATCCGGAGCGGCGCACGTCACCGGATTTCCGTCAATTTCAAGCGGCGTTTCTCCGGCGTAAACAACGCCCTGTTTCACCTTCAATTGAATCTTGTCGAAATCCTTGATTTTCAGTTCCCGGGATTCTCCGGCGGAAACTCCTTTAAAGAGCGCCCGGTCACCGGCTTTGGCATTTTCCGGCGGTGCGAGAAGAACCGCTTTACCTTCATTTTCTCCGGCGAGAAGCATGCCGTGGCTCATGACACCGCGGAGGCTCGCGGCTTTAAGATTGGCAAACAAAATTACCGTTTTGTCTTGCAATTCGCTTGCCGTATAGCTGTTTTTCAGACCCGAACAAACGGTGCGATTCCCCGCATCTCCCGCATCGAGTTCCAAAACATAAAGGCTCTGTGCATCGGGATGGTCTTTGACATTCGTGATTTTTGCCGTGCGCAGTTCGAGCGTTCCGGGGATATCTTCGGCGGAAAGCGGTTTGTTTTGCACCGGTTTCGGCGGTTTTTCCGTTTCCGTCTTTTCTTCTTCGATTCTCGGGAACAGCGGCGCGCCTTTTTTCAAAAGTTCCCCGCCTTTCAATTTGCCCCAATTTAAATCTTCAATGCCGTCAAAGGAAGTACCGAGCATGGCGAGACCTTCGGCGGTTTTTTGCGGCATTACGGGCATAAGGAAAGAAAGCGCGAGGCGAACGGCTTCTGCGGCATTGTAAAGAACTGTCGCCAGCTCGTCTTTTTTGCTTTCGTCTTTGGCGAGTTTCCACGGGGCTTTCTGTTCCAGGTAACGGTTCACATGGCGTGCGAGCCCGATCACTTCTTCAATCACTTGGGAAAGTTTTACCTGCGGAATCCATTCCATCACGTTTTTTTGAACCATCGCCGCCGCATTCCGGAGTTCCGTTTCGAAAACGGAGGCGGTCGTTCCGGGAGCCGGAAGTTTGCCGTCAAAGTTCGCGGAACTCAAATGCACTACGCGATTCAGCACATTGCCGAGGTCGTTAGCGAGATCGCTGTTCACGCGGCGCACAAAAGCTTCGTGGCTGAAAACGCTGTCCTGCCCCACCACCATTTCCCGGGCAAGGAAATAGCGGAAAGCATCCACACCGTATTTATCCATGTATTCCATGGGGCTTACGCCGGTGCCGCCGGATTTGCTCATTTTGGAGCCGTCGCCCACCAGCCACCAGCCGTGTGCGAGAATGTGTTTCGGGAGTTCGATACCGAGTGCCATCATCATGGTGGGCCAGTAAACACAATGGGTCGTGAGAATATCTTTTCCGAGCAGATGGTAAGTGGCAGGCCAAATCGGGGAGCCGTCCGCGTATTTTTTATCCGAAACCGCGCTGACATAATTGATGAGTGCATCAAACCAGACGTAGGTCACGTATTCGTTATCGAACGGCAGGGAAATTCCCCAGGAAAGGCGTGATTTCGGGCGGCTGATACACAGGTCGTTGAGCGGTTGTTTTAAAAAACCAAGCACCTCGTTTTTGCGGAAATCGGGCACAATCCAATCCGGATTTTCCCGAATCGTGCGAATCAGGCGCTCCTGATAATTTCCCATGCGGAAGAAATAATTTTTTTCCTTGATCCATTCCACCGGGCGGCCGCTGATCGGATCTTTACCGTCCACGAGTTCATCTTCCGAAAAAAAACGTTCTTCGCCGACGGAATACCAACCCTCGTATTCTTTAGGATAAATTTCACCTTTATCCCAAAGTTCCTGTAATTTTTCCGAGACAAAACGAATGTGCGCCGGGTCGGTGGTACGGATAAATTGATCGTAGGAAATATTCATTTTTTCCCAAAGCGATTTGAAACGCTCATTGTATTCATTGACATGAGTTTGAGGGGAAACGCCCCGCTTTTCGGCCGCGCGCTGTACTTTTTGCCCGTGTTCGTCGGTACCGGTCAGGAAATAAGTATCATACCCGATCATCTTGTGAAAGCGTGTGAGGACATCGGCGAGAACCGTCGTATAGGAATGCCCGATATGGGGGACATCGTTCACATAATAAATCGGAGTCGTGATATAAAATTTTTTCTGCATGGCTGCAATATAGAAAATAAAGCCGGATTCTTCGGGCCTGAAAACTGGGGTATCGGGTTTGGGGTTTAGAGAAGAATGCGGGTATAAAGTTCAATTACGACTAAATGCTCTCGGTAATCGCATTTAGTTGCAATTAATTTGCGCCGGACACGCCGAAACCTTTATTTTAACCGCGTTAAATCCGAAAGTTTCGCTGAATTCAGGTAATCGTTAATGACTTTGTGCAAACCTTTCCAGAAAAGAAGTGTTCTGCAGGAATTTTGCCGGTCACAAGAGTTCAAACTTTCTTCAAGGCAAGTCACCGGTGCGAAATCCCCTTCGATGGCCCGCAGAATTTCTCCGACGGAATAATCTTTGGGCGCTTTTGTAAGCATATAGCCTCCCTGCGCCCCGCGAATACTCCGAAGCAGTCCCGCCCGTGTCAGGTGAGTGACGATTTGTTCCAAATACTTTATGGAAATTTTTTGCCGTTCCGAAATCTCTTTCAAGGCACAGCATTTTTTATTTCCATGTTCGGCAATGTCGATCATCATGCGGAGGGCGTATCGCCCCCGGGTCGATATTTTCATTCCTGACCTCCCGCCGGAAAAGCCTGTTTCAAATCTTCAATCAAATCCTCTGCATTTTCAATCCCGACCGAAAGCCGGAGAAGCCTGTCGTTGATCCCTTTTTTCTCGCGAACTTCCGCAGGTACATCCGCATGAGTCTGCAAATACGGATAGGTGATCAGCGAATCCGTTCCGCCGAGACTTTCCGCAAAGTAAATCAGTTTTACACGATTCAGAATATGTTCGGCTGTTTCGCGGGAATCGACCTCGAAACTGATCACGCCGCCAAAACCTTTCGACTGCCTTTTGGAAATCGCGTATTCCAGGTGATTTTCAAAACCCGTGTAATACACTTTTTTCACCTTCTTGCAATTCAAAAGGAAATGCGCTATTTTCCATGCGTTCTCTTCGATTTTGTCCATCCGGACAGCGAGTGTTTTAATACCGCGAATCAGAAGCCATGCATCGAAAGGAGCGAGCATGGAACCGACCGTCTTTGAAATAAACCGGATTTTTTCAATCAAATCTTCCGAACGCGCCGCGATAAACCCGGCAAGCGTATCATTATGCCCGCCGAGAAATTTAGTTCCGCTGTGCAGAACGAGATCGGCACCGAGAGCGAGAGGCTTTTGAAAATAAGGCGTGAGAAAAGTATTGTCCACCACGAGCAGAAGCCCGCGTTCCTTGGTAAGTGAGGCACATGCTGCGATGTCCGTTACCTGAAGCATCGGATTGGTGGGAGTTTCCACATAAACGGCTTTGGTATTCGGCTTAATTTTTGCGGCAATTTCCGGAAGGTGAGAAGTATTCACAAAGTCAAATTCGATACCGTTCTTGGCGGAAATCGAATGAAAACACCGCACCGCACCGCCGTATAAATCATCGGAGACAATCAGATGGTCGCCCGGAGAAAAAAGTTCCATCATCGCTTGCATCGCTGCCATTCCGCTCGAGAAAGCCGCCGCACCCGCACCGCCTTCCAATGTGCAGATCAGCTCTTCGAGTTTCTCTCGTGTCGGGTTTTGCACTCGCGAATAATCATAGCCCGTGCTTTCACCCACGCCCCTGTGCGCAAAGGTCGCCGTCTGATAAATCGGAACCGAAATCGCCCCCGTGTAATCGGGATTATTGCGGGAACCATGCACGCAGATGGTATCTGAATTCATATAAAATTTCCTTTTTGCGGCATAATGTAGTAATTTTCCTCAAAAACATAGTATTTATATAGGAAATGCGATAATGTCAAGGTTGTAATGGATGTTTTCTATTTTCCGGCGGCTCCCTCCGCCGGGCGAAGGGACCGGGCTTGTATTTTGCACGCATCAGAGTTACGCTTTACATGAACTGATGCGGCAAAACGGAGCTGTGCTCGTTATCGCTCGCATATCTCCGCCCATCCGGGTGCAAATCCCTGCCGCGTTTAAATTCTCAATTTTATATTATCTTTCATTTGGAATGAAACCTCCAAGAGAATCCATCAATGCCGCACCACCATCACGATCATCATTCTTCACCGGCTGAAAAAAGTAATATCGGACTCGCATTTTTTCTGAATCTGTCGTTTACCGTTATTGAATTGATCGGCGGGTTTTTAACCAACAGTGTCGCCATTATTTCGGATGCGATCCATGATTTCGGCGATAGTTTATCCCTCGGACTTGCGTGGTATTTTCAAAAACTGTCCCAAAAAGGAAGTTCGAAACATTATTCTTACGGTTATAAACGCTTCTCGCTTTTAGGTGCCATCATCAACTGTATTATTCTCGTGGTTGGCAGCGTTTATATTTTGTCGGAGGCCATTCCCCGCCTGTTTGCACCTCAGGAAACGAGCGCGAAAGGAATGTTTATCCTTGCCGTTTTCGGGATGATCATCAACGGCATTGCCGTGCTGCGCACGTGCAAAGCAAAATCGATTAACGAAAGGGTGATTTCGTTGCATTTGCTTGAAGATGTTTTGGGTTGGGCTGCGGTTTTACTGGGTTCAATAATCATGTATTTTACCGGATGGACGATTATTGACCCCATACTTTCCCTGTTCATCGCCGGTTTTGTGTTATTCAATGTTTTCAAAAATATCAAACTGGTATTGCCGATTTTGTTACAAGGCACGCCGGCAGAAACAGATCAGGAGCATATCGCTCAAAAATTGAAAGAAATTAAAAATGTTGTAGATATTCATGATCTGCATATATGGTCGCTGGATGAAGAATATACAGTTCTCACCGTTCACGTTCGCTTGAATGAAAATTGTTCGATGGAAAAACTTGCGGAATTGAAAAGTCAAATTCGTTCCGTTCTGGAAAAAGAAAAAATACCTCATGCCACCATCGAATTTGAAATGCCGGATGAAAAATGTGCTTTTGAAGGATATATTTAAACTAGAAGTAGCACTTCTGTTATTTATT
>QMCE01000367.1_pt1 | contig 22706 bp, 14 predicted proteins | sample 1821851 | NCBI WGS metagenome assembly QMCE01 (sample SAMN09453174, study PRJNA476694) | Termite gut metagenome, whole genome shotgun sequencing project. | isolation source: worker | host: Odontotermes sp. | place: South Africa:Pretoria | collected 2016-01-28 | reverse complement strand
TCGCAGGCAAGGCTGTAGCCTTGACAAGAAATACGTGTGCAAAAGCCGCCGGCAAGACCGGTTGTACGGGCAAATAAATAATTCAGACAGAACCTAAGAGCGTCCTTACGAAACAACACGCATTGCGGGACAGACAAAGCTAACAGGAAAAGCATCTGTAGGCCGCCTGCGGGCGCTGAAAAAAGGCATGAAGATGGTGCGGGTGTTTGTACTCGGGGTGGCGTTGCTGGCTCTTGTCGGCATCTGCACTGTGCGCGAGACGAACAGGCAGATTCAGGCGAGGTACGAGCTGGAGCAGCTTGCGCGGCGCGCGGACGAGGCGGAAAAGCGGCTCGCGCGGCTCCGCGCGGACGAACAGACGCTCCGCTCCCCCGCGAATCTCGCAAAAATCGTGCGGGCGAAAGGCATGAATCTGTACGCGCTCGCGCATGTCCTTCCCGGCGCCCCGGCGGCGGGAAGAAAGGCGCGGCGGCAGGATGCGCGGCGGCCGGGGGAAGTGCTGGAAATGGCAAGCGCCGGAACCGGGAAGGCGCCCTGAACAAGGAACGACGGGGATGGCGGCAGGGGCGGGGACGGGGAAGGATACGGCGTTCAGGGGAGGGTCGCGCGCGCGCGGAACCCTCTTCTTCGGCATTGCGCTCACGCTGGTCTTTCTCGCCGTCGCCGCGCGCCTCGTCCAGCTCCAGTTCGTGCAGCACGACGCCATGCTCCGCGACGCAAACCGCCAGCTCTTCGGCACCGTCCGCGACCGCGACAGGCGCGGCGACATCGTCGACTCCCGCGGCGTCCCGCTCGCGACCTCCATCGCCGTCAGGGCGTGCGCGGTCGACCCGCAGGTCTTTCTCGCCAAGGAAGGCGCCGACCCGGACGGGCTTGTCGCCCGCCTCGCGGATCTCCTCTCCCTCACCGGCGACCAAACCGTGAAGCTCGCCGCCGGCCTTGCGAAAACGCGGAAAAACCCGAAGACCGGCGAGACAGAGCCTGTCCGCTTCGTCTGGGCGAAGCGCGTGCTTTCCGAAAGCGAGTGGGAGAAAATTTCCGCGGCGGTCGTCGCTTCCGGAAAGGAAGCTTCCGAAGCGTGGCGCACGCGGCGGCAGTGGCTGAAAGTCATCGACAAAATGAAATCCACAGGCGCGACGGAGAACCTGCAGCTCGCGCTGGACGCCGCCAAAGGCTGGCGCGACGTCGCCGTCCGCGCGGAGGCGCGCTTCGCGGGCGTCTTCTTCCCGCCGGAATTCCAGAGGGTGTATCCGCAGGGGAGCCTCGCCGCGCACGTCCTCGGCTTCGGCGACATCGACGGGCAGGGGATGGAGGGCATCGAAAAAACCTGCGAGGCGCTCCTCAAGGGAACGACCGTCGACCGCCTTGTGATCCGCGACGCGCGCTCCCGGGCGCTCTCGATGATGGCCGACGACACCCGCTCCACCAGCGGCATGCGGGTGGAACTCACCCTCGACAGCGTCGTGCAGGCCATCGTCGAGGAAGAACTCAAATCCGCAATCGACACGTACCGCAAAACCGACCCCGACGTCCACGCCCACGCCATCGTCATGGATCCGCACACCGGGAACATCCTCGCCATGGCGAACTACCCCGCCTTCGACCCCAACCATCCCGGCGTCGATCCCGTCACCAACGAAAAAGTGCCGCCCGCGCACCGCGACAACAACGCCGTCGCGGCGCTGCAGGAACCGGGATCCACATTCAAGCCCGTCATGGTCGCCGCCGCGCTTGAAGAAAAAGTCGTCAACATCGCCGACCCGCTCGACTGCTCCACCTTCCGCATGGAGAACGGCCGCACCATCAAGGACATCCACCCCTACGGCATGATGACGGTCGAAATGGCCCTGGTGAAAAGTTCCAACCCCGGCATGGCGCGCATCGGCCTGAAGCTGGGCGCGGAGAAAATGCGGGAATACGTCCTGAAATTCGGCTTCGGAAAACGCACGGGAAGCCTGCTCCCCGCGGAGCGGCACGGGAATGTGACCGCCGCCGAAAAATGGAACCTGTACACCATGGGTTCCGTCCCGATGGGCTATGAAATCGACGTCACGACGCTGCAGATGGCGTGCGCGTATTCCGTTTTCGCGAACGGAGGACTGCTGCCGAAGCCGAACATCGTCAAGGCTGTTCACGACGCCTCCGGCGGGCTTGTTCTCGCGACAAAGCCGGAAATGCGCGGGCGGATCATTTCCCCGGAGACCGCCGCCTCCATGCGGCGCGTGCTCCGCAAGGTCGTCACCGACGGCACGGGGCGGCTGGCGAATTTCCCCGAATACCAGCTCGGCGGCAAGACGGGGACGGCGAACATGATTGCGAACGCCGAGGAGCGCTCGAACGGCGTCAAGGGGTATTCGAAAAGCAGGCACACGGCGAACTTCGTCGCCATCGCGCCCTGGGACGCGCCGCGCGCGGTCGTCTGCGTTTCCGTGCGCGACACGAAGAAATTCGGCGGCGAGGCGTCCAGCCCCATCGGCAGGGGCATAGCGAAGCGCACGCTCGCCTACCTCGGCGTGCCGACCGCGAACGGCGAACCCATACAGGCGGACTTCGCCCCCCTCCGGGAATTCCAGCCCGCGCCCGTCCCCGTCGTCTATGTGCAGGGCGCGCCGGACGACGAAAACTACATGCCCGACGTCATCGACCCCCGGTGGATGGACGACTGGATTGAGGACGCGGAGGCTGTCGGATGAGACTGCGCGGACTCGACACGGAGATTCTCGGTCTCACGGCGGACAGCAGGGAAGTGCGCCCCGGTTTTCTTTTCGCCGTCGTCCCCGGCGCGCGGGAGGACGGCGCGCGGTATATCCGGGATGCTGTCCGGAACGGCGCGGCGGGTCTCCTTGTGCAGGCGGATCGCGCGGAGGAAATTTCGCCCGGCTTTTCCGGCGGCGTCCCTGTCGTCGTCGCGGAGGACGTGCGGAAAACGCTGGCGGAATTCGCCGACGAGTTCCACGGCCATCCCGCGAAGAGCCTTGATCTCGTCGGCGTCACGGGGACGAACGGGAAGACGACGACGGCGTACCTTCTGCGCCATATTTTCAATTCCGCCGGACGGAAATGCGGCATGACGGGGACTGTCGAATACGACACCGGCGCCTCCGTTTCGCCCGCGCCCCTGACGACGCCGGACGCGGTTCGCTTCACCGCCGCGCTCGCGGCGATGCGGGACAGTGGCTGCTCCGTCGCCGTCGCGGAGGTGAGCAGCCACGCGCTCCTCCAGCGCCGCGTCCATCCGCACCGCTTCGCTGCGGCGGTGTTCACGAACCTGACGCGGGATCATCTGGACTATCACGGAGACATGGATGCGTATTTCGCGGCGAAGCGGCGGCTTTTTCTCGGCCTCGACAGCGGGGCGTCCGCCATCGTCAATCTGCGCGACCCCGCGGGGCGGCGCATCGCGGAGGGGACGGCGGCGCGGGTGATCGGGTACGCGCTCGCGCCCGGCGACGTGACGGAGAGTTCCCTCCGGGGGCAGGCGTTCCGGGCGCGGGGAGGGGGGGTGGACAGGGAGTTCCGCATTCCCCTCGTGGGCGAATACAACGCGGAGAATGCGCTCGGGGCGATTCTGTGCGCACGGGCGCTGGGCGTGGACGTGGACGCCATCGCCCGCGCGCTGGAGAGTTTTCCCGGCGTGCCGGGGAGGATGGAGCGCGTCGATTCGGCGGGCGGAGCGACAGGCTTCGTCGATTACTGCCATACGGACGACGCCCTCCGATCCGCGCTCGCGACGCTGCGTCCGCTGACGCCGGGCAGGCTCATCGCCGTCTTCGGCTGCGGCGGCGACCGGGACGCGGGGAAGCGGCCGCTCATGGCGCGCGCGGCGGAGGAGGGGGCCGACATCGTCGTCCTCACCTCGGACAATCCGCGCACGGAAGACCCGGAGCGCATCCTGGCGGACATCGCGGCCGGCTTCGCGCGGCCGGAGAAAATTCTCCGCGAGGCGGATCGCGCCGCCGCCGTGCGCCTCGCCGCTTCCATCGCGCGCGCCGGCGACGCCGTGCTCGTCGCGGGGAAGGGGCACGAGAAATACCAGATCATCGGAACGGAAAAAATCCGCATGGACGACCGCGAGCTTCTGCGGGACGCGTTCGACGGAGGGAGGGAGGCATGAACATCACACTCTCGGAAATCGCCGCCTGGTGCGGAGGAAAGCTCGACCCCGCCGACGCCGGCGACACCGTGCTCACAGGCGTCTCCACCGACTCCCGGACAATCGGGGAGGGCGAACTCTTCGTCGCCATCAACGGGCTCAACATCGACGGCCACCGCTTCATCCGCTTCGCCGCGCAGGCGGGCGCCGCCGCCGCCGTCGTCGAAAAGCAGACCCCCGACACCGCGCGCATGCCCGCGATCTTCGTCGACGACACCCTGGACGCCCTCGGGCGCATCGCCAACGGCTACCGCTGGCGCGCGCCGCTCATTCCGTGGATAGCCGTCACCGGCTCGAACGGCAAGACAACCACCCGCGAACTCCTCTCCCGCATCCTTTCCTCCCGCTGGAAGGTTCGCGTCTCCAGGCGCAACTGGAACAACTTCATCGGCCTCCCCCTCTCCATGCTCGGGGAACCCGACGACGCCGGCGTCGCCGTCATGGAGCTGGGAACAAGCTCTCCCGGCGAAATCGCGAAGCTCCGCGAAATCTGCGTCCCCACCATCGGCATCGTCACCTCCACCGGAGAAAGCCACCTCGCCGGCTTCGGGAACAGCCAGGCCGTCGCCCGCGAAAAGGCGGACATCTTCGGCTGGCTCCCGCCGGACGGCCTCGCCGTCTTCCCCGCCGGCGACCCGAACGCGGACATACTCCGCCGCGGCGTCATCCACCGCTCCGCGACCTTCTCCCTGACGCCGGAAATCCAGGCCGACGCCGTCGCCCGCGACATCGAGACCTCCGCCGAGGGCAGCATCTTCACCGTCGACGGCGTCCGCGTCATGCTTCCCCTTCTCGGCCTCCACAACATCGGCAACTGCCTCGCCGCCATGCTTGCGGCGCGGCATCTGGGCATAGACTACCCCGAGGCCGCCCGCGCCCTCCAGCGGGTGAAGCCCGTTCCGGGGCGCCTTCAGGTCGCGCGCACCCCGGGGAAAATCACCGTCGTCAACGACAGCTACAACGCGAACCCGAACTCCGTCCTCGCCGCGCTCGACGTTCTCGCCGATCTTCCCGAAACGCCGGGGGGGCGGAAAATCGCCGTCCTCGGGGACATGCTCGAACTCGGGGAGAACAACAGCAGGCGCTGGCACCGCGAGATCGGCCTTGCCGCGGGCATGAAGGATCTCGACGCGCTCTTCACCGTCGGCAGCGAATCCGCAGCCGCGGCGGAGGCGGCGCAGGTGAACGCGCGCATCGTCGTCCGGCATTTTTCCTCCGTGGATGCGCTGTGGAAGGCGCTGAAGGATTTTCTTCTCCCGGGCGATCTGGTGCTGGTGAAAGGCTCGCGGGGGATGCAGATGGAGAAGGTGGTGAATCTGCTTATGGACTGGTTTTCCAATTCCTGAGAGCCTGTCATACAAAACGCTCTCATTCGCGTCGCATTGCGCCGACACGTTCTGAACAATTGCTGGAGATGCCGCCTTGCTTCGTTTCCTGACCTGCGCCGAGGAATTCTTCGGCCCCCTGCGCGTGTTCGAAAGCATCACCGTCCGCGCCGCCGCCGCCGTCGTCATCGCGTTTTTCCTGACTCTCCTTTTCGCCCCCGCGTTCCTCCGCCGCATGCGCCGGAGAAACGCGACGGAGGACGTCCGGAAGCCCGACGCGGAGGAACTGCAGAGGCTGCACGAGGGCAAAAGCGGCACGCCGACCATGGGGGGGCTGTTCCTCTCCGCCGCCGTCGCCGCGACGACGCTCCTCTGCTGCGACCTCGGCAGCCCCCTCGTCTGGACGGGGCTTTTCGTTCTCGGAAGCTTTTCCGCGCTCGGCTTTCTCGACGATTACTGGAAGCTCCGGGGATGGGGGAAGCAGGGCCTGGTCAAGCGCCACAAGTTCGGCGGGCAGATCCTCCTGTCCGTTCTCACCGTCTGCATTCTCGCGCACGGGAGCGCAGACTACGGGCGGGGCGGCTGGTTCCGCATGACGGCGCAGCCGGCGGGCGACACGGAAAAGCAGATCGAGGCGGCGACGCGCTGGGACAACACCATTCCCCCCACCCGCGTCGTCATCCCCTTCACGAAGTGGAACGAAACCGGCCCCGATCTCGGCGTCCTGTACTGGGCCTTCGCCGCGCTCATCCTCGTCGCCTGCTCCAACGCCGTCAATCTCACGGACGGCCTCGACGGCCTTGCCGCGGGCTGCACCCTCATGGTGGCGGGCACCTATTCCGCGCTCGCGTACATCGCGGGGAACGCCGTCTTCTGCGCCTTCTTCCGCGTGCCGATGGTGCCGGGGACGGGGGAGCTCTTCGTTTTCGGATCCGCGCTTTTCGGGGCGATCCTGGGCTTTCTCTGGTTCAACGCCAATCCGGCGCTCGTCTTCATGGGGGACACGGGCAGCCTCGGCCTCGGCGCCAGCCTCGCGTACCTCGCCATCGCGACGAAGCAGGAATTGACGCTTGTCGTCGCGGGGGGCATTTTCGTTTTCGAGGCGCTGTCCGTCATACTGCAGGTCGCGTCCTTCCGTCTGCGCGGCGTCCGCATTTTCAAGTGCGCCCCCTTCCACCATCATCTTGAATACAGCGGGTGGAAAGAGAACCACGTCGTCGTAAGACTGTGGATTATCGGCGCCATACTGTCGATAATCTCCATAGGCCTGCTGAAGGCCCATTGACGGGGATTCGTATGGAATGGCACAGGCGGCGCCTGCTGATGCTGGTCACGGCATTGACGGGATTCGGCATCATCATGGTCTACTCCGCAAGCTCCGTCCGCGCGGCGCGCGGCGGCGGCGGTGACATGGCCTACGCGGGGAACCAGCTTGTCTGGCTCGCCGTCGCCGCCGCGGCGCTCGCCGTCATGGCGCTCATCCCCTACGCTTTCTGGGCGCGCGTGCGCTACCCCGTCTACCTCGGCTGCGCCGGCCTCCTCGCCCTCGTGCTGACGCCCCTCGGGACGCGCGTGAACGGCGCAAGCCGCTGGATTCGCTTCGGCGGGTTCAACGTCCAGCCCTCCGAGCTTGCGAAAATCGGCATGATCGTCTTTCTCGCCGCCTTTCTCTCGCGGATCCCCTCCGGGCGGCCGCGCCTGTTCCGGCACGTCATCCCCCTTCTCGCCCTCTCCGGCGTCGTCGTCGCGCTTGTCATGCGCGCGCCGGACATCGGCACGGCGGCGCTTCTCTCCTGCGCCGTCGGCGCGCTCCTGCTCGCGGGCGGCGTCCGCGTCTGGCAGTTCCTTCTCCTCGTCGCGCCCGCCGCGCCGCTCGCCGTCTGGTACGGGTACAGCAGATTCGGCTACATTCAGGATCGCATCCATTCGTGGCTGACCGGCGACTCCTTCCACACCAATGTCTCCAAGCTCGCCATCGGCTCCGGCGGCGTGTGGGGAATGGGGCTGGGGCAGGGGCCGGCGAAGCTCGACTACCTCCCCGAGGCGCACACGGACTTCATCTTCGCCATGGTGGGGCAGGAGACGGGGCTTGTCGGCGCCTTGTCCCTCGTGACGCTGTTCTGTATACTGGTCTGGCAGGGGCTGCTCATCAGCCGCGCGGCGAAGGACAGGTTCGGGTCGCTCCTCGCGTTCGGGATTTCGGTTGTCATCGGCGGGCAGGCCGCGTTTAATATGGGCGTCGTGACGGGGCTGCTGCCGCCGAAGGGGATTTCGCTTCCCTTCGTGTCGTTCGGCGGATCGGGGCTTGTCGTCTTTTTCGCGATGATCGGCCTCATGGTCTCCGTCACGCGGGGGTCGCGGCGCGGATGGGGCGCGCGTGCGCCGAAGGCGGTCGACCTGACGCGGATATACAGGCCTGTGCCGGAATTCAAGCTGAAGGCCGCGCTGCGGACGGCGGCGGGATTGCCCGGAGGGGAGGAAGCGGGAACATGAGAATCTGGCTGGCCGGCGGCGGCACGGGAGGGCATCTTTGCCCGGGAATGGCGCTGGCGGATGAATTGAAGAAACTGCGCCCCGAAGTCAAGGTCGGCTTTCTCGGCACGAACGAGGGGCTGGATCGCGAGCTTCTCTGGGGAAGCGGGTACCACCTTGAACTTCTCGCCGCGGGGCGGGGGTCGCCCCTCGACTGGCGGCGGCCGCAGAACGCGCCGCGCTTCGCGTACGCGCTCTGCCAGGTCTTCCGCCTCTTCCGCAGGGAGCGGCCGGACGCGGTTGTCGCGCTCGGCGGCTTCGCGGCCGCGACTCCCGGCATCATGGCGCGCCTTCTGAAAATCCCGCTCGTCATCCTGGAGCAGAACACCGTGCCCGGCCGCGTGAACCGCCTCCTCTCGCAGTGGGCGGTGCAGATCCATTCCCAGTTCGAGGAGGCGCGGAACTATTTCCGCGAGTCGCCGGCGGAGTTCCACGCCAGCGGGTCGCCGCTCCGCGAGCCTTTCCTGAAGCTCTGCGCCGAGCCGCCCTGCGAGGGGGACGCGCTTCTCGTCATGGGGGGAAGCCAGGGCGCGAAGCGGCTCAACGAAATCGTCGCCGACGCGGCGCGCCGCATCGCGGGCGAAACCGGCTGCCGCCTCATCCACGTCGCCGGCCCCGCGCACGAAAACGAAATCCGCCGCGCCTATGCCGCCGTCGGCGTCGACGCGGAGGTGCACGGCTTCTACAACAACATGGAGGAGCTGTACCGCCGCTCCCGCCTCGTCGTCGCGCGCTCCGGCGCGATCAGCCTGGCGGAGCTTGCCGCGGCGGGACTCCCCGCCGTCCTCGTTCCCCTGCCGTCCGCGATGGACGATCACCAGCGCACGAACGCCCTCGCCCTGACGCTTTCCGGAGCGGCCCTCACCTACGAGGAGACGACGGCGTCCACGGAGACCTTCGCCCCGCTCGTCGTGTCCCTGTGGAGGGACGAGCCGCGCCGCGCCGCCATGGCGCGGGAGATGCGCCGCGCCGCGCGGCCGGACTCCGGGCGCGAAATCGCGGAGGCGGTCGTCAAGATCGCGGAGAAGTCCGCCCACTGAGAATGCAACAAAAGATTCCTAGAAAGCAAGTGCACCGTGCCCGAACTGCAGCAGCCTGAATTCCTCCCCACAACCCGCGCGGAAATGGACGCTCTCGGATGGGACGAACTCGACGTCCTCCTCGTCTCCGGCGACGCGTATGTGGACAGCCATTCCTTCGCCGCCGCCCTTCTCGGGCGCTGGCTCGTCGCGCACGGATACCGTGCCGGCATCATCGCGCAGCCCGCGTGGGAAGACACGGCCGACGTCCTCCGCATGGGACGCCCGCGCCTCTTCGCCGCCGTCAGCCCCGGCGCTCTGGACTCCATGCTCGCCCACTACACCGCATTCCGCAAAAAGCGCGGCGAGGACGCCTACTCGCCCGGGGGGAAAACAGGCCTCCGCCCGAACCGCGCCGGCCTCGTCTACACGGGGCTTCTGCGCCGCGCGTTCCCGGGGCTGCCCGTCGCGATCGGCGGGATCGAGGCGTCCCTGCGCCGCGCGTCGCACTATGATTTTTGGAGCGACTCTCTCCGCCGCTCCATTCTTCTCGACAGCAAGGCGGACATCCTGCTCTACGGCATGGGCGAGAAATCCATTCTCGATCTCGCCGATCTCCTCGGCGGCGCGGCCGCGCGCCAGCGCCCCATGGACGCCATCGCCCACGCGCGCCTCCGCGGCAGCGTCTATGCCGTCCACCCGGACGCCATCCCCGGCGACGCGGAGGAGCTTCCCTCCCACGAGGCCATTCTGGACGACGCGGGGCTTCTCATGAAGGCGACGCTCGCGTTCGAGCGGCAGATGCTTCTGGAAGATCCCTGCCTCGTGCAGCGCTCGGCGGGGCGGGCTGTCGTCTTCGAGCCGCCGGCGGCGCTGCTTTCCGAAAAGGAAATGGACGCCGTGTACGCCCTGCCGTTCACCCGCCGCGCGCACCCTTCCTACGCGGAGGAGATCCCCGCCGTCGCGATGATTGAGGGAAGCGTGACGTCGCACCGGGGCTGCGGGGGGGGCTGTTCGTTCTGCGCCCTCGCGATCCACCAGGGCAGGCGGGTGCAGTCGCGGAGCGAAGGCTCCATCCTCCGCGAAGTCGAAGCGCTCGCGCGGCGGCCGGAGTGGAAGGGATCCCTCACCGACATCGGGGGGCCGTCCGCGAACATGTGGCAGGCCGCCTGCGACGTCGCCGCGAAAAACTGCAAGCGCGCGAGCTGTCTTTTTCCCAAGCGCTGCCGGCATTTTCACGCGCCGCAGGAAAAGCTCGCCGCCCTTCTCCGCCGCGCCGCGGCGCTTCCCGGCGTGAAGCATCTCCGCGTCGCCAGCGGCGTGCGCCACGACCTCGCCGTCGAGTCCGCGGAATACATGCGGGCGCTTGTCGGGGAATTCACCGGCGGCCAGCTGAAAATCGCGCCGGAGCACATCAACGGGAAAACGCTCCGCCTCATGCGCAAAACGCCCCTGGCGCTGTGGAACCACTTTCTCCGCGAATTCAACCGACTCAGCGGAGAGTGCGGGAAGGAGCAGTACGTCGTCCCCTACCTCATGAGCGCCTTCCCCGGCTGCACGGACGCGGACATGGAGGAGCTTGCCGCCTGGCTCAAGGTGCGCGGGTGGCGGCCGCAGCAGGTGCAGTGTTTCATTCCCTCGCCGGGAACGGTGGCGACGGCGATGTTCTACGCGAAGCAGGACGAGGAGGGGCTGCCGATCCATGTCGCGCGGACGGACGGGGAGCGCCTGTTCCAGCACCGCATTCTCGTGCCCGACGCGGAGCCGTCGCCGCGCCGCGAGGAAGACCCTCGCGCGGAGCGCGGCGGCAGAAAACCGTTCGGCGCAAAGAAGCCGTTCCGGAAGCCCCTCGCCGGGAAGAAGGAATTCCGGAAGCCGTTCGAGTCGAAGAAGGAATTCGACAAACCCTTCGGCGCGAAGAAGGAGTTCCGGAAACCGTCCGGCGCGAAGAAAGAATTCACAAAGCCGTTCGGCGAAAAGAAGGAATTCGCGAAACCGTTCAGCGAAAAGAAGGGCTTCAAAAAACCGTTCGGCGCGAAAAAGGAATTCACAAAGCCGTTCGGTGAAAAGAAGGAATTCGCGAAACCGTTTGGCGCGAAAAAAGAATTCACGAAACCGTTCGCTGCGAAGAAGGATTCCGCGAAACCGTTCAGCGGCCGGAAGCCTTCCGGCGCGAAGAAATCCTTTGCTCCGGGCAAATCCTCCGGCGCGGCGCGTCCCGCCGGCGGCCGCCCGCGCTTCGCCAAAGCCAAGGGCGGCGGAAAGGGCGGCGGAAAACCATGACCCTGATGGCCGCCAACAATCTGGCGAAAAGCTATGGCGGACACGTCTGTTTTGCGGACGTGTCCTTCCTCATTCCCGCCGGCGGCCGCATCGGGCTTATCGGGCCGAACGGCTGCGGGAAGACCACCCTCTTCCGCGCCCTCGCCGGCGAAGAGGACTTCGACGGCGAACTCTCCCGCCGTCGCGGCATGCGCACAGCCCGCCTCGAACAGTCCCCCGTTTTCCCCGACGCCGCCACGCCCCGCTCCGTCATGGCGGACGCCGTCCGCGAATGGAGCGATCTGGACGCCGCAATCGACGCGCTCCGGGAGCAGCTTGCCGACTTCGAAGGCGAAGAGCAACGGGCCGCGCTCGACCGCCTCGCCGCGCTCGAAACCCGCCGCGAGGCCGGCGGCGGCGACAGCGCGGCGCGCCGCGCGGAGACGCTGCTGCGCGGCGTCGGCCTCCGCCCCGACCAGTTTGATCAGGACATGGCCACCCTCTCCGGCGGCGAGCGCTGCCGCGTCGCCCTCGCCCGCCTCCTCGTGAACGAGCCCGACCTGTGGCTGCTGGACGAACCGACGAACCACCTCGATCTCGCGGGCATCGCCTTTCTGGAGCGCTTTCTCCGGAACAGCGCCGCGGGCGCGGTCGTCATTTCGCACGACAGGCGCTTTCTCGATCAGGTGACGGACAGGACGTGGGAGCTTGAAAACGGCACGCTCAGCGTCTATCCCGGCAACTACAGCCAGTCCCGGAAGCTCCGCGAGGAGCGCCGCAGGCGGCAGTGGGACGAGTTCATGCGGCAGCGGGACTTCATGCGCCGCGAGGAGGCGTTCATCAACAGGTGGCGCGCCGGCACGAAATCCCGGCAGGCGCAGTCCCGCATGAAGCGCCTCGCCCGCGTCGAGCTTGTCGACGAGCCGCGGAATCAGGCGCGCCTCGCCGCGCTGAACCTGCAAATAAACCGCCGCCTCGGCGACTTCGTCCTCCGCGCGGAAAACCTGTCCATCGGCTTCCCCGGGAAAACCCTGCTGGAGGGTCTTGCCCTCGACCTCGTCCCCGGAGAAATCCTCGGCGTCGTCGGCCCCAACGGCGCGGGAAAGACGACCCTCTTCCAGACGCTTCTGGGGAACATCCCGCCCCTCGCGGGTTCGATGCGCCGGGGGCCGACCGCGGAGACGGGCGTGCTCGGGCAGCACGAAGTGTTCGCGGACGAGGGCCGCACGCCGCTCCAGTATCTTCAGGGCGCGAACCTCGGCGCGGACGACACCGACCGGCGGGACAAGCTGGGCGCCATGCTCTTCTCCGGCGACGACGCGTTCAAGCCGGTTTCCGTTCTCTCCGGCGGCGAGAAGAAACGCCTCATGCTCACGCGCCTGCTGCTTGAAGGGCACAATGTCCTCTTCCTCGACGAGCCGACGAACCACCTGGACATCCAGAGCGCGGAGGCTGTGACCCTCGCCCTTTCCGCGTATCCGGGCACGGTTCTCGTCATCAGCCACGACCGCTATTTTCTTGACGAAGTCGCCGACCGCGTGCTCTGGATTGAAAACGGCGAATGGGCGGTGACGCGCGGCGGCTTCGCCGAGGCGGAGGAGGCGCGCGAGCGCCGCGTGCGCGAAGCGGAGGAGCGGAAAAGCGCGGCGGGCGGCGCCGCCGCGCGCGCGAAGGAGAAGACCGCAGCCGCTTCAAAAAATTCTCCCCCGGCGCGCAGTGATTCCAGTTCGGGCGGTGCGTACGCGGACTGGCGGACAAACAGGCTGGAAGCGCGGATCATCGCGAACGAGGAGCGCATGCGGGAGATCCACGCCGCGTTCGCCGACCCCGCCGTCATCCGCGACGGCAACCGGATGCGGACGCTCCAGAACGAACTGTCGACGATAGAGGAAGAACAGAGCGCTCTCGAAGAGGAATACGCATTGCGCGGATGAAAAGGGTTTTGTCCGGCAGCCCTGCCCGGGGAGAAAACCATGCTCGCGTGTCGGCCGATGATTTCGCTTGCGCTGGCGGCGGCGGCCGGTGTGCTGGCGGCGCGGTTCTTCCCGGCCGCCTCTTCGTTCGCGCCGGCGGGGGCGGGGGCGTTTGCCCTTGCGCTTGGGTGGTTTTTTCTGCGCCGCGTTCCTCCGGCCGTTCCCGTCATTCCTGAAAACATGCCTGCGGCGTACCTCCCGCATGTTCTGCCTTCGCCCGGAGCGCTTGCGCGGCGCGGGCCGAACGCGTTTCTCCTGGCGCTCTGCGCCGGCTGCTTTGCGCTCGGCCTGTGGCGGCAGGGGGACTGGAGCCGGAGCGTTTCTCCGGACAGGCTTCCCCTGCGCGAATGGGTGGATGCGACCCTCGTTGCCGATTCGCCGCAATACGACCGCGCGGGCGGAAGCGGCCTCTGGCGCGTCAGCGCCCGCGTCCTGGAAATCGACGGGAAAGACACCGGCGGCGTTCCCGTCCGGCTCTACGGAACGTCGAAGGAATTCTTCCGGCGGGGTGATCGGCTCCGCGCGCGGATCCGTTTTTCGCCGCCGCGGCCGCGGAGTTTTCCCGGCGCGTTCGACGGCGCGTTCTGGCTGGAGCGCGACGGGCTTGCGGCGAACGCCAACCTCCCCTACGGTGAAATCGACAGCGCCACAGGGGAAAAAACCTTCCGCGTTCTTCCTGCGGAGAGTCCCCCGCTGTCCGTCCGCGCGCTCCGCGTTCTCGACGCCGTCCGCGCCTTTGCAATAGAAAGGACGCTCGCGCGCGGCGGCGAACACGGCGGCATGCTCGCCGCCATGCTCTACGGCTACCGCGCCGAGCTTCCCGTCGCCGTCGGCGACGTGTTCCGCCGCGTCGGCATCGGGCATGTCCTCGCCATTTCCGGCCTGCACGTGGGGCTTGTCATCGGCCTTCTCTGGTGGCTCGCCGCCTTCCTCCCCTGTTCCCCGCGCGTGCGCTCCCTCCTCTGCCTCGCCGCCTCCGTCGTCTACCTCGGCCTCTCCGGCGGACAGGTCGCCGCCGCGCGCGCGACGCTCATGGCCGTCATCCACCTCGGCGCGCGCGCCTGCGGAAGAAAGAGCGACATGCTGAACTCCCTCGGCGCCGCCGCGTTCCTCGTCATCATGCGCAACCCGACCGCGCCGCTGGACGTCGGCTTCCAGCTCAGCTTCACCGCCGTCGTCTTCATTGACATCGCCCTCTCCGGATGGGGGCGCGCGAAGGGATTCTTCGTTTCCCGCTTCCGCGAGCAGCTCGACTCCCTCGTCCGCCTCAGCGTCGCAACCTCCGTCGGCCTCTTTCCCATTGTCGCCACGGTTTTTCACCAGGCGAACCCTGTCGGGATTCCCCTCAACATCGTCGTTGTGCCGATGATGGGCGCGGTGCTTGTCGGCGGGCTGCTGCTGCCGGTTCTGGCGTGGATTCCCGGCGCGGCGTTTCTCCTCACGCTGCCCGCCGACGCGCTGGCTCTCTGCGCGCGCGCTGCGGACGCGCTGCCGTATTCCTCCTTTGCCGTCCAGTCGCCGCCGGGATGGTGGGTGTTCGCGTTCTATGCCTTCGTGTTCCTTTCCCTGCTGAGCAGGATGCTTGCGGACGGAACTGCGCGGCGGCGCGTCCTGGGCTTTTCGCTCGCCGGCATCGCCGTCGCCTTCGCCGGCATGGCGGCGGGGATGGCGCCGTCGCCGCCGCCGGCGGAAAGCCGCCTCGCGCTGCTTCCCGGAGGAGCCGGCCTCGGCGTTGTCTCGGCGGAGACGCCCGGCGGCGGCATCGCCCTGGTGGGGGAACTGCGGCGGCAGGGAATGGACGAGGCGGAGTGGCTGCACTTCCTGCGGCGAAGCGGGGAGACGGCTCTTGTTTCCTTCGGCCGGGGGCGGCGGGATACGCTGGACAGCCTCGCCTTCCAGTATCCCGTCGCCGCGCAGTCGAACCATCCGCTGACGCGGCGGCGCGACGCCGGAGCCTCTCCTGCGTGGGCGGCGGTGCCCGGGGCGGAGGGCGTGGAGTACGCGTTTCTCCGGAACGCGCGGGGGAGGGCGGTGGCGCTCTTTGTGCGCTGCGGGGGGAAAGTCATCGCGACCGCGTCGCGGCTTGCTCCGGAGGACGCCGCGGCTGCGGCGGCGTTCTGGCGGGAGAGCGGCGGGGGGACTGCGGAGGCGGGGCGGGGGATTTTCGTGCCGGGCGCGCGGGGGGCGGCGCTTTTCGACGGGGAGGGGCTTCGCGTATACGACGGGCGGGAATGGCGTTTTCCGGAACCGGGCTTTTTCCTCGGGGAATCTTGAATTGCAGCGGGGAAAAGATACACTGTACAAAGGAATTTTCTTTCACTGTGGAGACGCCGGGTGGAGCGTATCAAGGCGCTGTGCGGTTTCCTTATTCTTCTGTGCGCGCTGGCGGGCAGGTCTCCCGCCGCCGAGACGCCCGCGCTGCCGTCCACGCTCATCGAGCTTGACGGCACCTCCTCCGTCAGCCCCGACGGCGGCGAACTCACCTACGCCTGGGCGCAGATATCCGGCCCGAAGGTGGAGCTTTCCAACCCGCGCTCCGCAAAGCCCTACTTCCGCACCAGCCAGCCGGGCGTGTACGAGTTCGAGCTTGTCGTCGAAGCGAACGGCGTCTCGTCCGAGCCGCATCTTGTCCGCCTGGAAATCGAGCGCGAAAACCTTCCCCCCGTCGCGGCTCTTCCTCCGGAGACGGCGGGGCAGGTCGGGAAGCCTGTCGAAATCGACGGCAGCGCCTCCGCCGATCCCGAGGGCGAAAAACTCACCTACCGCTGGCGCGGCCTGACGCCGGGTCTGCGCATTCCGGCGGACGCGGCGGACAAGCCTGTGCTCATCTTCGAGCCGGACGCGGACGGCGTCTTCGAAGTTGAACTCGTCGTCTCCGACGGCGAAAAGGCCAGCCCGCCCGCGATCACGCTCCTGACCGTCCGCCCCCGTCCCCAGCCGCCCATAGCGCGGGTCGAAGTGAAAACCCTGAAAACCGATGTCGCCGCGATGTCGCCGCCGGCCATGCCTGTCGCGCCGCCGCCGCCTTCTCCGCAGCCGTCGCTGTCCGGCGGTTCCGCAACCCCTGTCGCGTCGCTCCGGCCGCTGCCGCTGACGCCCCCGCTTCCTCCTCCGCCCCCCGCCGCGCCTGTCGCGGAGCGCCCTGCCGCAGAGCGGGCTGTCGCAGAGCCGCTCCCGCCTCCGCTTCCTGCCGCGCCGGTTCTTCCCGCTGCCGCGCCCGCCGCGCCTCCGCCTGTTGCGCGCATCGAAGGCCCTGTCGTCGCCCGGGCGGGCGAGCGGATCACTCTGGACGCGCGAAACTCGCGGGGCAGCACGGGCAACCGCCTGGAGTTTTTGTGGCGGCAGAAATCGGGCGCGTTCATCGAGAATTTCGAACTCGTCTTTGACGGCGCTGCGGAGCGCTTCGCCGCGCCCAGGCCGGGGGACTACGAATTCGAACTTGTCGTCGTCGACGGCGGCGCGGAGAGCGCTCCCGCGCTCCACCGCCTCAAGGTCGTCGAGGAGGAGGATCCGCCCGTCGCCGTCATTGTCGCCCCCACCCGCGTCATGCCCGGCGCGCTGGTGACGATGGACGCGACGCAGAGCTACGACATGGCCGGTTCCTCCCTCGTGTACCGCTGGCGGCAGACGGGCGGCCCCGCGGTGAAGAACTACGTCATCAACGAGAACCTCGGCGACGCCGCGCCCGCGTTCCATCCGCCGACGCCGGGGGTGTATTCGTTCGAGCTTGTCGTGTCCAACGGAAGGCTGACGAGTAAGCCTGTCGAGCTCAACATCGAGGTCGGCGACGCGCGCCTTCCGCCGGAAATGTCCCTCTCCGGCGCGGAGGCGGCGAACGCGGGGGAGCGTGTGGTGTGGGACGTCGCGCTCTCCGGCGCGGATCCCCGGAGTTATGTTTTCGAATGGCGGCAGTCGGAGGGGCCGGCGAACGCGGCGCTGCAGCCGATGGGAACGCGGGGACTCATCACCGCGCCGATTCCGGGGCGGTACGCGTTTGACGTGACGATGCGGAACAGCGCGGGGACGGAGGTGGCGACGGCGCGGCGGGCGCTGGAGGTGTTCCGGGGGGCGTCGTCGGGCGGCGGCACGCCGCTGGTGCGGCCGCCCGTGCCGGTGCAGGCGCCGGGGGAACGGCCCCTGCGCATCGTTCCCGAGCTGACGCCGCTGCCGAACACGCCTGCCGCGCCGCAGCCGCCTCCGGGGGCGTTTCCGCCCGCCGAGCCGGCGCGGCGGGCGGCGCATGTGCTCCAGAAATGAGACCGGCATGACAGTGCGCGAAGCAGACAAGGCGGGAAGCTGGTACGCAGCCGCACCCGCGGCTCTGCGCGGCGAGGTGGACGCCTGCGTCGCGCGCGGCAGGCGTCTCCACGGCGCTTTCGATCCCGTGCCGGGGAAGAAAACCGTCGCCGTCGTCGTGCCGCACGCCGGACTGTTCTTCTCCGGAGCCGTCGCCGCCGTCGCCTACGATCTTCTCCGCCGCGCCTGGAAAAAAATCGACACCTTCGTCCTCTTCGGCGCCTGCCACGTCGCCCAGCTCCGGGAGCCTGCGATCTGGGCGGAGGGCGTGTGGGAATGTCCCCTCGGCGGCGTCGCCGTCGACGAAAGCCTTGCGGCGCGCTTTCTCGCCGAAGGCATCGGCAGCAGCCGCCCGGAGATTCATTTGGGCGACAACGCCCTGGAACTCCAGCTTCCCTTCATCAGGCGCCTTTTCCCCGAAGCGAAGATCCTGCCTGTCGCCCTGTCGCCTTCTCCTGATTCGGCGGCTGTCGGCGCGCGCGCGTCCGCGATCGCGCGGGAGGCGGGGGGGGACATTGTTGCTGTCGCGTCGACGGATTTGACGCATTACGGCGCGGCGTTCGGGTTGATGCCTGCCGGAGCCGGGAGTGCGGCTGTCGAGTGGACGAAGGAGAATGACGGGCGCTTTCTCGATGCTCTGACCGGTTTGGAACTGGAGCGAATTGTGCCTGTCGCGGCGCGGGACGGAAGCGCCTGCGGCGCGGGCGCGGCGGCTGCGGCGGCGGGGTGGGCTGCGGAGCGCGGGTGCGGCGGCGGCAGGCTTCTTGCGCGGACGAGCAGTTACGAGGTTGCGCCGCAGGGCCGCGCGGATCATATTGTGGGATACGCCTCGGTCGCGTTCGACGCGCCTCTATGACGGAGACTGCTGCCCGCCGGACATCAGACGCTCCACCAGCGTCGCATTCTTGCTGCCGATCAGGCGGCGCACCACTTCCTCCGGCGTCGCGCTCTTCACCAAATCATCCACCATCGCCTGCGTGCGCAACGACGCCGTGATGCTCGCAAGAAAATGCAAATGCGGCCCGCTCGTGTTCTTCGGACTCGCCACCAGAATCATCAACCGCACCGGCGTCCCGTCCAAACTGCTGAAATGCATCCCCTCGCGACAAATGCCCACCGCCGCCATGACATGCGTCACCACGTTCGAGCGGCCGTGCGGCATGGACACGCCGAATTCCAATTCCGTCGGCGCCGCGCTCTCCCGCTCCGCGATCGACGACAACACCTCCTCCTCGCAACGGATCGGAAGCCCGCCGCCGTCAAGCTTGCGCACCAGCTCGTGAATGGCGTCATCCTTCTCGCGGGACACCATGTCCATGACCACGCAGTCCGGATGAAGAATCTCCTGCCTCTCCTTGATCGGCAGCGTCCGGACGCTCGTCACCGATCGGAGCGTCCTGCGGAACTCCTTCGGCTTCGCCATCTCCTTGATGCGGTCAAGATCCTGATGCAGCTCCACAAGCGACTCGTACACCACCGTGTGGATGAACGTCACGTCGCGGCGGTTCGAGGAAAAGACAATCGTGCTGCTGTTCGAGCGCCACATCGAAAACGCCAGATCGTCCTTCCGGATATGGTACAGGCGGCTGGACGGATCCACCATCGACAGGAAAAACCCCTCCGCGCGGAACGCCGCAAGAATGTTGTGCGTCGCCCCCTCCGCGACGGATTCCGACGGGAACGGAAAGGAACTCTCCCGGAAATCGTCGGACGGCCTGTCCACGCTCACGCCCTTCCCGGGCACGGAAAGGAACACTGTCAATAGAGGCGGCGCGAGCACGGTGGTGAAGAGCGTCATGATGATCGCCGCGCCGAACATGTCCGGATCGAGAATGCCGTTCGCCATGCCGAGCCCGGCGATGATGAGCGCGACCTCGCCGCGCGGAATCATCCCGACGCCGATGCGCATTGCGCCGAGCAGGTTGAACTTCAGGAACAGCGCGGGAACGGCGCAGCCGATGATTTTCGCGAGCACGGCGAGCACGCCGAAAATCAGGCCGAAGCGCATCACCTCCGCGTTCGCCAGGCGGTGCACATCCACCATCATCCCCATGACGGCGAAGAAAATCGGCACGAAAAAGTCCTGCAGGTTGTGCAGCCTCTCCTGCACGACGAAGGTGATGTCCGTCTTCGACAGGCACAGCCCCATCACATACGCGCCGATGATCATGGCCAGCCCCGCCGTCTCGAAAATCCCCGCCGCGAGAAAGGCCAGCCCCAGCGCGACCGTCGTGAAGGTGGTGGGACTCTTGAACGACTTCAGGAAGCGGCCGATCTGCGGGGCGAAGGACAGCCCGAGCGCGGAAAACGCGACGCAGACGAAAACCGTCTCCGCGGCGACGCGGAGAATGTTCCCCCACGGCAGCCCCGCCGCGCCCGCCGCGCCGGCGCCGACCGTGAGGACGTCGATGAGGCCGAGAATGATGGCGAGGCCGATGATGCCCAGCACGTCGTCGATGATGGCGGAGGCGAGAATCGTCACGCCTTCGGGGCTGTCCATCTGCTTCCGCTCCGAGAGGATGCGCGCGGTGATGCCGACGGACGTCGCCGTGCAGAGCGCGCCCAGGAAGAGACAGGCGGGGGACAGGTAGTGCAGGTTGTCCCCGATGCCGAAGAACACGCCCGCGAAATCGCCCGCGACGAACGAGACTGCCACGCCGCCGAGCCCGATGATCGTGCCGGCGACGGAGTATTTGAGGAACTGGCGGAAGTCCGTCTCCAGCCCCGCCATGAACAGGAGAATGAGGCTTGCGACCGTCGCGAAGCCGTACAGCTCCGGCGAGACGGGCGAAGCGTCCCCGAGGGGCTTGGGAAAAATTCCGTGCGGAAATCCGAACCAGGGCAGGGGAATGCCGCCGAGGACGTAGGGGCCGATGACGATGCCCGACAGGAGTTCTCCGAGAACGCCGGGCAGCCGCACCCTCTTGACCAGCCCGCCGCCGACGCGGACGGCGAAGACGATGACAGCAAGCTGAATGACGAGAACAAGCATTTGATGCGTCATGACAGTACCTCGAACGTATGCCGCGCGGGCAATGCAATCCTCTGAGGTTTTGAGTACTCAAAACGCTCCAATGAAAAAGCCGGAAGCTGTTTCCGGCCGAATGCACAGGTGAAGGAAGAAAGTATAGGAGGAGGGAGGGGAAACCGCAAGGACGTAAACAGCGCGTACACGGAGGAAGTTGGTCAGCGGGTTGTTCTGCGGCGCTCCGTTTTCTGCGCGTACATCAGGCTGTCCACGACGGACAGAAATTCCTGCGGCGTGCGCGCGTCGTCGGGGCGGTACACCCCGCTGCCGGAGCTGAGCGACAGCGGGAGCGGCCGGTTGTTCTTCGCGTTGAATTTCCCGATGCTTTCCGTGATGCGCGCGGTTATCGCGTCCGCGTCGCCGCCGTCGGCGATGATGACGAATTCGTCGCCGCCGTAGCGGGCGACGAAATCCGTGCCCCGGACGGACGAGCGCAGAAGGGCCGCGACGTCCCGGAGCGCGACGTCGCCCTGCGCGTGGCCGAAGGTGTCGTTTATTTCCTTGAAGCGGTTCATGTCGATCATGATGAAGACGCAGTCCCGGCTCCGCTTCCCTTTCCCGAGCGCGAGGAGGCGCTCGTCGCAGGCGCGGCGGTTGAAGACGCCGGTCAGGGCGTCGATCAGCGTGTTCCGCCGGACGATGAAGAGGTAGGCGAAGAGCATGGAGACGAACAGCAGGCTGTTGTCCGTGCATGCGCCGTCGACAAAGCCGTCGATGAGTTCCCCGACGAAGACGGGAAGGAGGGAAATGACGGCGAGGACGCGCATTTCGCGGTTTATGTGCTCCTTCTGCCGCAGCAGCGCGCTGGCCAGCGCGAGGAGCACGGAGAGGGCGCGGAGGCACTGGACAGCGACGGGCGCGTCGTCAAAACGGCTGAACGCCAGCATGGCGGCGGTGATGACCCAGAACGCATGGACGAAGAACCGCGTTTTTCCCGAGCCGGAGCGGTTGTACGCGATGGTGCATTCGAGGAAAAGAATCATGAACCCGATGGCGAGGCTCCGCGCCATGATGTGGACGGCGTTCATCGCAAGGGGGAGGACGTCCCCTTCCGCGGCGCCGTACCCGGCCGCAGCGTCGCGGACAAGCTCGCTGAACATGGCGGCCAGCGTGGAATGGACGGCGAAGGTCAGGAAGCGCCGCGCATGGTCGTCGGCGTTGCGCATGTGGCGGCTGTCAATCAGTATCAGTACCAGGCCGGCCACGGAGGGCAGGAAAATATTGAGGAGAATAGCCGGTTCGCTCTGCATTCCTTATCCTTTTTTGCGGCCCCGGTGCCGGGATTTTTCCCTCCTGTCCCTGCGGAAAGGCGCGGAAGGCGGAGCTTTCTCCGTATCCGCGGCGGAAAGCGGCGGCAGTTCCCCGGTGAGGTTCACGACGGTCATGCTGAGGCGCGCGATTTTTCCGTCCGCGAGATGGGGCCGGCAGTCAACCCGGAGCCAAGAGCGGCGCCCGTCCCTTTTTACGATCGAGAGGACGGCCGAGCGCGGCGCATGCGACTTGACGGCCAGAATATGCGGCCACTGGTTGTCCGGCAGCGGCCTGTGGTTCGCTCCGTGCGCCGCAAAGGAACCCGGGTTGTTTTCCAGAGTCTCCTGCAGGTCTGCGAGCGTTTCGTGCCCGAGAAGCTCAAGGCCGGGGCTGTTCGAGAAGACGAGGTTTGACCGGGAGTCGAAGACCAGCAGCCCGCAGGGAAGCTCTTCCCAGAGCGTGGGAATCGGCAGCCCGTCGACGGCGACGGGTTCTTCTTCGGGAGCGTCGCCGGGGGACGCGTCGGTGTCGGCGGCTGCATCGGCATCGGCATCGGAGAGGACGCTGTCGCGCGCCTCTTCCGGCGTTTCCGTTTCTTCCGCATGCTCTTTTGTCTGCGCGGCGAAGGGGAGGGGCATTTCATTCACGAAGAACCCGGAGCCGGACCACGCCGCCGCCCGCGGCGCCTGCGCCGAGTGCTTCGGTGCGTGTTGCCCTGCTTGCTGCTCTGCCTGCTGTCCTTCCTGCGGTTCTGCTTGTTGGTCTGACAGCTGCTCTGATCGTTGCTCTGCTTGCTGTTCTGCTTGTGATGACGGTTCTTGCGCCGCTTGCTGCGCGAACGGTTGTGCCGCCGCCGCATGCTGCGGC
>QMCE01001217.1_pt1 | contig 22709 bp, 19 predicted proteins | sample 1821851 | NCBI WGS metagenome assembly QMCE01 (sample SAMN09453174, study PRJNA476694) | Termite gut metagenome, whole genome shotgun sequencing project. | isolation source: worker | host: Odontotermes sp. | place: South Africa:Pretoria | collected 2016-01-28 | reverse complement strand
TCCGGAATCGGCCGCGGTCACGCCGAACCCGTGCCTTTCCAGATACGAAGCGTTCGCCTCCAAAATCTCCTGATTGTCGTCAATTAAGAGAACTTCGGCCATGCCGCCCCTCTGGTGTCCTGTCTGGTTATTGATATCAGTTTATTTTTTAGCGTGTTTGACAGCGGCGATAATGGTTTCCGCGCTTTTAGTCCACTTAAAGGGCTTGGCTGATTCAGTGTTGTGGGCCGCGATGTATCGCTTGATTTCATTGCCCAAAATTTTTTTTTACGCTGGTGAATACTCCCCCGCAGCAGTGCGCAGAATAATGCTTGCTCGGTCATATAACTGCTTCGCTGTCGTCCGGCCTCTTGTTATGCTTTCAAACGCTTGACGAAGTTCTTCCGTTATTTGGCATTGTTCGTGTTTCCGTGCCATAATCCATATTATAGCACACATTCTATTATATGGCCTTATTAATCAGACGAAATACTAGCGTAAGCCCCGCCTTGGGCGCGCTTTGCAAATTATGCGGCTTTGATGTATAAATTAAAAAGAAACGTAAGATTTTGCCAAAGCATATCCAGTAATGCCGCCCATTTTGTCTTGTCATAAAGCCGCGACAGAGTTTTCCGCGGGAAATCTTTCTATAAGGAGATCACGCCAATATGCCGACCATCGACAATGATAAATGTATCGGATGCGGTCAATGCGTCCAGGACTGCGTTTTCAATAGTCTGAAGCTGGTGGAGCAAAAAGCCGTTCTGGCTGGAAAATGCATCCAGTGCGGTCACTGCGTGGCTATTTGTCCAGAGGGCGCGGCGGCCCTGGCGGAATATGATATGCGGGACGTCGAGGAGCTTCATGGAGAGGAGCTTCATGGAGAAGACCGCATGCTGGAGCCCGCGACCCTCCTGAAGGCCATAAAGTTTCGGCGTTCCATTCGCCGTTTCACGGAGCAAAAGATAGAACGGGATCAGTTGATCAATATAATCCAGGCCGGCCGCTACACGGCGACAGGCTCGAATGCCCAGGGATGCAGGTTTATTCTCGTGCAGGATGAGTTGCAAACTTTGAAAGAGACGATCTGGCAGGGCTTGGAGCCATGTCTGGCCGACAATAAAGATATCGCGCCTGGTATGGCGAACGCCATAAAAGGCTTTGTCGCCCTGCGTGAAGAAACTGGAATTGATTTTCTGTTCCGTGATGCTCCGGCCGTTTTGTACATCGCCGCCGAAAGCGTCATTGACGCCGGCCTGGCCGCTCAGAACATGGAATTGATGGCCGTGGCGCAGGGCCTGGGAGTGTTGTTCAACGGTTTTGTGGCCCGGCTCACCGCCATGAATGAAAAAGCCCGCGACTGGCTGAACGTGCGGGAAAAACCTGTTGCCGCCTCCATGCTGATTGGCCGTCCGAATGTCCGCTATCAGCGAACCGCACCGAGAAAGCCGGCGGACGTCGTTTGGCGATGAAAGGGAAGGCTGACGCAATCAACTGGCGGTTGGCAATTGACGCGGGCCTTAGGACTTGTTCGTAAATAGTGATTTTTCCCTCTGGCTTTGTTGCTCGCGCTTTTTAATGCTCGAAATATGTCCAATATTCCTCCGCTTAAAAAGCGCTCGCGCCTCGCCAGAGAACAAAATCTCTTATTTACGAACAAGTCCTTACTCGCCGATGATTTTCACCAGCGCTCTTTTATCGCGCATGCCGTCAAATTCTCCGTAAAATATTTGCTCCCAGGTTCCAAAATCAAGTTGGCCGCCTGTGACGGCGACCACCACTTCGCGCCCCATGACGGAACGCTTCAAGTGGGCGTCCGCATTGTCTTCATATCCATTGTGATCATATTGGCTGTGGGGTTTTTCCGGAGCGAGTTTTTCAAGCCAGCGTTCAAAATCGCGGTGCAGACCCGATTCATTGTCGTTGATGAACACGCTGGCGGTGATATTCAAGGCGTTGACCAGGCACAGGCCCTCCTGGACGCCGCTTTCGGCGAGGGCTTTTTCCACCTCTCGCGTGATGTTCACAAAAGCCTTCATGCTTATGCTCCAATATAGCAACGATTCTAATTATGGATTTTTACCTTCGCCAGAAGGCTCTTAATCGGGCAAAAAGCAGCATTTTTGCCCGATTAAGACGTGATTTGGCGGTATTTCAAGTCGCGAGGCGAAGTCTCGCTACGCTCGACCTTAACGGCAATCGCGAATAGTCGGCCATAATTAGAATTGCTGCCAATATACCACACAATCGCGGTTTTTTCATTTCATAACAGGTCTTGCGTCCGCCCATGCCCTCCACAGGGCTTTTTGGTAATGAAATAAGACTCGGAACTTATTGAAAACAAGCCCGGCGTTTTACGCGATTTCAAGACTTTTCATCTGTAAAGCGCTCTAACGGCAATTCGCCGGCAAATCCACGATTTGCCGGCGAATTGCCGTTAGATAGGGAAAACCAGCTCAAGGTCATGCGTCGCCGCGGCCAAGGAAGGCCGCGCTCCGCTTAAGCGTAAAAGCTCAAGCTGGTCTTTTTCTCATTCAGATAATCGACGTCGGCGGCGGCTTCACGTTCTTCGCCCTCGTAGGTGTTGGCTTTGGCGCTTCTGTCCGCCCCGCCTTTGTTGATCCTTTCGCCGCGTTTGACCATCGGCCGCGCTTTTTCGTCCTTTTTTGCGGGCTTGGTCTGGCTGTTCAGCCAGGCTAAAAATTCAGGGTTCACCAGCATGGCGGCCTCCTTCCCCGGCTTTGCACAGCCGTCCTTACAATACCTATCGGCATATCCGGCGGGAAACTTGAACCCTTCTTGAGCTTATTCTTACAAATTAAATCATAAAAAGTTTAGCGGATAGAAATTGTCCGGGGCGGGAATAGACCAAAAAGGTCATTCCCGCCCCGGACAATTTCGCTGTTAGCCAGCGCTCTCATACGGATCGGATGCGAAGCATCCGAGGGTGCGGGGCTCCGCCCCGCCGTCCGCCCCCCATCTATATTATTGGCTCAACTTTATCAAGCCCAGCTAATAAGACCCATGACGAAGGGGTTGGCCAGGCGTTCCTGGCTGGGGGTAACGCGGACGGTGTAGCCGAACTTGCCCGTGTCGCGGCAGGTCAGGCTGCCCTTGTAGAGCCAGACGTTGTCGCCCAGATTTTCAGCGGGCGCCAGGGGCAGAGTGTTGCGATCCATGAACTCGCCGGCGTGATCCAGGTGGCCGTAATAGGTCTCCACGGTCACGTCCTCCGGCGCGAGAGAGCCCAGGCGCACCTTGGCCGTGAACTCGATGGCGTCGCCCACGCGCTTGTCGCCGCTGGAGGTGATTTCCTGAATGGACATGTCGGCCCAGGAGGTCATGAGCTTCTGGCGCCAGGCGGCCTGCTCGGTGGCCGGTTTGAAATTGTCGCGGGTCAGGTCGATAAAACGCTGAGAGGAGTGGGTATAGAAACGGTCGTAATATTCCTGCACCATGCGGTGGGCGCTGAAGACGGGCACCAGATCGCGGATGCTGCCCCGCATCATTTCGCACCAGATTTGCGGAATGTCGTCGGAAGTGCGCTGATAAAAGAGAGGGGCCACCTGCTTTTCCAGGAGATTATAGAGGGCCATGCTCTCTGTTTCGTCCTGAAGCTCGTGATTTTCGTCCTCTTCGCCGTTGCCGATGGCCCAGCCGTATTCGGGCTTGTAGCCTTCGTCCCACCAGCCGTCCAGAACCGAAAGGTTCAGGACGCCGTTGGCCAGGGCCTTCATGCCGCTGGTGCCGCAGGCTTCCAGGGGGCGGCGGGGGTTGTTCAGCCAGACGTCGCAGCCGCAAACCAGAAGGCTGGCGATGCGCATGTTGTAATTTTCCAGGAACACAATTTTTTTCTGAAAGCGCGGTTCGCGGGCCAGGTGGATAATTTCCTTGATGAAGGCCTTGCCCTCGTTGTCCTGGGGGTGGGCCTTGCCGGCGATGATGAACTGCACCGGGCGTTCGGGATTGTTGATGATTTTGTCCAGACGGTCGGGATCGCGGAACATCATGGTGGCCCGCTTGTAGGTGGCGAAACGGCGGGCGAAGCCGATGGTGAGGGTGTCGGTGCTCAAAACCTCCATAGCCTGGCGCAGGGTTTCGGTGTCGGCGCCCTGGCTCTTCAATTGCTTGACCAGGGCCCGCCGGGTGAAGGCCACGAGGCGGGTGCGGCAATTTTCGTGCGCCCGCCACAATTCTGAAAGGGGTATCTGCCTGGCCTGTTTCCAGGTGTGGTTGGTGTCCTCATACAGACGCGCGATTTCCCGCGAAGCCCAGGAGGAGATGTGGACGCCGTTGGTGACGTAATCTATGGGCGTGTCCTCCACCGGGTTTTTGGGCCAGATGTTCTGCCACATGTGGCGGCTGACGCGCCCGTGCAGGCGGCTGACGCCGTTGGCGTTGGAGGAGAGGCGCAGGGAGAGGGGGGTGACGCCGAAGGCTTCGCCCTCGTCGCGGGGATTGATGCGGCCGTAACCCAGAAGGACGCGCCAGTTTATGCTCAGTTCCTTGGCGTATTCCTCAAAATAGGCGCGGGCCAGTTCCGGGTCGAAGGTGTCGTTGCCGGCGGGCACGGGGGTGTGGGTGGTGAAGATGGTGGAGGCCTGCACGACTTCGCAGGCCGCGTCGAAGGAGAGGCCGTGGTCCTTGCGCAGTTGGTTGATGCGTTCCAGGGCGGAAAAGGCGCTGTGCCCCTCGTTCATGTGCACCACCGTGGGAGTGATCCCCATAGCCTTCAGGGCCCTCATGCCGCCGATGCCCAGGACTATTTCCTGGCGGATGCGGGTTTCCTTGTCGCCGCCGTAGAGCTGGGCCGTGGTGTTGCGGATGTCGGGCGGATTTTCGTCCAGGTCGGTGTCCAGGAGATAGAGGGGCACGCGGCCCACCTGCACGCGCCAGACGGCCACGGTCACTTCCTGATGTTTGAAATGGACTTTCACCTTTACCTGATTGCCGGACGAATCCAGAACGCGGGTGATGGGCATGTTGTCGAAATCGTTGGCCGGATAGCTTTCCATCTGCCAGCCGTCGCTGTTGAGGTACTGGCTGAAATAGCCTTCCTGATACAGGAGCCCCATGCCGATGAGGGGTATGCGCAGGTCGGAGGAGGATTTCAGGTGATCGCCGGCCAACATGCCCAGGCCGCCGGAATAGATGGGCACGCAGGTGGTGAGGCCGAATTCGGCGGAAAAGTAGGCCACGCAGGTCTTGTCCGCGTCAATGGCGGGCACGTTCATGTATTTGTCGAAATGGTGGGCCTCTTCTTCCAACTGGGACATGAAGCCCACGTCGCCCACCAGGCTTTCCAGCCGGTCCTGATTCACATGACCCATGAAGGCCACGGGATTGTGGCCGCATTCCTCCCACAGCTTGGGATCTATGCGCTGGAATATATCGCGAATGCCGCTTTGCCAACTGAAAAGAACATTGTACGCCATTCTTCTAAGGGGTTCCAATTTTTCAGGAAACCTGGGGATGACTTTAAATCCCTGTTTTGCCTTCATCGTATTCTGACCTCACTTATTTTAAAGTTTGCTCTAAGCGGCACACTTTCACTATACTTTTATTACATTAGCATAATTTGCTTTAATAGTTCAAGTCCCCAGCGTATAGCCCACCGCATGAATGGTTTTTATGAAGCCCGCGCCAAGTTTGCGCCTTATGCGGTGCACCAGCACCTCCACGGAGTTGCTGCTCACTTCCTCTCCCCAGGGATATAGTTTTTCTTCTATCGCGCTTTTGGAAAGCACGCTTGTCCTGTTGAGAAGCAAGAGTTCCACCAGCATCACTTCTTTCGCGCCCAGGGCGACGGGCTTGCCGTCCAGGGAAAGCGTCCGGCTTGAAGGGTTGAAGGAGACGGGGCCGCAGCTTAGAATTTGCGCTGAAATGCCGTGCCGCCGCCTTATAAGAGCCCGCAGGCGCGCCGCCACCTCTTCCAGATCAAAAGGTTTGCCCAAATAGTCGTCGGCGCCTGAATTTAAGCCCTCCACCTTTTGCCCCGGAGCGTCTCTGGCCGTGAGAATCAGAACGGGGATATCGAGACCGGAGCTCCGCCAGTCCCGCAGAATATCCAGCCCGTCAAGACCGGGGAGGCTCAAATCAAGGATGACGGCGTCATATTCTGCGGAGGACAGGGCCTCCCGGCCGATGATTCCCTCCTTGAACCAATCGACGCTGAAGCCGTGTTTGGCGAGGCCCATTTTTAGGCCGCCGCCGATGAGTCTGTCGTCTTCCAGAAGAAGTACGCGCATCTTTCGCTCCCTTTAATCAAGGACTGATTAATGGTCTTTTCGCCCTCCGGCTTTGTTGCTCGCCGGAGAACAAAAATCCTCATTAATCCGCAGTTTTTAATTATGCACAGGGGGGCAAAAAATATCAAGCCTGTAAGGTTCGTGTAAGATTGCGATGCTAGACTGCCTTCAGTTTGGAAATGTCAAACCCGTAAACGCGGAACTGAACTTTAAGGAGGATATCATGAATGCAAAGAACACGCGGGCCAAAGGCGGCCTGTCCCTTAAAAATCTCAAGCCGGCCATTTTCGCGCTGATCCTGGCCCTTCTGCCGCTTCTTTGCGCCGCGCCGGTCCTGGCCGACGACCATTATCGCGGCGGCGGCTACAACAACAGCGACCCCAACAACAACAGCGGCGGCTACAGCGGCCCCGGCTCCAGCTCCGGCCCGATGACGGTGGCCCAGGCCAAGGGTTTGCGCGACGACTCGTGGGTGTCGCTCAAAGGGCACATCACCAGGCAACTGGGCGGGGAACGCTACGAATTCAAGGACGCGACCGGAACCATCAAACTGGAAATCGACCACGAGGTGTGGTGGGGCCAAAATGTCGGGCCGAACGATCTGGTGGAAATCGTCGGCGAAGTGGACAAGGAGTGGACAATAGTGGAAATCGACGTCAAGGGGATAAAGAAAATCTGAAAAAAATCCCCGTGCTCGCGTTATTCTTTTGATATATAATGTTCATAAGCGCGGGTACGTTTTGAGGGAGTTTCCATGAGCGCCAAATGGCGGATTATAAAGCGCCTCGGCCTGTGGGCGCGGAAAACAGCCGAAGGGTCCGCAAGGCTTTTCCGGTGGAGCGCGGCCCGGTATCGCGCCCGGAGCTCGTTTAAGTCCGCGCCGCCGAGCCGCAAAAGCCTGCGCCTGCGCCTAAGCGTTTTTTTCGCGGCCTTTCTTGTCGGCGCGTGGCTTTTGGCGGCTCTTTTGGCCTGGTTGGAGTGCCGCTCCTATATAAACGAATTTTTCGACACCCAACAACTCCTTTTCGCGGAAAGGCTGGCCGAAGGCAATTTCGCGGACGGCGCCGCCATGCCGCCTGGCGCGGAAGACAGGCCCTACGGCCTGCCTGAAAAGGATATGGATCGCCTGGAAGACGACGCGCTGGCCTTCGCCGTTTTCGCCCCGTCCGGAGACCTGGTCGCGGCGGACGCCCAAAACGGACGGCGCTTCGCCTTCAAGCCGGGCCAGGCTGGATTTTCCACCGAACTTATTTACGGGGAGGGAGACAACAGCTGGCGCATAGTCCGCCTGGCCGCAAAAGACGGCCGCTTCTTCGTCGCTGTGGGGCAGGAGCTTGAATACCGGCATGATCTGGCCCTGGGCATGCTCGGCCAACAGCTCATTCCGTGGCTTGCGCTGCTGCCGACGCTGCTCTTGGGCCTCATTATTATTTCGGGCCGCGAACTGGCGCCCTTGCGCCTTATGGCCAAAGAACTTCAGGACAGAGCCCCTTCCGACTCGAAAGCTCTTGACCTCAGCCGCATTCCTTCCGAAGTCCTGCCGATGGCCAAGTCCCTAAACGATTTTTTTGCAAGAACGAACGCGATGCTCAACCGGGAACGGGCTTTTATTTCCGACGCCGCGCACGAACTCAGGACTCCCCTGGCCGGCCTTAAGGTTCAGGCCCAGGTGGCCGCCCAGGAAGGCATAGCCGAGAGCGTCAGGGAAGAGGCCCTGGACTTCCTGTTGCAGGGCATAGACCGTTGCGGCCGGCTGGTGGAACAGCTTCTGGCCTTGTCGCGCCTGGAAGCCCTGGGCGAAAGCGCCGCGCCGTCCGCCTCTCTGTCCCGCGGCGCTGTGGATTGGCCGGTACTTTTGGCTGAACTGATGCCGGAATACCGCCACAAAGCCGCGTTGAAGGGCTTGAGCCTGGATTACGAAGCCCCGCCGCGGGCGGTCTCCACGCCCGGATATCCGGACCTGATTTCCATGCTGCTGCGCAATCTGATGGACAACGCCGTCACCTACGCTCCACGCGAAGGCCGGGTGCGCGTCTTTCTTGAAAGCGGAAGGCTTACCATTGAAAACACGGCGCCGAGGCTGCCGGAGGCCTACGCCTCGCGGCTGGGCGAACGCTTCTTCCGCCCCCCGGGCCAGGAAGAAACAGGCAGCGGCCTGGGCCTTTCCATAGTGGAGCGTATAGCTGAAATTCACCGTTTCGGCCTGACCCTCGCGACCCTTGAAGAAAAGCCCGGCGCGTCTGAAACGCTATTTCGCGCGACTATCAGATTCTCAGCTTATGCCTGATATTTTTGCCTCGGAACATCCCGCTGTTTCAATGCGGGCGTTGGCATGCCCAGACCTCAGTAACTGCGGGCGCAATATTTGATTCGATCAAACTACCTTAAAGGCAAGCCTCAAATCATATAGGGTCTGATTTTTTAATGCTCGAAATATGTCCAATATTCCTCCGCTTAAAAAGTGTTCGCGCCTAGCCAGAGAACAAAATCCCTTATTTACGAACAAGCCCTTAGTCGCCATAGCTATAATGCGCGATCATTTTTTTGCCAACACCGCCAGCCGGTGGAAACAGCACAGGCGCGTCACTTTAAACATATACAGCGTCACCTTGCTCCACGACGAAAAAACGCGGCTTTTCCCGGAACGCCTGGGCGCCATGTTCACAGCAATCTCACAGATTTTGAAGCCGCGCCGCGACAAAAAAAGGAGAGTCGGCACATCCTGATAGCCCAGGTTTTCAGTTTTTGGACCGCACAGAACCGAGGCGGCCCTGACCGGATAAACCTTGAATCCGGAGGTCATGTCATTCACCTGAAGTCCGGATATCAGGCGGAAAAAAGCCCAAACCATCTGCCGCATCCAGCTTGAACGCTCGGGGCAGGAACCTATAATCAGGGTATTCCGGCATTTTTTGGCCTCGGCAAGAAGAAGAGGAACTTCCTCCGGCATGTGCTGGCCGTCGGCGTCCAAAGTGATGAGCCAGGACGGCCGGAGCTTCCTGTGATCCAGCATCCAGGCCATGCCGGCCTGGATGGCCCGGAGGTTGCCGCGAGGCCTGTCCAGGCGCAGAACTTCAGCGCCGGCTTTATAGGCTATCAAGGCCGTCCCATCCGTGCTGGCGTCGTCCACCAGCAGAACATGATGGCCCATAGCCTTTGTCCGCCTGACTATTTCAGCAATGGTCAGAGCCTCGTCCCGCGCCGGAATGATGACAACAGCTTCGCTCACGGCAAAACCTCCCACACCCCGCCCCAGTCCTCGTCAAAGGCCACCGGCCTGAAATGAGCCGGATAGCCGCCGGAAATCATCATAAGGAGCGGCAGTGTTTTGAAGCCCAATTCATCGGTGATGTAGGCATTTTTGTGCGTGTCGGAATACACGATATAGGGCGCTCCGCCATCCGGCCAGGGCGGCGCCAGTGAAGTTTTGGAAGCGTTGAAAACCCCGCCGAAATTTTTGTAGCCGCGATCCCATAGGTCCTGGGCGACAGTCAGGGACTTTTGAGCTTCGTCATATAAAAACTGGTTGCGCCCGATGGTCTCCAGATGAGGGCGCACCAGGTCCTTATCCGGTTTGCGGGAGAGGCCCAGGGGAACCCACCAGTTTGATATTTTGAAAAAATTGCCCTGCAGATACCAGTAAACCTTCCCTTTGGGAAAGAACCAGTTCAGGCCACCAGGCAGTTTTTTTGCTTTTTGGCTCACATTGGCCGGCAGATCTTTCCGGTCTTCCGTACTGAAAACAAGCTCCAAAATATTATAAGCCCCATTCAGCCCCCAAATGGCAAACATGGGCGCCAAGCCCCTTTCCCCCCTTATGGCGAAAAATCGCATCCAGCGGGAGGCCGCCCGGCGGTCGCCCATCAAAAACGGGCGTGCCGCGATATAGGCGATAATGTGGGTCTGGCTGCCGCCGTCGAAAAGGGGCGTCATGCCGCCGGACCGGGCGGCCAAAAAATAACCGTCATCCCACCAGTTCCACAGTTTGGCGGTTCCGGCGCCCCCGCTTTCCGCCCGCAGGGCCTCCGCCAGCCGATCGTGGCCCCTTTCCCAGCGGATGTCCAGTTCGCGGTTGAGAGCCCAATGGAGACAGGCCGCCAAAAGGGCGAGAGACAGGAGAAGTCCGGCCGCCCAGCCGGCCCGGCAATTCAGACGGGGCAGGCGGCCGAGAACGGTTTCCGCCAGAAGAGACGGCAAACAGCCAAGGGCCAGGGCCAGGGGGAAGGAGCCCAGGTATATCATGCGGTTGGATTTAAAGCCGGCGACGATGCATAGAAGCGCCAAAAGCAGGGGCAGGCGCGCGGCCGGACGCCGGGCGGCCAGCAAAATCCCGGCCGCCAGAAAGCCCAAAGCTCCCGCTGGATTTCCGCCCACCTCTTCCATGAAAGACAGATAATTTAATGAAGACAATTCCTTGATGGAAGCATAAAACAATTCGTCCCGAACGCCGAAAGCCAGGGCGAAATGCGAATTAAAATATTCCATGACAAAGCCCGGAGCCGGAGCTTTGGCCGGCGGCAGGAACACGAGCAAAGCCAGCCAGACTGACGCCAGGCCCACTACCGCCAGCCGCGCTTTAAGGCGCCATATCCCGATTGGCGGCAAGAGCATTGCCCATGTTCCCAATGAGGCCAGGGCCAGACCTAGTCCCGGTTTCCAAAAAATGACGAGAAGAGCGAAGCATATCAGGGCGACCGGAATATCGAAAAAACGTCGCGCCGACCAATTCGCCGGACCGGCGGCGGCTAGAAAAAAAAGGCCGCTTTGCCAGAATAAAACGATCGCCATATCAGTGTCGAACTCGCCCGGTCCGGCCCTTTCCATCCAGGCCGGCATTAAAGCCGCAGCCAAAGCGGCCAGAAAAACGCCGACAAGGCCCGCCTTCAGGCGGCGCCCCCAGGCGGCGGTCACAAGGCCTAAAGCCAGATGGACAAAAAGCGACATATAGAAAGCGGCCCAGGTCGCGGGCCTGGAAGACAATTTTGAGATGAGCGCCGTCAGACGGGAAAAAGGCGGCACGTTCATGGAGGCGCCGCCCAGAGCTGTTTCGGCCTGATGAAGGTAATAGAAGCCGTCCGCCGAAAAGATCATGGGCTGGTCGCCGTCAGCGTAGCGCCAGGCTTCGGGCCAGCCGCCGAAAGGATGTCCGCCGGCCTCGATAATGGCGGCGGCGGCCAGAAACCAGCCCAAAGCCGCGCCCAAAAGACCGGCCAAAGCCCAGACCTGCCAGGCGCGTGGCGGCCTGATCTCTTCTTCATTTAAAGATATATGGGTCATGGGTTTATAGCAGGCTCCAATTAAATTGCAGTAATTATACTTTATAGGCATATAATTTGTAAAGCCTTCGGCGCCGCGGCTAAGATATGTGAAAAGCCGCCAAAGTACAAGTTTGGCGGCTTTTCACACCCATGATTTTCGCAAAAACAGGGCGGTTAAATTCGCTAGAAATCGTCCCCCGTATTCTCATCCACGGCTTCGCCGTTCACTTTTTTGCGCAAAATGCCGGAATTCTTGAAAACCACCACTCGGCGGGCGCGCAGTTCCAGGGATTCTTTGGTTTGAGGGTTGCGGCCCCGACGGGCCCGCTTTCTTTTCACCACAAACTTCCCGAAACCGCTGATTAAAACGTCTTTTTCCTCGGCCAGGGTCCGCTTCAATATTTCCATCAACTTTTCGACCGCCTGGCGGGCGTCTCGGCGGGACAGGTCGGTTTGCTCAAAGACCTCGCCTATGATTTTCTCTTTAGTCACAGCCATCTACATTCTCCATCGCGGCCGTCGCGGCCGCGCCAGCCTGAAATGCGGAATTCCGCCGGCCGCCGGAAAGCGGCCCGGTCTGAAACCCTTTGACATTTTGCGTAAAAACGCCGAGGCAAGCGCCAAAGATATGCGGAAACACTGGTGATTAAGGTAGGCACTCGAATGCGGCTCCATAAAAAATAGCTTTACTGTATTCGGTAAAACAATTAATATGAGTTACAGGAAATCCGCTGACGCCAATTGTCGAACTTTTGTAGAATTATTCGCCAAAACGACAAATTTGTCAAGGATATTTTTATCTTCCGGGGAATTCCCGGACGCGCCCCGGCTTTTTGCGGACCGGAAAAAACAGAACGGCCGCAGGAAAATTTCAAAATCAAGAAAGGGTGAACGTCATGTCGAAGGTATTCGGAATCACTTTACGAACGCATTTCCGGGAAAATTTCTCGCAAAAACTGATGCGCCTCTTCCAGGCCCTTTCCCCGGAAGAACTCATAAAGCCCAAATCATTGTGGGCCATTAAAATTCATTTCGGCGAGCGCGGCAATCACACCTTCATCCGCCCCCACCTCTTGCGCGGCTTCACCGACGCCATCAGGGCCATGAAGGCCAAACCCTTTCTCACGGATTCCAACACCTTATATGTGGGCGGGCGCATCAACTCGCCGGACCATCTGGAAACGGCCATAATGCACGGCTTCGGTCCGGAAGTCACGGGCGCGCCCATCATCATCGCCGACGGCCTGCGCGGCGCCAACGAAGCGGTCATAGAAGTCAATCGCGGCGGCGTGAAAAACGCCTACATCGGATCGGATTTCGCCGCCGCCGACGGCGCTCTCGTCATCAGCCACGTGAAGGGCCATGAGCTCACCGGATTTGGCGGGGCTTTGAAAAATCTGGGCATGGGCACGGCCTCCCGGCGCGGCAAACTGGATCAGCATTCCGACCTGTCCCCCAAAATTTCCGGCAAAAAATGCGTGGGCTGCGGCCGCTGCGCCAGGCAGTGCGCCCACGGCGCCATTGCCTTAAATGACAAAAAAGCCAAAATCGATCCCAAAAAATGCGTGGGCTGCGCGGGCTGCATTCCCATTTGCCATGAAGGAGCCATTGACGTGCAGTGGGACGGCAACGCCAAAAAGCTCATGAGCAAGATGATCGAATATGCCGGCGCGGCCATGAAGGGCAAGGACGACCGGATGCTCTACATCAATTTCATAAACGGCCTTTCCCCCCTGTGCGACTGCAACAATCATTCCGACGCCCCCATAGTGGCCGACCTGGGCGTTCTGGCCAGCCGCGACCCGGTGGCCCTGGATACGGCCTCGGCCGAATTGGTGAACCAGGCGCCCGGCCTTCCGGGCAGCGCCCTGCCCGAGGCGGCCCTGGCCCCTGGAGCGGACAAGTGGGAAGCCCTGCACCACGGCTGCCAGTGGCCCTTCCAGCTTCAGTACGCCGAGGAAATCGGCCTGGGCAGCCGCAACTATAATTTGGTCTGGCTCCCTGAGGCGAAAGGCATTGAATGACAGCCTCAATTGATATAATAGGCGGCGGCCTGGCCGGCTGCGAGGCGGCCTGGCGGGCGGCGGGGCGCGGCGTCAAAGTGCGCCTCTGGGAAATGAAGCCGAAAAAATTCACTCCGGCCCACCGGCTGACCACTTTGGCCGAACTGGTCTGCTCCAATTCCCTGCGCTCCAACAAGGCCACCAGCGCGGTGGGCCTCCTGAAGGAGGAAATGCGGGCCTTGGGCTCCATCGTCATGGCGGCGGCGGACAAAACGGCCGTCCCGGCCGGCGGGGCCCTGGCCGTGGACCGCGAGCTTTTCAGCCAGGAAGTCACCAGCCGCCTCGCCGCCCATCCCTTGATTGAAATTGTCTGGCAGGAAGCCACGGCCTGGCCGGAGGGAGACGCGCCCATAGTTCTGGCCGCCGGTCCCCTGGCCTCGGAAGCCATCGTGGAGCTTTTAAAGCAAAAGATTTCCGAGCCCAGCCTTCATTTCTACGACGCCCTGGCCCCCATCGTAACCCGCGAATCTCTGGATATGTCCAAAATGTACGCGGCCAACCGCTATGAGGATGGAAGCGGCGATTATCTCAATTGCCCCCTCGATCGGGACGAATTCAACAATTTTCTGGAAAAGCTTCTGGCCGCCGATGAAGTGGCCCGGCGCGAATTCGAGGACGCGAGGTTTTTCGAAGGCTGCCTGCCCATCGAAGTCATGGCCAGGCGCGGCCCCCGCACCCTCACCTTCGGCCCCATGAAGCCGGTGGGGCTGGACAATCCCAAAACCGGCCGCCGCCCCTACGCCGTGGCCCAGCTGCGCCGGGAAAACCAGGCCGGGACCCTATGGAATCTGGTGGGCTTTCAAACCCGCCTGACCCGCCCCTCCCAACTTTCAGTTTTCCGCTCCATACCGGGGCTGGAACAGGCCGAATTCGCCCGCTACGGCGCCATCCACCGCAACACCTACCTGGACGCGCCCAAGGAACTGGACGAATATCAAAGGCTCCAAAGCGACGGGCGCATTTTCGTGGCCGGGCAAATTTCGGGTGTGGAAGGCTATGTGGAATCAGCGGCCCAGGGACTCTGGGCCGGCGAAAACGCGGCCCGCCAGGCCCTGGGCCTACCCCTCATGACGCCGCCGCCCGCCGCCGCCTTCGGCGCTCTCTTCGGACATTTGCGGCGGCAGGAGGGCCGCCGCTACTTCGCGCCCTCCAACATCAATTTCGGCCTCTTCCCCTCCCCCCCGCCGGAAATCCCCAAAAACTCGCGCTCCACCTGGCTTCTGGACGAGGCCGGGCGGGAATTTTCAAAATTTTTAAGGACTCTCAATGCCTGATTTCCCGCGTTTCATCCTGCTCCTGGCCGTCATATCCCTCGCCGCCTGCGCCTCTCAGGGCCCGGCGGCCTCCCGCGCTCCCATGCTCCACAACATCGCAATAGGCCAAATACAGGGACCGGGGGCGGAGGAATTGACCCGCGCCCTGAAAGCCCAGGCTTCCGGCGCCGCCCAGGCCACGCTCGGCGGAACGATTTCCTTCCGCGAAGCCGTTTCGGAGGAGCGTGAAACCGTGCCCGTGACCGTTGCCGCCGGCAAGCCGGAAAGCGTCTACAAACCCGATCCCTTCACCAAGCGCGTTTGGCTGACGGAGGAAACTCCCACGGCCACCGAATTTCAAACATTTGATTTGCAGCGCGTCGCCGGCGAAATGCTTTTTAACTGGCAAATCACCGGGAAAGACGGCAGGGTAATCGACAGCGGCGTTTCCAAAGCGGACCTGAACCGCACTTTCGGCGGCTTCATGGCCGCGCAAAAAGTCGCCCCCGGCCCCCAAAATTCCGATCGCCTTCTCTCCGAGGCCCGCCGCGCCCTGGCCGAGGAAATGACCCGCCTCCTGGCCCTCTCCCTGGGACGCCAGCCTTCCCCGGACGAAATCGAAACGGCCCCGGACGACTGGAGCCGCCGGGCCAAAAACGCCGCCTCGCGCGGCGACTGGGAAGAAGCCAAAAATATCTGGCTGGAAGCCCTGGACCTCAATCCGAATTTCGCCCCGGCCCACTATAACCTGGGCCTCTACTACGAACGCGCGGGCGAGCCGGAACGCGCCCTCTCCAGCTATCAACGCGCCTTCGTGGCCGACGGCTCCCCGCGCCACCGGGCCGCCCTGACCAGGATTACGGAGGCCGCGGGGCGGCCATAGAGGTCTCTGACTTTATTCAATCCCCATGCGTCCCAATTGCTCCGCGCATTTTTCCAGAAAATCCGGCTCGCGGGCCAAACGCTGGATCAGTATGTCGGCCTGAACCCGGCCCAGGGCCATGCTTTGCCACTGCCAGAAGCTGGAAGCGCCGGGATTGTCCCACAGGGCGTGCAGATAAATCAATTCCCCCTGATCCCTTTCCAGGGGAAAAGCCGGAAGCATTTCGGAGGGCGGCAGTTCCCCATAGCCGGAAAGAACCAGCGCCGGTTCGGTCTCCTTGGCGGTGGGCGCCCGGAAGAGTATGTCGGCCGCTGTGGAAAGCCAGAGGGGGCGGCCTAAAAATTCCTCGCCGCTCTCCGCTCCGCCCGCCTCGGGGCGGCTCCACCACTGCATCAGGGGAGCGGCCCCGGCGATGTTGTAAACTTCTGTGGCCGGCGTGGGAGCCAGGCGGCGATTGAAATGTTCGATCAGATGGCTGCGGACCAGGGCGGTCTCCGGCGCGGATTCATCGACCGTTTCATGGGCGAAACGCTCGAAGGGCAATTCGCCGCTGGTGGCCCACACCTCATAGAGCTGGCCGGGCTGAAGATTAAGGGAGGCGCGGCCGTAAGGCGGAAGAAGGGCCTCCTCCTCTCCCACCCACACCGTCACGTCGCGGCCGAAGCCGTTATAGATGACGAGTCGCGTACGGCCCAGGGTTTGGCTCTGCCACAGAAGGAGGGCCATAACCAGGGCGGCTAAAAGGCAGTGGCCGAAGCCAGCGTTAAGGCGCTCGGCCATTGAATAAACCCGCTCCGGCGGCGCCAGCGGCGGGCGGAGCGAGATGAAATTGGTCGCCAGGGAGGGAGCGGGCGGCGCCTCTTCCAGTTCGTCCCCGGCCCTGGTAAGGCGTCCTGCCACTTTGTCCTCGCCCCACAAAAGCGCGGCCAGGACCTTTTCGCGCAAAGCGGACAGAAGGTCCAGCATGGCTTTTAGCTCGCTTTCCCAGCCCGTCAGCCACGCGCCCAAATCGGCGGCGGGGGACGGGAGGGAGAGAGGCAACATGTCCTCGGGACGCACTTCCAGGGGTTCGGTCAAATCCAGGTGCAGAAGGCGATCGTGGAGATCGGCCATTAAAGCGTGGAAGCGGGCGGCTTCGCCCGCGATATTTTTGGAATGCGGGAGGGCGGCCTCAAATTCCCCTCTGGCCGTGGTCAGGGCGCGGCCGGCATGTTCGGCGAAATGAAGGATGCTGGCTATGGCTTCCAGATATTCCGGCCAGCCTTTTGCAAGGCCCCTGGCGCGCAGAAGATGGGCGGTGCGGCAGCGGCGGTGGTGGGCCGCGATGCGCCGCTTGTAATAATCCAGGCGGCCTTCGAGGTCGAAGAGCCAGGAATCAATGGTCCAGGTGGGGACGGGACGGCCGTCCACAGCCGCGACGCCCTCCTCCCCCAGTTCCCCCAGCCTGCGCAGAAGGCGTTCTTTTTCGGCCATGATGAGGCCGACCTTTTCCACTTCATGGCCCAGTTCCGGGGGATAGAAAAGCGCCGTGTCCTCTTTCAGCCTGAAATCGTACAATTCATGAAAGCCGCGAGCGGCCAGGGTCACGGAAAGATTCAGATAGGCCCCGCGATAGCGCGGATCAAGGCGGGGCGCCTTATAATAGGCGGCTACGGGGCCAAAAGCGCCCTCCCCTTCCTCCGGCGCCTCCGGGAGGGCTTCGCCCAAGTCCTGGCCGTAGAGGGGGTTTTGGTGGATTCTTTTCAGCTCATGCCACACCTGGGCCAAAAGTTTCACGGCCTCGCCGCCCTCCATGTTCTCCACGCCGAATTTTTTGGCTTCGCGGTACAGATCGTAGGCCACATCCCTTTTATACTTGAAGAGTTCATTGTCCGGGCCGGGCTCCGGATCGCTCCACAGGCGGGTGAAGACGTAGCCCCACAGGCGCGTGAACTGACGGGCCGGGCTCACCAGGAGGAAAAACAGCCAGCCCAGGAGGGAAAGGGGCTTGAAAGCGCTGGTCATCAGGCGTTTCAGCAAAACTTCCAGGGGACTGCGGTTGGAAAAGAGGAGGGCCAGCCGGGGGACGAGGCCGAAGGCGTGCGCCGTCAAATTTTCCAGTTCACGCACAATTAGTTCGGCGTCGCCGGGGCTCGCGACGATGGAAAGGGCCGGTCCTCTCTCCGTGCGCCTCGCGACGGGGAATAAAATCATGAAGCAGGGGGCGGCCGGGCGCACGCGCACCAAAAAGGCCCGGCCCAGGCCGCGCGGCAGGTGGAAAAGGGACTGAATCAGGAAAAAAGCCATGGGAATCAGGAGCGCGCCCGCGATGAGGCTGGGCGCATCGAAAATAGTCATGGCCGGCCATATTTTCCCGATGGTTCTTAGAACAAGAAACAAAAGGCCGGCCCAGGAAGCCGCGAAGAGGGCGGCCATAAGGCCCGGCAGCGGAAGAGGAAGCCCGTGCGGCCGGTCTTTTCCGGTCATTTTGGCGTTCTCCGTTTTCATCATTTGTGGTAGGGAAAGTTGTTGAGTATGGTGTAGGCCCGGTAAACCTGCTCAAGAACCACCAGACGCACCAACTCATGGGGATAAGTCATGGGGCCGAGGCACAGGCGCAGATTGGCCCGTTCCAGAAGAATGGCGTCCAGCCCCCAGGGGCCGCCCACCGCGATGTTGACCACGCCGACCCCGGTATTTTGCAAGTGCTCGAATTTTCGGGAAAGATCGACGGATGAAATCAGATCGCCCTGCAAATCAAGGGCTATAAGATATTCGCCCGCGCCGCAGCGTTCCAGGATGAAGGATGATTCCCTGGAGCGGGCCAGGGCCTCGGCCGCCGAGCCAGGCGCGGCCGTCGCGGCTTTCAGAATGTGGATTTCCGATTGAACCATTGGCCTTAAGCGTTTCAGATAGGATTCTATGCCTTCGGCCAGAAATGATTCGCGGGTTTTGCCGGGGAAGAGAAAATTTATTTTCATGTTTAAGACATGCCTCCGGCTGAATAATTTTGATTTTATGATGCAAGCGTCCGGCTCAAATAAGGTCGCGCGCAGCGAGACGGAGCGAAGCGACTTGTTGTACCGCCATTTGCCCTGCTCAATCGGGCCGAAATGACGCTTTTTGCCCGATTTACGTACCCTGAGACGAAGGTAAAAATTCTCACTAATAATCGCTGCCCAGATTCTCCTTGAGCTCCTCCAGCATCCCGGCAATCACGTCAAAGCCGCTTTGCCAGAAACTTTCGTCCAAAGGTCCCAGGCCGCTTTCCGCCACAATGCTTTCGGGCGACAGGGAACCGCCCCTGGCCAGAAGGGCGATGAGGCGCGGCGCGAAGCCCGCGCCCTCCTTCTGATATTGCCGCCACAGGCAGTACACCAGAAGCTGGCCGAAGGTGTAGGCATACACGTAAAAGGGCGTGTGGAAAATATGGGGAATGCTGACCCATTCCCAGCGGAACTCGTCGCTCGTCAAAACCGCGTCCCCGAACTGTTCCGCCAGATTTTCCATATAGGCTTCCGCGAGTTCGTCCACCGTGGCCCCCTCCTCGATCATCTCGTGGGCGCGCATTTCGAACATGGCGAAAAAAGCCTGGCGGCATACGGTGGCGTAGGCGTCGTCCAGGAGATGGAAGAGCATGTCGGCCCTGGCTCTTTTGCCGTCCATGCGGGCCATGAGCCGCTGGGCCAGAAGCATCTCTCCGAAGGTGGAGGCCGTTTCGGCCAGGGGCAGGGTGGCGTGGAATTCAAAGACGTTATGCCGGGCCGCCAATTGCGAATGAATGCCGTGCCCCAGTTCGTGGGCCATTGTGAACAAATCCTGGCGGCGGCCGTTATAGGTCATGAGAACCCAGGGGACGTCGCCGGGCAGGACGCTGCAGCAAAAGGCCCCGCCCTGTTTTCCGGGGGCCGGGACGGCCGAAAATCTGCGGCCGGTCACGATATTTTCCGCCAGCTCCTTAAAGCGCGGATCAAAATCGTTAAAAGCCGCCATGACTTCGGCTCTGCCCTCGTCGAAACTCAAAACCGCGTCGTCGGGCGTGAGCGGCGCGTAGACGTCGTAACGCCGCAATTGCGGAAGCTTCAGGGCCCGCGCCTTGAGCCTGAAAAAATCGCCGAAGAGCGGCGCGTTTTTTCTGGCCGCGCTCAAAAGGGCCGCCACGCTCTCCGGGGCCAGGTCGTTGGCTTTGTGGCGCACCTGGGCGGGCGAGGCGAAGTTGCGCAGGCGGATGTTTTCAATGCGGAAATCGCGGACCAGGGTTTGATATATCTGGCCCAGAATCGGCCCGTCCTGGCCGAAGACGCGGTACAGTTCCCGATAGGCCCCGGCCCGCGCCTCCGGTGAGGCGCTGCGCACGTGCACCATCAATTCGTCGCGGGTGACCTCGCGCCCGTCCCCGCCGGGGAAGCCGGAGGTTTTGTAGCGGTAGCGGTTGGTGATGGAATCGTAAAGCGCGATCAAAGCTTCCGCGCCGGTGATGTTTTTAAGGTTAATCACCCGCTCCTGGGGCTCGGACAGGGTGTGGGGGCGGTAATCGCGCGTGCGCGAAAGCCAGTAGGCGTAGTCGGGAAGGCTTTCCATGAGAGGCGCGGCCTCTTCCTCGGCCAGCTCTTTCCACCAGAGCTCAAAAAAAAGTATCCTGTTCCCCAGATCGGCCATTTTTTCGTCGATTTTGGCCATGAGGGCCAGGGCCTTCTGGTTCTGGGTGTTTTGGGCGAAATAGAGGGAGGCGTAAGCCGAAAGTTTCTGGGCCAGCCGGGTCAAACGCTCCAGCTCTTCCACCGTTTGGCGGAACTGCGCGGCGTCGGGCGCCTTTTCCTGCAATTCTTCGCGCCTTAAGGCGAATTTTTCGGCCAGGCCGTCCAGCATCGCCAGATCGGCCTCTATTTTATCGCTCCCCTCGGGGTAGAGCTGATCAAGGTTCCAATGGGGCATTTCGTTCATATAAGCGCCTTAAAATTTTTCAAAGGATTGCAAATCGGGCAGGGGCGGCGCGAACGCGGGTTCAGGAGCCGCCTTCGGGGGGCGGTTCCAAACGCGGCTGGCCTGGGCCCAAAAACGGTAGCGCGGCTCGCGGAGACGGGGATCGGCTGGGCGCGGCGGCGCGGCGGCGGCTCTTGGGGCGGCGGCCCCGGTTCCGGTCGCGGAAGGCGCCTGGGCTTGGGCGGCTTTAGGCCGCGCTTCGGCGGCCGGAGAAGCGGTCTTTTCTTGGGGCGGCATTTTTACCGGCTCAGGCTTCGCTTCTTCCGCGGCGACAGGAAGAGGCGCGGGCGCGGCCTCTTCCGTCACGGCGGGAACAGGCTCGGGCTTCGCCTCTTCCGTAGCGACAGGAAGAGGCTCGGACGCGGCCGGAGCTTCCGGCGGCTCGGGAACGGCGCTTTCAGCCGCCTCCGGCGCCTCGGCGGGCATGAAGAACATATCCAGGGGGTTCTCCGCCTCGCTCTCCGCGCTCCCGGCTTCCGCCGCGCTTACGGGCGGAGGAAGTTCTTCCGAGGCGGCGGGGGCCGCCGGCGCCCTCAAAACCGGGGCCTCTATTTGGCGATCGTAATCGAATTCAAAAAAATGCGTCTCGGAAGGCCCGTTCGCGGCCCGAAGCGGCGGGGACGCGAAAAGGACGAGACAAAAAACAGCCATGCACAGCTTTATCATATCGGGCGGTCCCCTGACTTCTTTCGGTTGCGGCTGGAATTGCCGTTCACACACGCCTTTTTGATTCTATACGGTATGTTGCCGCCTGTCAATATTGCATTCCATATATGGTATGGCAATAAATCTATTGACCTGAAGCTCAATAGGCATTATCTTTATTCAAACGGACATTGAAATTCCACAGACATCAGGAGCGATCATGATAACCATAACCCCACTGGCCCAGGAAAAGCTCTCCGGCTATCTGGCTGAAAACAAAATGGAACCCAAGGTGCGGGTGTACCTGTCTTCCGGCTGCGGCGGCGGGGGGATTTCCCTCGTCATCGACGAGCCGGACGATGAAGACATCAAGACTAAGGCCGGCGATTTGGAGCTTTTTATGGAAAAACAGCTCTTTGACTTGATCGGCCAGGTCACGGTTGATTTTAAGGAGGAAAACGGCGATTCGGGCTTTTTCGTCACCAGCGAAAAACCGGCGCCGGTTCAGGACGGCGGCGGCTGCGCCGGCTGCACCAGCTGTGGCTGACGGCAAACCCGCCAGCCCGGAGGCCATAAAACTCTTCCGGGGAGTGGAGGACGTCGCGCCGCTTTTCTGGGAAAAGCTTCTCGCGATTCCGCCCCAAAGCGCGGCCAAAAATTCAGGCGCGCGCTTTGAGGCGGGACGGGGCTTTCTTGTTCCCTTCATGAACGGCGAATACCTTGTGGAGCCCCGGAGCCGCTCCATTGAAACTCCCCCCGGCCACAAGCCCGCCGGCTTTCAAAAGGCTTTGGTTTTGCTCTCCTACCTCATCGGGGCGCAGGATATCGGTCTTTCGGGCAAAATGGTCACCTCGCGCGACCTTAACGGCGGCGCCATGTTTTTTGCCGGACCTCACACGCTCCTGACCGAGCCGGTCACCCAGAAATTCGCGGGGCGACCGGAAGCTTTCGTGGAACGAGCCAAGGCCCTGGGCTTTGCGCAGGAAGCCCTAAGCGGCGGCTTCGCCGTCATGGGCCCCATATTGCCCCACATCGCCGTGGGCCTCATCCTCTATCCCGAAGACGACGAGTTCCCCGCCTCCCTCACCTACACCTTCGATTCCTACGCCCATCACCACCTGCCCCTGGACGCAATCTGGGCCATGATCAACGTCTTGGCCGAGGAGTTTTGAAATTCTTGGCTTGCCGCGCCTTTTGTGCTACATTATGCGACAGAGGGCAACAGCATGGCGCATCTCAGCGAGACCGAAAAAAAGCTGATCTTTTTATTGAGCGGCGACCTGGGCGATTCAGCGGAACCTTATGCGGAACTGGCGGCTCAAACCGGCTTGAGCGAGCCGGAAGTTCTGGCCGCCGTCAGGCGTTTCGCGGCGGACGGCCTCATGCGCCGCCTGGGGGCCACCCTCCGTCACCAGAAA
>QMCE01001460.1_pt1 | contig 22733 bp, 16 predicted proteins | sample 1821851 | NCBI WGS metagenome assembly QMCE01 (sample SAMN09453174, study PRJNA476694) | Termite gut metagenome, whole genome shotgun sequencing project. | isolation source: worker | host: Odontotermes sp. | place: South Africa:Pretoria | collected 2016-01-28 | reverse complement strand
CTCGAACTGGTCGACAAAGATGTGCTTAAAAGCCGAGAGGTTGTTCTGCTCGTAGAACAGCAGCATCGCCTTTTTGTAATCGATGGAATCGACCGTGCGGAACGAGATCGGGCAGTAGTCATTCGCCATCAATTCGGCGTTACTCACAATGCGGGCCGTGCGTTTGTTGCCGTCGTTGAAGGGCTGTATATACGAGATCAGCACCAACAACAGCAGGGCTTTGTCGAAAATATCTTCACGACCATTTACCAGATTGCAGACACCCTCCAACGCCTCGCGAATCTGGAATTCATTATCCAACGGACGGTAATTAGTCCCGGTAATCCCAACGCGGCGGGTGCGAATATTTCTGTCCACATCGAGGTCTTGAATCAGAATACCGTGAATGTTCTCGATTTTGGCGACCGTCAAAGGATGGAGATAATGAGGATTTTCGATTATGTAATCCAACGCCTCCTTGTGATTCAGTAGCATCTTTGCCTCCTCGAGCGACTTGCCGGAGGCGGTTTGCATCTCCATCAGTAACCGTTCTGTTTCGAGCAACGAATAGGTATTGCCCTCGATTTGCGAGGACTTCCAACTCAGATCGACCGCCAGCCGCTCCATCTCTTTTTTATATTGCGCAGTGGTCAGTTCCGTTACGTTTTGCAGGAACTGCTGTTGCAAGGCTGAGAGTTTTTCGCGCTCCTCGACCGTGAATAACGGAGCATCTGCCAACACTCCAAGCAATTCAAAATTATAACCTTCTTTGATTTTCCTCTGGTCGATTTCCTTCTCGAAATAGGTTTCGATATCGACCGGCGCGAACATATCGTATGTCGGCGAAATGAAATACCGTGTCCCTTTATTCTGTCCTTCGACGACGAGTTTGTTCTCCATCACCAGTCTGGCCAATTCGCGGCGGAGTGTCGCCGACGAAATTTCCAGCCCCAGCCCGGTGATTATGTCGGAAGAAGATGCTCCCGGATGCTCTTTAACATATCCGACTATGTTTTCTGACCTGTCGTTTTTCATAGCATTATAAGTTATCGCTCACAAAGATATGTAAATATCGCTCAAAACAAACCTTTCTTGAGCAATAAATACGAAATAAATGAGCGATAAGTATTATCGAAACCAATAATTGCGACATTGCGGCAGGATACGACAAAGTAGTGTAACCTATATGTGACCACAAGATTAACGTAAGAATAATGATTGACTGATTCTCAGCGACATAATCCACGACAAAGCAACCCCAGCTGGATCACAACCCGACGAACGAAGCGGGTGCGGAGACCACTCGTGGGTTATGCACCGCAAGGAGGAGGAAAACGAGCGAAGCGAAGTTAATGCCCCCGGCGGGATCACAAGCGCCCCGGGCGGGATTACTCAAAAATATCAAAGCACTGATAATGTAACGATTGTCGGTGCTTGCTTTTTTTGCGGCCCAACAGGCGATTTCGTTTGTATGCGCCGTTCTGGCAATAACCTTTTGTGGCATAAAAATTGCCACGCAACCATGGCGGTGATGCCGAAATGGGATGAAAAACAATATATATACTGGTATATGGCTGATACTTGCGGTGTCTTCCTTTCTGTTTTTTTCTTCGTGCTCAAAGGAAGATGCCCCGGGTGACGGTCAGCCTCGGAAACCTTTTGCGAATATCAAGTTCAATCTCGCTGCCACTCGTGCGACAGCCGGAGATCCGGCCGACAGTAACATCGCCTCGCTCAGAGTGCTTATATACGAATCCGGCGGTGATCTGAAATTCAACAATTCGTTCAGCGAGATTCCCACGAACGGCAATACCGCCGTGCTCGAAATTCCGGCCGGGACATACGATTTCGTCTTTATAGCCAACGAGAATTCCGACGAAGCGCTGAAAGAGCAACTGTCGGCGGCGGATGATTCCGACTTCGACAATATTATTAAACTTGCCACGTTGTCGTTCGCCAGATCGGCTTTCGATGCTGGCAAGGATATCCCGATGACAGCGCTCTTCCAAGGGGTCGAAGTTACTCCCGACAACACTGTCATCGTTCCGGGTATGGATCCCGTCACAGGTGTGTGGAACGTCGATATCGAGAGGCTTGCCGTTCGCCTGAGGCTGACGATCACGACCTCGGAGAAGCAATTCGAAAAGTGGGTTCGACCGCAGAGTATAGTTATATCCGGTATTCCCGACAAGGCATATTTGTATCCCGGATACGACAACGGCGAAAGCCGCATCGTTCCGGGAGAGACATTCGCTGCTTCCGCCACCCTCGATACCGCTCCCGGATTTATCTCGGAGACAGATGCCGACGGCAATATCACGGTGACATACGACCGTCTGATATTGCCCGAGTTATATCTCTCGCTGTTGCACAACATTCCGGCCAACGGGCTCACAGTTTCGATCGATTTCGGCGACAACGTCAAATCGGGATTGATTTCTGCACCTCCATTGCAAGGTTACGGCTCCCGCCTGCCGCGGAATCTATTTCTCGATATGAAAATCACCATTCAGCAAGATTTTCTCGATATAATCGGGTCGATACTCGCTTGGGAAGATGCGCCCCTCGGAAATAAAAACCTCGGCGACCCGTACGGACAACACACGCTGACGGTCGACAAAACCGAATATTTCTTCAACGCACACGGAGGTTCTCAGTCCGTAGACATCACAACAGACCATCCCGACGGATGGACGATAGCATCCGATGCGATCTCGTGGGAGGGCTACACCTTGCCGACGACGGTCGACAATAATTTTACCACACCGGAATATACCACCGGTACCGCACCGCGCACGGGGACATTCGTCGTCCGGGCAGGCAATATGACAAAGACCATCCGTGTCACGCAATTCCCGCCGACAGCCACGCTCGTCCAGGAGGTTATCCCCGACTTCACCCCGGGCGCGTTTTGGAAAGTCGATCAGACGGGCGAGCGCCTGATCGATATCGCTTCCGTTCCCGACACGGGCGATTGGACGGCCATCGTCGCCGAGGGTGAAGAGTGGATACATCTCGACACCCGGGCAAGCACTGCGACCGATATGACGGATGTCGACGATCCCGGCTTCGACGAAAGCCACATCGTTGCGGGCAACCTCAAAAATGTCGGCGGCACGGTAGGGCCCGGCAGTCCCGACATCTATTTCCGCATCGGACTCAACAGTCGATACACGCCCACCACGGATGCTCCTGCACGCTATGGCGCAGTGTTGCTTTCCTATGCCAATCATACCAAAATGCAACTCATCTCGATCCGTCAGGGAAACGACGAATAAGAATTAATCATGATGGCACATCCTGAAAATAACCTGTTCCGTTCGGCATCACTTCTCTTCGTGGCGCTACTCGGGTCATGCACGGCGGATCCGGAGCCCGACCGGTACGTCCCTCTCCCCGGTGAAACGGAGAACATGATGACCTTCCGTATTAACATTCCGCGCTCCACGCTGCCTCAAACCCGTGCGATCGCAGATGGAGGTCTTGCCGAAGACGTTATCGACGAGATAACCCTCCTTCTGTTCGACACGGACGGGAGCTACGACACCACCGTGGAAGCGACCTCGATAACGACCGACCCCGACGACTCCAACAGCAAGACCTTCACCGCCATAATTCCCGACGGCGAGTTCACGATGCTCGTTCTGGCCAATGCCGACGGGATGCTCGATGCGTTCATGTCGGCCAATCCCGATCCGGCCGGGAAGACTATAGATTTTTTCGAACAGAACCTCTCGGACAAACTCATTGAAGATAACGGCACGGGAGGTTTTACCCCATGGAACGCCGACCCCGATTCAGGGGATTTCAAGCCGTTTCCGATGGCCGGACGATTCGTCATTCCCGCCGACAGAAGCGAGGCTATGGGCTCGATATTTCTGACGCGAATGCTTGCAAAGATCAACATCGGCCTTGCGATAGATTATCCCCTCGACGCCGACCGCAGTGCCATATACCGTCTCGACGGGGTCATGATCCCAAATTTTAACACCATCGGCAATCTGATTCCGCGCGAGCCGGTTCAAGGGGAGGCTCTTTCGGTGTTCGATCCGGCACAGTTGAATATACCCTCGGCGCCCGGCCCTGTTTCGGGCGTGGAGGATGCCCTTGTGTTTCCGGGCGAAGAAATCGCGGCATCCGGCGGAACGACGTTCAGTTACGGGTGTATTGATGAGATATTCCTCCCCGAAATGGCAGGATCGGCCAATGCGCAGAGTGGGGCGTGCATACTCGTCGAAATTTTCATTCCTTCGATCGACCGGCAACGCTGGTTCCGGGTCGATCTGTCGATGACCAATTCCGCCGTTGGCAATGTCGAGCCGGTCAATATCAGGCGAAATTTCCGTTATTCGGTGAGTATCACCAACGTTTCGGGACAAGGATATGCAACACCAGGTGAGGCTTTCGACGCTCCGTCCGATGGTGTCGAGATCGAGATTTCGGCCATCGACGGTTCCGACATGAACGACATCACGTTCGACAATCACAACCAACTGACGGTCAATAAGTCTGATTTTCTGTTCTATGACGACGGCGTGGGGCAGGAACTTAAAATATTCACCGACTACTTTGGGGGATGGGAAGTGGCGAATATCGACGGTGTTTGGATCTCGACCTCCGAATCGGAAGGACAGGCCGGACAAACCTTTCCGGCAACCATCGTCTGCGAGCCATACACAGGAAGCACGGTGCGCACAGGCTCCATCCTGATTACCGCGGGGCTGCTCCGCAAGACGATCGATATCGTTCAACTTCCGCCCGCCGATAATATCGTCGATAACGTGGCGCCTGAAGGCTTCATGTCCTATGTCGGAGCTTTCTGGAAAGCATCGCAAACAGGTGAGCGCCTGATCCGTATCGGACACGCGGCTGATATAGCCGAATCCGACGGCGCATGGCTCGCGGCAGTCATCGAAGGCAGGGAGTGGGTCGATCTCGACACACGGATGACCGCCGATCCGAATGTCGGCTGGCGCACCGACACCACCCCGGTCGAAGCCGATGTGGATAACGGGAACGATGCGGGTTTCGACGGCAAGTATCAGATCGCGGGCGATCTCGATTATGTCGAAGGTACGCTCGACGCGGAAGATCCGGTGATATATTTCCGCGTCGGGTTGAACGGGCCCCACAGAGTTACCGCGGAGAAACCGGTGCGTTACGGGGCGATCCTTTTGGCATACAACAATTACACTAAACTGCAACGTATCTGGTTGCGTCAGGGCGAAGGAGCCGATTATCTGTTCCGAAAAGACGATCCCGTTGGCGGCGAGATCGACCAAAGGACGGCTGCGGTACCTATATCTCCGTATAACCTCACGGCTGCAACGCTCAATGCGCAGGCCGGATTGAACGGTCAGGGCCCGAATCCGGGTATATTTACCGACTATCCCAGTCAGGTGGGGGCTTATTGGCAGTGGGCCAGCGCCGACAATCCCCGTTATGCGTGGGATCCTTATTCTTTCGATGCGATGCAGGGTTGGTCTTACGAAAGCGAAAATGACGTTTGGTCCAATTTGAGAATGGAACACGAAACCTGCCCCGAAGGTTATCGCCGCCCCTCCGACGGGTCGACGGAGGTAGAAACCGGTATTAATTACACCACCGGGGCATTGCTGGAGTCGGAAATACGGCAATCGCTGTTCGCCGTTCCAACCTCATCCAATTGGTGGCCCTTTACATACAACTCAAATTATGTTCGAGGTTACTACGCCGACGGCTTCTTCGACCGCAGGGCCGTCACATGGGACGGGACGTTGATCGACGGCGTTTCGAAAGGCAATCGCGATATAGCGAATACCGGCGGGTTGTTCTACAATCAATCGAGCGGAGCATCGCTGTTCATTCCCAAAACAGGACGTCGCGAAGGTGACATCATATTATTTGCCGCCGAAGCTCCTTACGGCCTGCTTGTAAATCCGGGTGTCGATGATGAATATTACTGGACATCCACCGCTCAGCACGACGGTGCCGCCTGGAGTTTTGTCGGGTATCCGTCTATGTCCAGCGGTCTTGCCATACGTTGCGTTGCCGACAGCGATCACATACCGTCCGGTCGTTGACTTTCGCCTGTAAAATACGCCTCTCCCCTTCGGGCATTGCCCTGTGCCCTGATTAACGTGAGTTCGGGATAGGAAAAATTAGAGCAACGTATATTTTTCTTATCCCGAACCCGCGTTAACTACCTGAACACCGAAAGATTGGGTTCGTTGACGGGGTCTTTGCCCCCAGGGGTATAGATGTAGTCGATACGGTTGGCGTATCGCTCCTCCACCTTGCCGCGCACCACTTTCATCGTACTGTTTACCAAGCCGTTGGCCTCGCTGAAGGGTTCGCCTATGAGGGCGAACGACGCCGGGAGCCACCTTTCGGGGAACTCGCCCGCGAACTCGCCGCCGCCCTTGTATTTACCGATCTCGGCGGCGATCAGCTTCACCGCCTCGACGGGAATATCGGCCTGGGCAACTCCCCGCCCGCGCAGATGGCGCAAAACCGCCTCGCGAGCCGGAACCACCAGCGCGCTCGTAAAGGGGCTTTGGTTGTTGTAGATCACTATCTGCTCGATGTAGGGCGACTTCTCGACTATCGACTCCTCCATCCCCTCGGGGCTGTATTTTTCGCCGTCGGAAGCGATCAGAAGGCTCTTGAAACGTCCAAGAACGTACAAAAACCCATCCTTCCCGAGATAACCCAGATCGCCCGTGTAGAGCCAGCCGTCGCGCACGGTTTCGGCGGTAGCTTTGGGGTTGCGCCAGTAACCGGCCATAACATTCTCTCCGCGAATGACCATCTCGCCCTTTTCGCCGAGAGGCAGATCCTGGCCGTTCTCACCCACTATTCGCATCTCGAGCGGCTCGACCAGCCGACCCGACGATCCGAAGCGGTGGTGGCGCGGCGAGTTTGTCGAGATCACGGGCGTAGCCTCCGACAGGCCGTAACCCTGATACATGGGTACGCCTACCGCATAGAAGAACCGCTGCAACTCGGCATCCAACAGTGCGCCGCCGCCCACGAAAAACTTCAACTCGCCGCCGAACGCCTCGCGCACTTTCGAGAAAAGGATCTTATCGTAGAGCTTCACGAGCGGCCACAGCAACACGCTCGCTCCCGTCCCTTTCAGATAGCCATCCTTATTATATGCGTAAGCCACCTTCAGAGCGTGGCGGAAAAGCCGCTCGGTGAACTTGCCCTTTTTCGCGATCGTACTCTCGATGTTCTTGCGGAAATTTTTGGCAAGCGCGGGCACCGACAGCAGGAAATGAGGTTTGACCTCTTTAATATTTATAGGAATGTTCTTGAGATTTTCGATCGGCGTGCGCCCCACCTGCACCGTTGCGACCGAAGCCCCCTGATGGCACATTATGTAGAACCCCACAACGTGGGCGAAGCAGTGGTCGAGCGGCAGAATGATGAGAGTGCGGTACCACTCGGGCACATCCATCTGTGTGAGCGCCTGTTCGACGTTTGCCGTGTAGTTGCGGTGGGTCAGCACCACCCCTTTCGGATCGGCGGTCGTACCCGAAGTGTAGGTGATGGTGGCGATGTCGTCGTTGGCTATAGCGCGCGCGGCGGCGAGCAACGCCTCTTTTTTCGCGGGGTCGGCGAGGAGTTCGCGCCCCTTGTGTTCCAACTCTGCGAGCGTGAGATCACCCTCGCGCATCCCTTTCACGCGGCCGAAGAGTACCACGTGGCGAAGGCCGGGCAACTTGTCGCGAATCGCGTCGACCTTGCGGTATTGCGACGGCGAGACGAATATCGCCACGACTTCGCCGTGGCGGAGGCGGAACATCAGATCGTTCGACTCTTCGAGCTTTATGGAGAGCGGCACGCTCACCCCGGCGGCGTAGAAGATACCCAACTCGCCGATTATCCAGTCGTTGCACCCTTCGGAAAGGATCGAGATGTTGTCGCCCTTCGCTATGCCGAGCGCCGCAAGTCCCGCGCCGATCTCCATGGCGCGCGCCTGCACCTGTTTATATGTGGTGGGCTCGAAGCGGTCGGATTTCTTCTCCAATAGAAAAGTATTGTCACCGTACTTCGCAACGGAATTCTCCAACAGATCGATCAGGGTCTTTTTCATAGTGGTTAGTGTTTTTAGTGTTTAGTGATTAGTGTTTAGTGATTAGTGTCAACGCGCAAAAATAGTGCGTAGATCACTAATAGTTAATCACTAATAGTTATTATATCAATCCATTTTGAGGACGGCGAGGAACGCCTCCTGCGGCACTTCGACGTTGCCCACCTGGCGCATTCGCTTTTTACCCTTCTTCTGCTTTTCGAGCAGTTTGCGCTTGCGGGTTATGTCGCCGCCGTAACACTTGGCCGTCACATCCTTTCGCACCGCCTTGACCGTTTCGCGCGCGATGATCTTGGCTCCGATGGCGGCCTGGATCGCCACGTCGAACTGCTGGCGCGGGATCAACTCCTTGAGCTTTTCGCACATTTTGCGTCCGAAATCGTAGGCGTGATCGACGTAGATCAGCGACGAGAGAGCGTCCACAGGCTCTCCGTTCAACAGAATATCCAACTTCGCGAGTTTCGACTCGCGATAACCGATCTGGTGGTAATCGAACGAGGCGTATCCGCGCGAAATGCTCTTCAGTTTGTCGTAAAAGTCGAAAACTATCTCCGACAGAGGCATCTCGAAATTGATCTCCACCCTCTCCTGCGTGAGGAAAGTCTGGTTTTTCATCACGCCTCGCTTGTCCATGCAGAGTTTTATGACATTGCCCAGATAATCTGTTTTGGTGATTATCTGCGCAAGGATATAGGGCTCCTCGATGAGCGACACGTGGTTGGGTTCGGGAAGGCCGCTCGGATTGTGGACGTCGAGCACGGCTCCCTTGGTGGTGGTTATCTTGTAGGAAACGTTGGGCACGGTAGTGATGACATCCATGTCGAACTCGCGGTAGAGCCTCTCCTGAATGATCTCGAGGTGCAAAAGTCCGAGGAAACCACAGCGGAAACCGAAACCGAGCGCAAGCGAACTTTCCGGTTCGAAGGTGAGCGAGGCGTCGTTGAGTTTGAGTTTTTCGAGGCTCGCGCGCAGGTCTTCGTACTCGTCGGTCTCCACCGGGTAGACCCCCGCGAAGACCATAGGTTTGACATCCTCGAAACCGGCGATCGCCTCGGTGGCTGGCCGCGCTACGTGGGTGATGGTGTCGCCCACCTTGACGTCGACCGAATTCTTGATGCCCGAAATGATATACCCTACATCGCCCGCGCGCATTTCGCCGCGGGGCGAGAGTTTGAGTTTCAGCACCCCTATTTCATCCGCGTCGTACTCCGAGCCGGTGTTTATGAACTTCACGCGGTCGCCCTTGCGCAGGGTGCCGTTCATTATGCGGAAATAGGCTATTATGCCGCGGAACGAGTTGAACACCGAGTCGAAGATCAACGCCTGAAGCGGCGCCTCCTCGTCGCCCTTCGGGGCGGGAATGCGCTCGACTATCGCCTCCAGAACTTCGGCGACACCCTGCCCCGTCTTTGCCGAGGCTTCGAGTATCTCCTCGCGCTTGCAACCCAGCAGGTCGACGATCTGGTCTTTGACCTCGTCGACCATCGCGGCCTCCATGTCGATCTTGTTCAGCACGGGGATCACCTCGAGATCGTTGCCAAGGGCGAGATAGAGATTGGAAATGGTCTGGGCTTGAATACCCTGCGTGGCATCAACTACCAGTAGCGCCCCTTCGCACGAAGCTATCGCCCTCGACACCTCGTAAGAGAAGTCGACGTGGCCCGGGGTGTCGATCAGATTCAGAATGTATTTTTCGTGAGAGGGAAGTTCCCCTCCTGTGGAGGGGTGGCGCGAAGCGGGGGTGGTGGTTCCCCTCCTGTGGAGGGGTGGACGCGAAGCGGACGGGGTGGTGGTTCCCCTCCTGTGGAGGGGTGGACGCGAAGCGGACGGGGTGGTTATACTCCATCTGTATGGCGTGGCTTTTGATGGTGATGCCCTTTTCGCGCTCCAGTTCCATGTCGTCCAGAACCTGCGCCTGGCGTTCGCGCTCGGTGATGGTGGCGGTTTCCTCCAAAAGGCGGTCGGCAAGGGTGCTTTTACCGTGGTCGATGTGGGCTATGATGCAGAAGTTGCGTATGTTTTTCATAAGATTGTTCAAATTCAACGCAAAGATAACTAAATTCGCGGAAAATTTAATTGTCATTATGTATGTGATTCCCGTTAGGGATGCTTACTTGTTATGAATATGATCGCCAAATACGCTTCGTTAGTCAAATTTTCGCACACCGTCTTCGCGATGCCTTTCGCGCTGGTGGGCTTCGTTTACGGGATCGTTAACTACACCGGCCCTCGCGGCGGCGAGTGGTGGATCCGTGTACTCGTTCTGGTAGTGCTGTGCATGGTCTTTGCTCGCAACGCGGCGATGGCGTTCAACCGCTGGGCCGACCGGCGCATCGACGCTGAGAATCCCCGTACGGCCGGACGCGAGATCCCGGCGGGCAAGATATCGCCGCGAGCAGCGCTCTGGTTCGTGGTCGTAAATTGCGTTCTTTTCGTAGCCACCGCAGCCTTTATTAACCGCCTCGCACTGATTTTAAGCCCGGTTGCGTTGCTCGTTCTGCTAGGTTACAGCTACACAAAACGCTTCACCGCTTGGTCGCACATAGTGCTCGGAATGGCGCTCGCGATAGCACCCGTGGGGGCCTATATCGCTGTTACGGGGACCGTTGCGATCGCGCCGGTGATTCTTGCGACGCTCGTGCTGACCTGGGTGGCTGGGTTCGATATCGTCTACGCGCGGGCCGACGCCGAGTTCGACCGCACACACGGGTTGCACTCCGTGCCGGTGCGTTTTCCGGGTTGGAGGGCCCTTGCCATCAGTGTCGCGCTACACCTCGTGACGGTCTACGCGGTGGCGATGTTCGGATTTTTCACCTCGCGCGGAACGCTTTATTGGGTCGGCGCGGGTGTGTTCGTCGCCCTGCTCGTGGTGCAGCATCTCTTCAAAAAGATACCCTTCGACCTTGTGAACGGCGGCGCGTCGCTCACCTTCGCCACCTTTACGATCCTCGACCTGCTTTGTTAAAGCGTGTCGACACGCCTTAGTCGAAGAACAGATAGCCTTTGAGTTGAGTTACACGAATGCTGTCCCGGGCGGCGTATTGTGTTCCGCGGCTGTTGACGAGCAGCAGGAAAAACTCCTCGCCGCGAATCTCACCTCCATCGACCGCCTCACGCAACGGTATCCGAACCTCTTTCGACAAAGTACCCTCGTCATCCGAGATTTTGATGAGAAGTTCGTAGCCCTTTTGGACATACTCGAAATTTCCCTCTTTCCCGTCTGTTCCGTGCCAGTCTATTATCGCAAATTTGCCATACTTCCCGTCGAGTTCATACAGCAGATCGCTCCGCACCATGTTGTATGAACCGAAGAACTCTCCGTCGTCGCCATCTTCCGCCTCCACGACAGCGGCCTCGACATCGGTCCGGTCGCGAGGTACGACCACCCTTGCTATGCTCCACGGGCCGACCGACGAGACGACCCCCACGGCCACGGCCGAGATCAGTATCCACTTTACACGCCGCCCGCGCACCGCGAACAGATAGATGTAGACCCCGTAGAACCAGAGGTTCAAGAGCAGAATGTAAGCGCGGTTGACGGTAAATCCGTAGTCCGAAATGCGCCGCGCGATACCGACGGTCATCAGCACCAACAGCGGCAGAAAGATCACACCCATCCAACGCGACAGGAACTCCACAGCCCTGTTCCCGCCCCGCACGCGGAGCGGATAGACGAGCAGGGTCACCACGAGGCCGCCCAGAGCCAACGCCGTCACCAACCACGACACCCATCCGTCGGGCAGTTGCCACGTTACGACTATTTTCAGCCCATAGCCGTAGAGTATCAGCGTGTAGAGGGCAAGTATCGGTGTGAGAATATAGAGCGCCAACACTTTCAGCAGGGGCTCGGGGTGCATTTCGGCATCGTGTTTCGCCCCGCCCCGCGGTACTCCCGCAAGCACGTAGAGCGGCGCGAAGATTATGAAACACACTACCGCCAGATCGCCGATCGCCTCGTCCGGAATGGACATTCCGAACAGCTCTCTGAGAGCGAATAACGCCAGAAAAAGACCGCCGAACAGTATGCCCGCGAAGATACCGCCCGACACGAGCCGCCAAAGTATCCGTACTCCGAAATTCCACCACCCGGCGTCTTTTCCGCGCCCGAGGAACGAAACAAAAAATATAGCGAAGAACGCCGCCGACGCCCACACTCCTATCTCGATCGACCACGCGGCGTCCACGGCATTGTCGTCGGCGGGCAAAAACAGGCACCACACACCGCACAGAAGCACGGCGCCAAGGGCTACCGCCGCGGTTTTCAGACGCCCCGACCGATCTTCGGCGGCAAGGGTGGCCGCAACGCTTACAAATAGCGAGATGCCGAGAAAAATGTAGTACCGGTAGTTCAGCGCGTCGTCATCGCGGACGCCAATGAACGCGAGGGCGGCCAAAGCCGCGATTATCGACACGGAGAGGGGGAATCGCCTGGCAGTGTCCGACAATCTGCGGAGTATCGCTCCGGGTGAGAAAAATCTCTTTGCATCTTCTTTTTTCATGGGTCGGTTGTTTACGGTTTATCTTAGAGGTTGTTTTGATTTTTCTGCCGAAGCTATTTTTTAGTAATTTTTGTCCCATTTTTTGCCCGGGACGAGGCGAATAGCGGTTCCTATTTAACGAGTATCGGGTGAAAAATGGGGCAAAAAGTGCAAAAAAGAGCGAGAGTGGAAAATTCAAAACAAGCTCTTAAAAGTACTCCTGTCTGTATTTGTAGTCGTTGCGCATGGTCTCGAACAGTTCGGGCGCGGCTTTCAGGGCGGCGCTTTCGGCGGCGATGTCGAAACGGGCGGGCATCGTGCGGCACATCTCCTCCCAGCCGATCGTGCGGAGCATGCTTCGGGGCGCACCTGCGGGATACCAATCGCGCAGGGGCAGGCCGAACTCCCGGGCCAAAGCCCCGACGATCATCGCCGCAGCCGCCGCCTTGCCCTGCACCGAATAGCCCGCGATATGGGGAGTGCCGAGCAACGCCCTCTGTAAAACCTCGCGGTCGATGCGGGGTTCATCGTTCCATGTGTCTATAATGAATTTCGTTGGGCTAAAGCCCGTTAAGGGTGTCGATGTGTATCCGTCGGTTAAAACCGACGGCAATAATTCCGAAAATTTTGGTTCTATAGAATAAGAAGTCTCTATATCTTCATTGCCGTCTGCTTTAGCTGACGGATGAACACAGACCTCTTCCTCTTTCACGGGCTTTAGCCCAACGGCTTTCCGCAACGCATCGGGGTCGATGACCGGCCCGCGCGACGAGTTGAGGATCACGGCTCCCGGCTTTGCGGCGGTCAAAAACCCTTCATCGACCATGTGGCGCGTCGCGTCGGGCCCGGTGGCGGTCAGAGGGACATGGAAAGTGACGATGTCGCACTCGGCCGCGAGCGTTGGGAGGGGATAAAAACCTTCGGCGGGGCCGAGTCCTTCGGCCCTTTCGCGCGGGGGGTCGCTGCACATCACCCGGAAACCCCAGCTTTCGGCATACTCTTTCACCAGCGAACCCACATTGCCGACTCCGACAACACCCAGGGTGATTTCCGAGGGAAAATCCGAAATTGGGCTAAAGTCCGGAGATGAGGTTTGCGCACATCCGTCGGTTAAAACCGACGGCACTATAATAGCGGAATTTTCTTTCCGCCGAGGGTTGAAACCCTCGGATCCGGCAAGCCAGGTGAGCGCCGCGGCGACCCATTGAAGCACGCCGCGGCTGTTACATCCCGCGGCGGTGGCGACGCGAATTCCCTGTCGGCGGCACCAATCCGTGTCGATATGGTCGAATCCTATAGTGGCCGTGCCGATGAATCTCACGCGGGATCGGGTTAAAAGCTCTGAATCGCAACAGGTTCGCGTTCGCACGAGGAGCGCGTCGGTATCGCGAATATCGTCCGGGCCGATCGCGTCTCCCGGCAAATAGACTACCTCCGCGAACGGCTCCAAAACGCCTCTTAAAAAAGGAATATCCCTGTCTGCAATTATCTTCATCACCCAAAGGTACTATTTTCGTAATTCGTAACTCGTAACTCGTAATTATTTTATATAAAAAAACTCCCCGATCGCATGGCTGCGTCGGGGAGGACCAACTTTAATGTATTGATTATGAAAAAGAATCCATTACCCGAGTCATCCCGACGAAAGTAAAGATTCACTTAATAAACGACGGTGAATCTCCTGATATTGTGCATAACTTATATTTATTCACAAAAACATAAATATTTTTTATGAAAAATGTTTTATCTTCGTGCCGCTATACACCTAAAATCAACCTAAAATGTCCCCGGACAGCCGCACGTTACACCAAAACAGTTTCGATCCCGACGGGGTCGGAGTTCACAACGGCAACTATTTCGGAATGCCCTTCACCCCCGACGAGGCGGCTCTGGTGCTGTTGTCGGTGCCCTGGGACGTCACCTCGTCGTATGGCGGAGGTGCGAGCGCGGCTCCCGACGCGATCATCGAGGAGTCGTCGCAACTCGATTTCCACGACCCCTGGGCTCCGGGCGAGTGGCGTAAAGGGATCGCGACCCTGCCCATCGACTATTCGATCCACGAGCGGAACGTGCCTCTTAGGGAGGATGCCCGAAAGATCATCGACGCGCTGGAGAGCGGTCTCGATCCGGCGGAAAATTTCATTCTCGCGCGAAAGTTGGAAAAAATAAACGCCGCCTCGGCCGATCTCGTCTCCCGTGTCGAAACGGAGGCCGCCCGGTGGCTCGGGCGCGGAAAGGCGGTGGGCCTCGTGGGCGGCGACCACAGCACACCGGCGGGGCTTATCGCGGCGGTGGCGCGCCACGAGAGCGGGATAGGGATTCTGCATCTGGACGCCCACTGCGACCTGCGCGAAAAGTACGAGGGCTTCGAAGGTTCGCACGCTTCGGTGATGTTCAACGTGCTGAGGGATGTTCCGGGCGTCGAAGGGTTGGTTCAGGTGGGGATTCGCGATTTCAGCGAGGCGGAACTCGCCTATGCCCGGAACCATACCAAGATCACGCTGTTCACCGACGCCTCCCTTGCCGAAGGACGCTTCCGGGGCGAGACGTGGGATATGCAGTGTGAACAGATAGTGGAGGCGCTTCCCGAAAAGGTGTACGTCAGTTTCGATGTCGATTTCCTCTCGCCCGATCTTTGTCCGGGAACCGGCACGCCTGTTCCGGGAGGAGCGTCGTTCGACGAGGCGGCGTACCTTCTTAAAAAGGTGGTCGATTCGGGTCGGCGCATCGTCGCCTTCGACCTGTGCGAGGTGGCGCCGCAACCCACTCCCGCCGCCGTCGACAAAAATCCCACCCCGAGCGCAGTATGGGACGCGATCGTGGGTGCACGAATATTATTCAGGTTGTGCGGACAAGCCCTCCGCACGGTCGAAAAGAAATGAACATGAATTCAGAAACCACCATAGGCCGCCGCATTGTGGAGCGGGGACGGCATTTCATCGGCGCCCCGTGGGCGGGCGGAGTTATTCTGTTGCTGTTCGTGGCGATCGCGCTGATCCTGGCCAACAGCGCCTCCACAAAAGAGCTTTACCACTCGATCCTGACCACTCCTCTGTCGTTCTATATCGGCGAAGGAGGGCGCGTATGGGGCTTCGAGCTCGACATAGAGCGCTTCATCAACGACGGCCTGATGGTTGTCTTTTTCTTTGTGGTGGGGCTCGAGATCAAGCGCGAGATACTTGTGGGACGGCTTTCGAGCGTGCGTCAGGCGATGCTTCCGGTGGCGGCGGCGCTGGGCGGAATGGTCGTTCCGGCAGCCATCTACGCCGCCTTCAACGCGGGAACCGAATTTTCGGCCGGTTGGGGGATCCCCATGGCGACCGACATAGCTTTCGCGATCGCCGTGTTGTCGCTACTGGGTAATCGCGTGCCGACCTCGCTGAAGGTGTTCCTGACGGCTCTCGCCATAGTGGACGATCTGGGGGCGATAGTCGTGATCGCTATTTTCTACACCTATAAAATAAACTGGTTGTGCCTCGCCGTCATCGCGGCGCTGATGCTGGTGTTGTGGTGGATGCGCCGCAACAACGTCACGCGGGTCTTTCCATATCTCGCGATCGCTATCGTGGTGTGGTTCATGTTCTACGAATCGGGCATCCACTCGACGATCTCGGGAGTGATGATGGCGATGCTGATACCCACCAAGCCGCTTCTGTCGAAAAAGGTGTTCCTCTATCGCCAGCACCAGATCACCGAGGAGTTCCGCTTCCACGACCGCGAGGGGATCGAGGTGCTCCAGAACGAACAGCAACACCACGCGCTTCTGAAGCTCCGGCGTACCGCCACCGACGCGATAGGTATGTCGCAACGCATGGAACATCTTCTGCATCCGTGGGTCACCTTCCTCATCATGCCCGTCTTCGCGTTGGGCAACGCCGGGGTCGAGCTCCACGCCGCCGCTTTGAATCCCTTCGCCACGACCCTCGGCACGGGAATTTTCCTGGGGCTCGTGGTGGGCAAACCGCTCGGAATATTCGCGGCGAGCTGGCTGGCCGTCAAAAGCTGCATCGCCGTGTTGCCCAGAGACGTTCGCTGGTTCCCGCTCGTGGGCGTGGTGTGCATGGGCGGCATAGGGTTCACGATGTCGATATTTATCGACACGCTCGCTTTCGCGGGGTCGCCCGAAATCGTCGCGAGCGCCAAGATATCCATTTTGGTGGCTTCCGCGTGTGCCGCGATTTTGGGATTTGTGGTCATTAATTCGTTCGGCAAGTTCCGCAAACGTGTCAAAAACAAATTTTTACGGCAACAGAAGAGCAACGTGTCCAAATAATCACTATCTTTGCGTGATTTTAAGACAACCCGGGAGTATTAATAAAAACCAATATAACTTAAATTGAAAATGAAAAGATTATTGATCGTTGCGATCGTAGCCAGCACCGCTTTCGCCTCGTGCCAGACTTCGAAGAACCCCAAGAGCTTCACTACCATGGACTCGCTGTCGTACGCCGCCGGTGTGCAGTTCGGCACCAACTTCAAAATGCAGGACAGCACCCTGAACGGTGCGGTTCTGGGCGCCGCCATCAAGGACGCTTTCGACGGGAAAACCGTTATGACCCTCGACGAGGCCAACCAGTTCATTCAGGAGTGGTTCACAGTTCGCAAACCCGCAATGGCCCAAGCCGAAAATCAGGAGTGGCTCGACAAGGTGAAAGCCGAAAACCCCAACGTGCAGACCACCGAGAGCGGACTGATGTACGAGATCATCAATCAGGGCGACCCCGCCGTGAAAGCCACCAATGACGCCGATCAGGTGATGGTCAACTACGCACTCTCGCTCAAGGACGGCAATGTCGTACAGCAGAACGACAGCATTTCATTCGCTCTCAACCGTGTGATCCGCGGTTGGACCGAAGGTATGAAACTTATCGGCAAAGGCGGCGAAGTAGTGCTGTGGGTTCCCTCGGATCTCGGCTACGGCCCGAGCCCCAGCGGCCCCATCCCCGCGCATTCGGCTCTCAAGTTCGATATCAAACTGCTGGATGTGATTCCCGCCGCGGAATAAGCTCCCCGGATTTATAAAAAGTTTGGCCGTCCCTTTTCCGGGGACGGCTTTTTTTGTATCTTTACCTCGAATATTCGCCGCATCCTGCCGATTCGGCGGAATATAATTATCGATATGGAATTTCAGGGAGTCGTTTTTCGCAAATTGCCCGAAGTGTCGGGTACCAGCGCCAAAGGGGCGTGGAGAAAACAGGATGTGGTTTTCGAGTTGCCGAGTGAGTTCAACCGCAAGATATGCGTCACTTTTTTCGGCGACAGGGCCGAGGATGCCGCTTCGCTGGCCGAAGGCGATGCCGTGACCGTCTCGGTGAACGTCGAGTCGCGGGAGTATAACGGTAAATGGTACACCGATGTGAAGGCGTGGAAGGTGGTGCGCGACGCGGCTCCGGGTTCGGGTCGGGATGGCGGTTCGGGCGCAAGTCACGTAGGGTCGGCGACGGGTTCGAAACCGTCGGGCGCTCAGTCGCCTTTCTCCGACGCTCCTTTCAACGAGCACACGGCGCCGGTCTCTCCCGCCGACGATGTGGACGATCTGCCGTTCTGACCCCTCCTATTCGGGTCGATACTCGGAGAACGTTTTATCTTTATAGAATACCACTATGCGCTCGATGGAGGCTGAGCGTGTGAGATTACCCGTTTGATAGACAGGCGGTTGGACGGCACCTTGTCCGGACCGGGATGTTGCTTCAGAGTGTATCACCCGGTCTGTAGGATGGTTGGCCGGAAGTGGAGCCTGCCATGTTTGCACGCCTTGAGGGTCTGTATGGCCTCCGAAGGCTGCAGAAGCTCCTGAGCCGCCTGGACGGCCTGGAGCACCCGGACCGCCGCCCGGATTTTCTCCGGAACGGATTATATCGTCGTTGTCGGGGCCGAAAAGTCCGCTATTCATCATTCTTGCCGCGCCTCCTGCCGCACTACCTGCCGCGCCTGTCATGCCCGTCGCGCCTGAGCCCGCGATTTCCGGACTAACCACATCTCCCATACCTTCCGGACCTACTGATCCCGCAACTCTTCGGGCGGTTACACCTTCTGTTATACCTCCCGGAGTGTACCCATTGCCGCCGGTTCCCTGACTATTGGAACGAATTCCTGCGGCGGGGGATTGATTCTTGTTTTTGATCTCGTCCCGATACATCGGCCCCTTATCGAGTATAAGCCAGTCGGGATTGATCTGCGGAAAGCGTTGCAGGAGCTTCAACAGAAAGTCGAAACTCGGTTTGTTCCGCCCGCTCATGATATGCGAAATGCCCGACGCCTGTATCCCCAGGATCTCGGCGAGCCGTGTGGAGTTGATCCCTTCGTGCTTCATGAGTTGTCTCAGTTTTGCCTCCATTTTCCCGATTTTTTCACAAATATAAATAATTATTTTTGTAATCCAAAATTGATGATTACAATTGTAATTCACACGGGGTGTCGAGTCGAGTTACATCTGTAATGCAATTATTGGCGGTTTATAATTATTGATCTTTAACATGAATATATTGTTTATATAGGACTACACAATATGCTGATAAATAGCAATATGGGTGTCATGATGGCGATTCATTTTGGAGGAAACGCTTGCTTTGCATGAGATACACGCATCGAATCGTTGAATTTAAAGATTAGATAAGCAATATAATCGACTGATACACTACAACATAATTGAATATTGCGATATTGTGTAGTTAACGTAGTTTACACAAAAGTAATCCTGTTTTGGTGTGGATTGAATTTACAAAAGTGAATTACAAAAGATATCCTTTGTGTTATTTATGTAATGCAAATGGAGGTGGAGCATACGTGACAAATGTGATTGATGGATTACATGTGTAAATACATCTCTTTTTTACGGATGTAGCGAACGGGTGGGTTGATAAGAGATGATTTCCGAGAGTAAAAGGGCGATATTATGTTAAATGAGCTTCTGTATAATCGACATCTCTTTTATTGTCAGCAACTTAATGATGTAATGGATTTTTCTTCCTGAAAATTCGATTTTTTCATAAAAAAAGTGCCGGCTATATGCCGGCACTTCAGTAATATCGTTTGTCTGCCCTACCCGTAGTTCGATAAAATGGGCCTATAAAATTTTTGTATGCGCTAACCTTGGGCGCTCTGTTTCCACTCTATATCGACAATTTCGCCGCAAGCGCGGAGAACTCTTCGGGCGACATTTTCACGCGGGGTTTGCGGAGATCGACGTCGGCCTCGCTGTCGATCGGGATCAGGTGGATGTGAACGTGCGGCACTTCGAGGCCCAGAACCATCACCGCCACCCTTGCGCAATTCGTCACCTCCCGGATGCGGGCCGCAACCTTTTTCGCAAAGACCATCATCGCGCCGAGGGTGTCGTCGTCGAGATCGAAAATATAGGAGAGCTCACGCCCCTCGTCGAATTTTGGGATCACCAGAGTGTGTCCCGCCGCAAGCGGGTTGATGTCGAGAAAAGCGTAGAACCGGTCGTCCTCGGCCACCTTGTAGCTCGGGATCGCTCCTTGGATTATCTTGGTGAATATCGTTGCCATAGTGATATGATATTTTTTTTTGAATTTCATGTAGCGATGTGTTACGAACTCTCACGAGTATAATCTTCTGCTACAATATACGGTAGATTCCTCGTCGGTGCGGAGTAAACACTTTGTTTTTCCTATCCTCACAGGCCCGTACCTCGCTCGGAATGACATAATTACAATCTTCCGACCATGAATAGCCCGCACCTCGCTCGGAATGACATTGTTACGTTTCTCCTACACGATCGGCTACACGATCTGCTTCTTTTTTTGTTGTGCGAAATGCACGATCCCGCAAACTGGAGACCACGGTATCAACCAGATACATATCTGAGTGCCTATGCCGGGTTTTTCCAGAGCATAGACCAGAATGATGAGCAACACGTCCAATGCCAACAGGACGCTGTTAAGGATCAATCCGGTTTTCGGCTTCATATATACTTCGGGGCGAGTATCTCGGCTTCGATAATGGCGCGGCGCAGATCGAAATCGCCTCCCAGCACCTCGCGCAGAGTGGCCGGAGTGTGGACGGCGTCCGGATTCGACGACAAAACTTCTGCTTCGCCTGCCCCGTCTGCCGTCGATTCGACCGCGGAAACGACACGCGACGGGGAAGCCGAACGCGAGGCGATCCGGGCCGTAAGGCTCTCACGGGCGGTCGTTTTATCTTCCTCCATCTCGTAGCTAAACCTTCTCTCGCCCATCTCACCGCCCACATACCGACTCTCGGCGTCGGAATCCTCGGCACTGTAATCGCCGCGCCACTCGCTACCGTCCATCGCGTCGTACTCTTCCTCGAGCGAATAGTAATCGTGGGACGTTGCTTCGGGCCCGGCCGCGGATCGGGCGGCCGGAAACGAAACGGGCCACGGGGAGACGGTGGGCGAGGGTTGTTCGTTCAATTCGCGGGAGAGCTCCTCGAGGATCCTGCCGAAAGTTCCGCCAGCCGGCCGGGTACGTCCGGCGTCTGCGGGCGGTTTACGTCCCGCGGCGGAGGAGGCCTGTTCCTCCCGTTTCTTTTTGTTGTTATTGGCGATGCCCGCGATGCCGAACACCACTGTCAGCACTCCGATCACCCATTCGAAAGAGTCCATATCCTGATTATGTTTTTTCGAGGGTCGAGGTGCGTTGCACGCGCTCCACCCCCTTTATTTTTTTGATCTTGCCGATGACCGCGTTCAGGTCGTCGGTGCTGGTGACATAGAGGCTCACTTCACCTTCGAAAATGCCGTCGTGGCTGTGAATTTTAAGTTCTCTGATGTTGATGTTCAATTCGCCCGTTATCACTCCCACCAGGTCGAGCAGTATCCCCACCCGGTCGATGCCCTGAAGGTGGATGATAGACAGGTACGACATCGCTTTGTGGCTCGACCAGCGGATGCCGGTGATGATGTTTTCGCCGTGCTGCGAGGCGAGGCGCGTGAGTTCGCTACAACTGGTCTTGTGGACTATGATCTTGCCCGACGCCGGGTCGCGGTAGCCCGTCACGTCGTCGCCCGGAATGGGTATGCAACATTCGGCGATCTCGAAACGCCGACTGCCGGAGCCGCTTCCATCCGCCTCGTCGTCTTCCCAACCACTGCCTCCTCCCACCACCACACCTCCGGCGCGGTCGTTCTTGCCGCTTTGGAACAGAGTCCAGAATTTCAGGTATTTGCTCGCCGAGTTCTGTCTCAGCACCTCCTGCAATCCGTCGAGCGAAACGGTTTTCGCACCGACTTTGCTGTAGAATTCGTCCTTGGTGCGGCTGTCGTAGGCGGGTAGAAGTTTTCGGAAGACACGGGCGCTCGGGGTTATGCCGAGCTCTTCCATGCGTGCCTCGAACAACCGGCGGCCATGCTCGGTGGCGTCCTGACGATTACGGCGCAGGTAATTTTTTATGTGTTGTTTGGCCTTGGTCGTGACTACATGGTCGAGCCACTCGACGATCGGAGCCGCGCTTTTCGAGGTGAGTACCTCGATCTGGTCGCCACTTTTAAGTTGAGTGTAGATCGACTCTATCTTGTGGTTGATCTTGGCCCCTATCGCCTTGGCGCCCAGCTTACTGTGAATATCATACGCGAAATCCAACACTGTGGATCCCTTTTGCAGGTGGCGGCTCTCCCCTTTCGGCGTGAAGACGACTATCTCGCCGGTATAGAGCGATTTCTGAAAGTTGTCGAGAAAATCGACTGCGTTCTCCGTGGGGCTCGACAGCGCCTGACGAATACGGCCCAACCAGTTGTCGAACTTTTCGTCCGACGCAAGTTCTTCGTCCTCCGTGAGATAGTTGTGTTTCCAGTGTGCCGCGACCCCTTTCTCCGCTATCTCGTTCATCCTCTGCGAGCGGATCTGCACCTCCACCCACAGCCCCTCGGGACTCATCACGGTGGTGTGCAGGGCCTCGTAACCGTTTGCCTTGGGGTAGGTTATCCAGTCTCTGAGCCGATCGGGCCGCGAGGGGTAGATGTCAGTCACGAGCTCGTAGATGTACCAGCACTGGGTGCGTTCGGAAATTACGGGCGAGGGCTTAAAGATTATCCTCACCGCGAACAGGTCGTAGATCTCCTCGAAGGGAACCTGTTTCGTCTGCATCTTGCGCCACACCGAATAGACGCTTTTGACACGGCCCGAAATTTCGAAATCGACCCCGTTCTCCCTCAGACGCGCTATGATGGGTTCGTCGAACTTCTCGATCAGCGCCGCGCGTCTCTTTTTGGTGGC
>QMCE01001635.1_pt1 | contig 22741 bp, 20 predicted proteins | sample 1821851 | NCBI WGS metagenome assembly QMCE01 (sample SAMN09453174, study PRJNA476694) | Termite gut metagenome, whole genome shotgun sequencing project. | isolation source: worker | host: Odontotermes sp. | place: South Africa:Pretoria | collected 2016-01-28 | reverse complement strand
GTTCGCCCGTAGGTTTTGCGGGCGAACGCAGTTCGCCCGTAGGTTTTGCGGGCGAACGCAGTTCGCCCGTAGGTTTTGCGGGCGAACGCAGTTCGCCCCTGCAACCTAACCTTTTTCCCTGTCAAACAGCCTTTTCAGGTACTGCCCGGTGTAGGAGCTTTCGCAGGCTGCAACTTGCTCGGGCGTACCCAGTGCGACAATTTCGCCGCCCATGTCGCCGCCCTCGGGACCAAGATCGATAACATAATCCGCCGTCTTTATGACGTCAAGATTGTGCTCGATTAAAATTACGGTGTTGCCGCTGGATACCAGCCGCTGCAGGACGTCTATAAGCATGTGGACGTCGGCGCTGTGCAGGCCGGTGGTTGGCTCGTCAAGAATATAGACGGTCTTGCCCGTGCTGCGCTTCGAAAGCTCCGCCGCAAGCTTCACGCGCTGCGCCTCGCCGCCCGAAAGCGTGGTTGACGACTGGCCGATTTTTATATATCCCAGCCCCACGTCGTTCAGCGTGTCGAGCCTCCGCTTTATTTTGGGTATCCCGGCAAAAAACTCCAGTCCCTCCGCGACTGTCATCTCAAGCACTTCGTTTATGCTCCTGCCCTTGTACTTGACCTCCAGCGTCTCGCGGTTGTAGCGCTTGCCCTTACAGACCTCGCACGGGACAAAGATATTCGGCAAAAAGTGCATCTCTATGCTGATTATACCGTCGCCCTCGCAGGCTTCGCAGCGGCCGCCCTTGACGTTGAAAGAAAACCGCCCCGGCGTGTATCCGCGCATCTTTGCGCCCGGCGTCTGCGCGAACACCGTGCGAATATCCGTGAACATACCGGTGTAGGTGGCGGGGTTGGAGCGGGGCGTGCGCCCGATCGGCGACTGGTCGATCGCGATCACCTTATCCACATGCTCCAGCCCGGAAACGCCGCCGTGCTTGCCGGGCTGCGCTTTTGCGTGGTTGAGATCGTGCGCAAGGCGCTTGTATAAAATCTCGTTGATGAGCGAGGATTTTCCCGAACCCGAGACTCCTGTCACGGCGGTCATGACGCCGAGCGGTATTTTGACGTCCAGATTTTTGAGATTGTTTTCCCTGGCGTCCGTCACCGTAAGCCAAGAACCGTTGGGCCTGCGTCTGCGCCTTGGGATGGGAATGCTCGCCTTGCCGCTGAGATACTGGCCGGTTAGGGAACTTTCGCAGGCTTTAAGGTCGTCTATCCCTCCCGCGCAGACGACCTCACCGCCGTGAATGCCGGCGCGCGGGCCTATATCCACGATATAATCCGCGGCGTACATGGTCTCTTCGTCGTGCTCAACAACTATCAGCGTGTTGCCAAGGTCTCGCAGGCGCTTGAGCGCGGCGATGAGCTTGTCGTTGTCGCGCTGGTGCAGGCCGATGCTGGGCTCGTCGAGTATATACAGCACGCCCACGAGCGACGAGCCAATCTGCGTGGCGAGCCGTATGCGCTGGCTTTCGCCGCCCGAAAGCGTTCCCGACGATCGGAACAGCGTCAGATAACCGAGCCCCACGCCCTTTAGGAAGTTTAGACGCTCTATTATCTCCTTTAGTATTTCCCGGGCGATAAGCATGTCCCTCGTGGAAAGCTTGAGCTTAGTGACGAATTCTACGGCCTTGTCAACGGACTGCTTGCAAAACTCGATGATATTCACGCCGCCCACCGTGACGGCAAGCGACTCCCTTTTAAGGCGGTCGCCGTGGCAGTCGGGGCAGTTTAGCTCGGACATTTGCAACGCGATTTCCTCGCGCATCCAGTCGCTGCTGGTCTCGCGGTAGCGGCGTTCCAGGTTGTTAGCCACGCCCTCGAAGCTTGTGGTGTAGGTGCCGTTCATTACCCCATTGTCGCGGTTCATCACCAGCTTTTCTCCGTTGTTGCCGTACATGAGTATGTCGATGATATTCGGCGGCAGATCCTTTACCGGCGTGTCAAGCGAGAATTTATACCGCTCCGCCAGCGCCTCGAAGTACATCTTGGCAATCCCGCCCTCTGCGAAGTACCAGCCCGAGGCCCGTATGGCGCCCTCCCGTATCGAAAGGCTCTTGTCGCGCAAAATGAGGTCCGGGTCGGCCTTAAGGAACACGCCCAGCCCCGTGCACTTGGGGCACGCGCCGAACGGGTTGTTAAACGAGAACATCCGCGGTGCAAGCTCATCCATGCTGATGTCGTGCTCCGGACAGGCATAGTTCTGCGAAAAATTCATCTCCTCGCCGTCCTGCACGTCCACCGAGCACAGCCCGCCCGAGGCCGCCGCCGCGGTCTCCAGCGAATCCGCAAGACGCGAGCGAATCTCAGGCTTAATCACAAGCCTGTCCACTATTATTTCGACCGTGTGCTTCTTGTTTTTATCCAGGCTTATTTCTTCAGAAAGGTCGTATATGCTGCCGTCTACCCGAACGCGCGCGTATCCGCTGCGCCGCGCCGAGTCGAACTCCTTGGTGTGCTGGCCCTTGCGGCCTTTCACGACCGGCGCGAGTATCTGTATCCTTGTACCCTCCGGCAGGCCGAGCACCTTGTCCACCATTTGGTCGATGGTTTGCTGTTCGATCACCTTGCCGCAGACAGGGCAGTGAGGAATGCCGACCCGCGCGAACAGCAGCCGCAGATAGTCGTAAATCTCCGTCACGGTGCCCACCGTGGAGCGCGGGTTTTTCGACGTAGTCTTCTGGTCGATTGAAATTGCGGGCGAAAGCCCCTCAATACTGTCTACCTTTGGCTTTTGCATCTGCCCCAAAAACATGCGCGCGTAGCTGGAAAGGCTTTCGACATAGCGCCGCTGCCCGTCCGCGTAGATTGTGTCGAACGCGAGCGACGACTTCCCCGAACCGGAAAGCCCTGTGAACACGACCAGCTTGTCGCGCGGAATCTCAAGATCGATATTCTTGAGGTTGTTCTCCCGAGCGCCCTTGATTATGATCTTATCTTTTGCCAATATCTTACCTTCTTGCAGGGGCGATTTGCTTGTCGCCCGTGAATTATGCGGGCGAATCAGTTCGCCCCTACACATGGTCATTTGCCGCGTGGACACTCATCATTGCGTCATCGCAACGCGAAATCCGGGCTTTCAAATACATGATTGCCTTTGCAAAGGCAAAACGGGTGGCCCTCCGGGTCCAGCATGACTTTCCACCCCTCGGAAAACTGGCTGCCCGCGACTGTCGCACCAAGTTCAACCGCGTGTTCGACCGCCTTGTCCACATCGTTGACAGCAAAGTCGATGTGCGCCATTTGCTGCTGCCTGCCGGGTTCTTCCGGCCAGACGGGCGGCGCATACTCGGGGTTCTTCTGAAAGGTGACTCCGGGATACGATCCCAGGCCCGCGCCGGTTGGGGCTATTACCACAAATTCGTCGTCAGGAAACGGCACAATGTCCCACCCCAGCAGCTTGGCGTAGAACTCCGCCAACCCACGCGGGTCAACGGCGTCCAAGGTGAAGGAATACATTTTGATGCTCAATTCGTTTTCCATGATAAACCCTCCGTCTATGTTTATTGCGCCAATACTCCTACAATCTGTAATCCCTCTCCAGCGTGAACATGTGCGTCTTGCATGTGCTCAGGTTCAGGAATGAATAGAATTCCAGCGCGGCGGGATGAGGTTCGGTGTTGCTCTCGACTTTTTTGGCGTCCTCCATCGTCTCAAAGGTGATGTAATCCGCCCAGGTGTCGCCGTCCTTGAGCTGCTGCCACGAGATGTAGCCCTTTTGCTTTGACATGTACTCGTCGTTGAGCTTTTCCGCCGCCTTCAGGAAGTCCTGCTCGGACGCGGCTTTTTTCAGCTTGAAAGAAACATAGAATACTGCTTTGGACATTTTGATATTCCTCCTGTCAAATGTAGTATCCATCATTATACCATTTCATATATGACAACCTGCGTCATATTCAATACTTCCCTGCTTTAATGCGTTCTATCTTGTCCCTCAGGTACGCGGCGTGTTCAAATTCAAGTATTTTGGCGGCGTTTTTCATCTCCTGCGTCAGCTTGTGGATAAGCTCCTGCTTTTCACGCGGGCTCATCTGCTTGAGGCGCTTGCGCCCGGCCTCGCCCTCCTCTATGGTGGTCTTGCTGGAAATTTCCAGAATGTCGCGGACTTCTTTTTTGATGGTTTTTGGCGTAATGCCGTGTTCCTCGTTGTACTTGATCTGGAGCTCGCGGCGGCGATAAGTTTCGCTTATCGCCCGCTCCATCGAGTCCGTCACTGTGTCGGCGTACATGATCACCTTGCCGTGGTCGTTGCGGGCGGCGCGGCCGATAGTCTGGATAAGCGAGGTCTCCCCTCTCAAGAAGCCTTCCTTGTCGGCGTCGAATATCGCGACGAGCGAGACTTCCGGGATGTCGAGCCCCTCCCGCAGCAGATTGATGCCCACCAGCACGTCGAACTCGCCGAGGCGCAGGTCCCGTATGATTTCCATGCGCTCTATCGTGTCAATATCATGGTGCATATAGCGTATCTTTATGCCGAGTCCGTCGAGGTAACCGCTGAGGTCCTCGGCCATTTTTTTTGTGAGCGTGGTGATGAGCACGCGCTCGGAGTTCTGTGTGCGCAGGTTGATCTCCGAGACGACGTCGTCTATCTGCCCCTCCACCGGCCTGACTTCGACCTCCGGGTCTACAAGGCCCGTGGGCCGGATGATCTGCTCTACTATCTGCGCAGATTTCTCACGTTCGAACGGCCCCGGAGTCGCGCTTACGAACACGACCTGGTTTATCTTTCCGTAAAATTCCTCGAATCTCAAGGGCCGGTTGTCGAAAGCCGACGGCAGCCGGAAACCGTAGTCTACAAGCGCCTGCTTGCGCGCGCGGTCGCCCTTGTACATGCCGTGGCTCTGCGGCAGCGTGACGTGGGATTCGTCTATGAAGAATAAAAAATCGTCCGGGAAATAGTCAAACAGCGTAAACGGAACACTGCCCGGCTCGCGGCCCGACAGTACGCGCGAATAGTTTTCTATTCCCGTACAGAAGCCGATCTCCTGGAGCATCTCCATGTCGTAGTTCGTGCGCTCCTCTATGCGCTGGGCCTCGATAAGCTTACCGTTTTCCTTAAAGAAGCGCACGCGCTCCTCCATCTCTTCCCGCAGTTCGCGAATGCCGTCCATGACCTTGTCGTGCGGCACGATATAATGCGACGCGGGAACGATCGCTGCGTGGTTGACAACGTTTTTAACCTCGCCGGTGACGGTGTTTATCTCGCTTATGCGGTCGACCTCGTCGCCGAAAAACTCTACGCGTATGGCGGTGTCCCCCGAGTATGCGGGGAAAACCTCCACGATGTCGCCGCGCACGCGGAACTTGTTGCGCACAAAATTGATATCATTGCGTTCGTAGTGCAGGTCAACCAGCTTGCGGAGAAGATCGTCGCGGTTTTTTGTCATGCCCTTTCGCAGTGAGACGACCATGTTTTTGTAGTCGATAGGGTTACCGAGGCTGTAAATGCAGGAAATGCTCGCGACTATAATTACGTCGCGCCGCTCCGACAGCGACGAGGTTGCGGAGTGCCTGAGGCGTTCTATCTCGTCGTTTATGCTGGAATCCTTGGCGATATAAGTGTCTGTGCTGGCGATATACGCCTCCGGCTGGTAGTAGTCATAATAGGAGACAAAATACTCTACCGCGTTATGAGGAAAAAATTCTTTGAATTCACTGCATAATTGTGCGGCCAGCGTCTTATTGTGGGCGAGTATCAGCGTGGGGCGCTTGACCTCCGCGATGACGTTCGCCATTGTAAAGGTCTTGCCGCTTCCCGTGACGCCCAGCAGGGACTGCTCGCGGAAGCCCTTGTTAAGGCCATCCACAAGCTGCGCTATAGCCTTAGGCTGTCCGCCAGTGGGCCTATATTCAGAAACCAGTTTAAAATCAGCCATTACAGAAACTCCCCCGGGTCAGACTGGGACATACTTTAATATTGTACCACAAATCTCTGAATGTTACAATCCAGAGGAACGCAAATCTCATATATATAGTATCAATAACAGCCTCTGGTATATGTACGCCAGAGGCTGTTTAGCCAAGGTAGCTTGAGTAGTAGTGAGAGATAGCCTTAATGTTACATGATCCACGCCGGTTCCAGCACGCCGATGACCCTGCCATTACATATGATACCTTCGTTCATAGGAATCGGCGCGTAGTCGGGGTTGAGCGAGATCAGCTCGGATTCGCCCAGCTTTTTGACATATCCGTAACCGTCCAGCGTGAACACGCCGATCTCCCCGCGCTTAACGGGGGCGTCTTCGATGATCAAAATGTCGCCGTCACGGTAGCGCGGCTCCATGCTGTTGCCCGAAACCGGAACATAGAAGCTCCCCCGCCTGGTGACGTCGTTGTTCTGCACTGTCAGTTGGTCAAAAGAATCCTCGTCAAGATAAGTCCCCGTGCCCGCCGCAACGCTCTGTCTGGAGATCCTGCCCTGTATGACTGCGGAGTCCGTATCCCCTACAACCGCGACTGCTATGTCCTCCGCAGGAGCGGCAGCGCGCAGACCCGAATGCTTCATAAAGGAAAGCCCGCTGTAATAGTCGCACAGTGCCTCCACCGCGCCGCGCGCGGTTCTGTCAAGACCGCGGTATCTGCGTATAAAGGCGGCTTCGTCAGGACTCAGGCCGTCTTTGGTGCGCAGCACGCCTTCAAGCTCTGCGCCAATTAGCAAATCGTTAGGCGTAATATTTAAAACCGCGCAAAGCTCCCCGATCATCTCCGGGTTCGGGTTGTTGAGTCCCTTTTCCCAATTGCTGACCGAGTTGTGCTTCGCGCCTATTATATCAGCCAATTGCCGCTGAGTGTAGCCCGCCCGCTTTCTGGCGTCGCGCAATTTTTCGCCCAAACTCATAGAAAAATCACTCTCCTTAGAAAATTATTTATTTCCGATGCGTCGTAATATTCACCGTGCGTAAATAGTAACACATAACTTCACAAAAGTAAAGAGTAATATTCAACAAATTCGAATTTTCATTTTTGTTGTATTTTGCTCTTTACTTTTCATTTGTTTTGAATTACACTTTAAGCAGGATTGTTGCGGAGGTAATAAAAATGTACGGTGAGCGTGTGGTTTTAGAGACGATAAGGTTGAATCCCCGCCGGCGGAAAAGCCGGCTGAGCAGCTCGAGGGTTTTTTGCGCGTTGCTGCTCGCATTTTTGGCGGCGTCCGCCATGCAATCCGCTCAGCTTGACCGGCTGATCTCCGAAACTCGGAGCCTGCGCGCCGAACATAACGAGCTGCGCATGGAGCACGACGCAATTGTGAGCAGGTTTGAACTGTAGCTCCATTACTGGTTATACAATTTGGATATTTTCTTATCGTTATTGCTAATTGTTGATTTATTGCCAGAATCCGGGATACATATTGTTCTTTTTCATGGAATAAATCCCGTCGCTTGCCACAATGATATGGTCCGCCAAATCCACGTTTACCCGCTGAAGTTCGTCAAAGAGGATATTTGTGGTGCGGATATCCTGGCGCGAGGGGTTGCACAGACCATGGGGGTGGTTGTGCGCGAGGATTACATGCACGGCGTTCGCGCTTATTGCAGTACGCACAAGCTCCGCCGGGGAAATTTCAACGGCGTCAGGCGAGCCTTCGGCCACCCGTTTTACAAACAGCAGTCTGCCGTTGTTGCCAAGGCATGCCATGTACATGCACTCGCGCTGCTCATCCAGAAATTTGTTCTTCATAAAATCCGCAGCCGCGTCAAGGTCACCCAGCATGTTCTTGGTCGAGGCCTTGTCGTTCATATATTCTTTCATCAATGCCGGGATAAGCTTGAGCAAGGTAGCGGAGTGTGCGCTTATGCCTTTGACTCCGCACAAGTGTTCGTATGGCGCGTCAAGAACGCCCGACAGCGAGCCAAACTGCTTTAAAAGCTCGTGCGCGGCCTCGTTGGTATTCCTGCGCGGTATCGAATAATACAGCAGCAGCTCCAGAATCTCGTGCGGTGCCAGATCCTCGAGTCCTCTTTTCAGGAACCTTTTCTTGAATCTCTCCCGGTGTCCCGTATGTACGCTTTTCTGCGGGTCGTCTTTTTCCACCGCTGTCACCGCCCTGAATGAAGCTATTTGGTACAATTATACACGATTCATCCGTGTTTGCAAGGTGCAATTGAATGTGATATGATGATACTTGTCTTAAATGAAGCTATCTTTGATTTTTGGGAGGATCGGCGGTGAAGTCCTTTACTATAGGCCCCAACGACGCGGGTCAGCGTCTTGACAAATTCCTGCAAAAGGCCGTCCCTGGCCTGCCGGGTTCGCTTCTGCACAAATATATCCGCTTAAAGCGCGTCAAACTCAACGGCAAGCGTAGCGAACCTGCCGCAAGACTCGCGGAGGGCGACAAACTTGAGCTATATATCAACGATGAATTCTTTATTTCAGAACGCCCGTCTCCGGGCTTTCATGATGTGCGCGGCGAAGTCAGCGTGGTGTATGAGGACGTGAACATTCTGTTGGCCGACAAGCCGGCGGGACTTCTAAGCCACGAAGACGCGAACGAAACGCGCGACACGCTAATAAACCGGATCCTGCGCTACCTTTCCGACAAGGGCGAGTACCGCCCCGAGGACGAACTCAGCTTCGCTCCCGCGCTGTGCAACCGGCTGGACCGGAACACCGGCGGCATCGTGATCGCCGCGAAAAACGCGGAGTCCCTGAGGCTCCTTAACGAAAAAATTAAACGGCGGGAGATCACGAAGCTTTATCTTTGCCTCGTACACGGGACCTTCGCCAAAAAGGAAAACACATTAAAGGGCTTTCATGTAAAGGACGCCGCCGCAAACACGGCGAGAATTTATCCCGAGCCCCGCCCCGGCGCAAAAACCGCGCTTACAAAATACAGGGTATTGCGGGAATACGGGAATATGAGCCTGCTTGAGGTCGAACTGCTCACCGGCCGCACTCATCAGATACGCGCGCATATGGCGGCAATCGGGCATCCGCTGGTAGGGGACCTTAAATACGGAGTCGGCCGCATGAGCGGGGGGCTGCAAAAGGAATACGCTGCGCGAAAAATCCAGGCGCTTTATTCCTACAAGCTGATCTTCGACTTTAAAACAGACGCCGGCATACTTAATTACCTAAAAGGCCGTACTTTCGAGGTCGAAAACGTACCTTTCACTGATTGGCGCAAATAGAAAACGGGCAGGAAGCCCTGCCCGCTGGTATTCTACAATTGTTAATAACCAGCCGCGTTAAACTTTGGCGGAATATATTCACTGTTGACGGTTAGCTTAACGGGGTCGTTCTCAGATTCACCCTCGCGCAGGAGCCGCGCGAATACCGCGAAACGCTGGTTGTCCCCCGCGTTGTACTCCCTTGTGCATGTTGAGAGCGTTATGATCCTGTCTTTTTCATTTACGTCTGTGTTAAAGTTGTACATGGAACGCTTTTTTATCTCCGTGACCAATCCGGGGAAATTCTCGCTGCCGGGGTTGGGGCTGTTGTAGGGGAAAGACGGGCTCACTTCGCAGAATTCGACGGCGAAGACCTTCCAAATGCCCTCGACATTTTCGGTGGAATAGTAGATATAAGGGTTGGTCTGCGCGAAAGTGGGGTCTGTGTATGACGGAAGCTGCGCGAACATGAGGAGTCCTTCGTGGTTGCCTACCTTAAGGCTGTCCGAACGCAGGTTGTTCCAGTTGTGGCCGTAGAACACAAGATTTCTCGAACCGCTGTTCCAAGAAGTTGTGGGGAGGACTACACGAGCGTCAAGGTATGTTGCGCAAGCCGGGTACTGGTACCAGTTCTGCCATGTTATATTCGGGTACTCGCGGCCTGCCCAGTCGCGGTAGAGATAGTAACTGTTGCTTTTGTTACTGTAGGTAATTGGCTCGTTTATATTGGTGCCGGGCACAATTAGCCAGCCGGTAATATCGGGGTTATACGCTTTATATTGTTTTATCGATTGCGATATCTTTGTGAATGGGTATTTTGTGCTCTTGGTAAAACCCGGCGTCCCGGCGGACGAGGTCTCCGCCGCGGAGGCCACGAATATCATACTCAGCACCATCATGGCGACAATCGCGCAAGCGGCAAGTTTTACAGCCTTTCCTTTCATTTTGAACAGACCTCCTGATCGTTATATTTTACACTTATAGTTATTATAACATACTTCTTATTTTATGAACAATAGTAAATAATCAAAACGGCAATTCCAACAAATACCACAGAAATTTTTGTGCGGTTTTGAGGCATTTTATGGCAATTTGAGCGGTATAAATGTTTGCCGGTCCCCTTTCATTGTGATATACTTTATAGTAGGTAAAATTAAACGAAAGGGAGTCCAGTGATGTTATTTAAGGACATTTGCTACGCCGATGAAAACTTCGCGGATCAAAGCGGCAGCGTGCTTGTCGAAGACGGCGTGATTACGTGGATCGGGTCAGGCGCGCCGCCGGACTACGCCGGAGAAATTTACGACGGGCGTGGCAAGGAGCTGTTGCCCGGCTTCTACAACACGCACTGCCATGTGCCGATGGTCCTGCTTCGCGGCGTCGGCGAAGGCTTGCCGCTGCACCGCTGGCTGAACGAGGCCGTGTTTCCTTTCGAGGGCAAGCTCACGGCCGAGGCGGTACATACAGGCTCTCTTTTGGGTATAGCCGAAATGCTAAAAAGCGGCATAGTTTCGTTTACGGATATGTATTTCTTTACCGAGCAGATCGCCCGGGCCGTTGACGAAACTGGAATAAAGGCAAACATCTGCAACGCGGTGTTGGCTTTTTCCCCGGTGAGCTACTCCTCCACCCGCGAATACGCCGACAACGAGGCCGTGCGCAGGCTGGCAAAATCGTTCGCGCACGGCAGAATCATCGCTGACACGGGCGTCCACGCCGAGTACACGAGCTTTCCCGAAATTGTTCGCGAGGTTGCGGCCTACGCAAAGGAAAACAACATGCGCATGCACGTGCATCTCTCGGAGACGCAAAAAGAGCACGAAGAGGGCAAGGCGCGGCGCGACATGACACCCGCCGCCTACTTTGAGAGTCTTGGTGTTTTTGACGTGCCAACCACCGCCGCGCACTGCGTGTGGGTGGAGGACCCCGACATAGAGATTCTGCGGGCTAAAGGCGTTACCGTCTCGCATAATCCTTCGAGCAATCTCAAGCTTGGAAGCGGGGTCGCGCCCGTTTTAAAGATGCTCGCGGCGGGCGTGAATGTCGGCATAGGCACCGACGGCGCCGCCAGTAACAATAACCTCAACGGTATAGAGGAGGTCAACCTTGCCTGTTATCTGCAGCGCGGGGCGAATCTCGCGCCCGACAGCCTGAGGATCTCCGAAGTCCTTAAGATGGCAGGAGAAAACGGCGCAAAATCCCAGGGCAGGCCCGACTGCGGCCGCATAAAAATAGGCTGCCGCGCCGATTTAGTGGTTTTCGACCTAGAGCAGCCGCATCTCCAGCCTGTAATCAGCCCGCTTGCAAACGTACTTTACTCCGCTAATTCCGGCGATGTGCGTCTCACGATGGTTGACGGCAAGGTGCTTTACAAAGACGGCGAATTCCTGACGATCGACATTGAAAAGACGATATCCGACGCAAAGAGCGCGCAGAAGAAGATCTTGCAATCGCTGTGATGAGGAGAATTATATATGTCCGAAAGGGCTGACGCCGGGCTGGCCTTTATGCTTAAGTACGAGAATATAGCATGGTATGACGGCGGCGCGGTGAAAATACTCGACCGCAGGGTATATCCGGCGCGGGTGGAGTTCGTCACATGCAAAACGTCGGGAGAGGTCGCGCGCGCCATAGCTGATATGGTGACGCAGAGCGCGGGTCCGTACGCCGCCGCGGGCATGGGAATGGCGCTGGCGGCATATGAAGCCCGCGGCAAAGGCGAGGCGGAGTTCAACTCGCATCTTGAAAAAGCCGCCCACACGCTCTCCCATGCGCGGCCCACGACTACCGGACGCATGCTTGCCGTGACCGGCGGATGTCTCGATGCCGCTAAGAAAGCCCGTGCGTCGGGTAAGTCGGTGGACGAGGCTATCCGCGACTACACTGTCATGATGAACGACCTGAGGTATAATAAAATTGGCGCAACAGCCAAATATCTGGTGGACATGTTCCCCAAAAACGGCGTCGTGATGACTCAGTGCTTCGGCGAGACGATCGTTGGCAAAATGCTTTTGGAGGCCAGAGCGCGCGGGAACGATATCAAGCTTATCTGCCCCGAGACGCGGCCGTATTTCCAAGGCGCGCACGGTCATAACCGATAACATGCCCGCCCATGTACTTAAAGCCAAAAACGTCTCGGTGTTCACCTCCGCTGCGGACGCCATCTGCATGGACGGCCACGTGGTCAACAAAATAGGCACCTTTCAGATCGCGATCTGCACAAAATACTGGGGCATCCCCTATTTTGTAACGGGCGCGCCGGACCGTGGACACACGGATATCGGCACGGTGACAATTGAAGAACGCGACGAAAAATACGTGCTTGAGGCCATGGGCGCGCGCACCGCCATGCAGGGCGTAAAGGGGTTTTATCCGGCATTCGATGCGACGCCGCCCCATCTTGTGAGCGGCGTGGTCACCGACAAGGGGATATTTTCGCCCTACGACCTCGCGAGGTATTACGAGGACAACAACGCTGGTGAATACGGCGTCAACCAAATACCTATAGTGTAAGAGGTTTCATTTGCCGCCAAACTAAAGCTGTGACGTGCAGGCGGGGCAGCGGCTGGCGTCCGGGTGCAGCGATGTTTTGCAATATGGGCAGAGTCTTTCGGGTGCGGAGGGTTCCGCCTTTTTTTCTCCGGCGGCGAGCAGCCTGTTCATACTGCGAACAATAAGAAAGACGACAACAGCCAAAATGACGAAATTTATCACTGAGGTGATAAAGGCGCCGTATCGCAGGGTTGCGCCAAGTATTCCCAGCTCAAGCGAGTCGAAGTTCCGACCTGCGAACAGCCCGATAACGGGTGAAAGTATGTTTTCTGTCAGCGAGGCCACGACTCCCTGAAACGCGGCGCCGATTATCATCCCCACCGCAAGGCCCATAACGTTACCGCGCATAGCAAATTCTTTGAACTCACGCATAAACTGCTTCATTATAATTCCTCCGCACTTTTTTACAGATTCTACCATAAAAACGTACTGGAGTAAATAGTTTTGCGCTAATGTTAACCTGCATATTGCGGGGCGGTATTGACAAAGATATACAAGTACCCGTAAACGGCGACTTTGCTGTTGACAACCCCTAGACCTATGGTGTAGAATCAATTTATCAAATAGGTAAGGACGTGAAGAAATGGACGACTGCCCACGAAGTTGGACGAGCGTTGACCGCGCGAAAACCATGATATCCGAAAGGCTTGGCGAAGACGGGGGCAGGATGAATTTCTTCTACTGACCGTCCTTTGGCGCCACGCCCTTTCGAGGGCTTTTTTTCATGCCGTTTTTGCTGCGGATTTCGCCAGCTTCCTCGACCCCATACATAAAAAGGAGGAAAAAGGCAATGGACCAGAAAATATTAAACGGCACGAATGTGGCGCACATGAAAGAAATGCTTGGCGGAATGAACGCCGTCGATATCGCGGAGGAGCTTGAAAACCTGGAGGGCCAGGTCGCCGTCAAGATGTTCCGCATGCTGGGCAAGGATATGGCGGCGGACGTCTTCTCTTATCTTTCCAAGGACACCCGCCAGCATATTGTCGAGATTATCTCTGACCGTGAGATTGGGCGAATAATCGACGACCTGTTTTTGGACGACGCCGTCGACTTTATAGAGGAAATGCCCGCAAACGTGGTAAGGCGCGTGCTCGCGGCCGTAGGCAAGGATACCCGCGAGCTTATAAACCATTTCCTCAAATATCCTGAGGACAGCGCGGGCAGCCTTATGACGATAGAATATGTCGGCCTGCGCGCGGGCAATACCGTGCAGGAAGCATTTAAGCAGATACGCGAATCGGGCGTGGACAAAGAGACAATTTACACCTGTTACGTAATGGATGTCGACAGGCGCCTGCTGGGGGCCGTTTCGGCGCGCACGCTGCTACTCGCCGAGCCCGGGCAGGTAATCGGCGATATAATGGACAAGAATATTATCTCTGCAAAGACGACCGACGACAAGGAAAAGGTCGTGGCCGACTTTAAAAAATATGGACTGCTGGCGGTGCCGGTGGTGGACAACGAAAACAGGCTGGTCGGAATCGTCACCGTTGACGACGCATTCGAAGCCCACGAGGAAGAGGCCACCGAGGACTTTGAGCTCATGGCGGCTATCTCGCCTTCTGACGAGACATATCTTAAAACAAGCGTGTGGGCGCTTACAAAAAACCGCGTGCTGTGGCTTTTGCTGCTAATGCTCTCGGCCACGGTTACAAGCTCGATCATCTCCGGCTTTGAAAGCGCGCTTGCCGTTGTCCCTGCGCTTGTCGCGTTTATACCCATGCTTATGGGCAGCGGCGGAAACGCCGGTACTCAGAGTTCGACGATGGTGATACGCGGAATGGCGGTGGAGGAGATCGCGCTTTCGGACGCTCTGGTTGTGTTTTGGAAAGAAGTCCGCGTGGCCCTGCTCTGCGGGGCTGTGCTCGCCGCCGCGAATTTTATAAGGGTCGCAATCTTCAGCCGGGACGTCATGCTTGCGGCCACGGTTTCGGCCGCGCTTTTCGCTACAATCATGCTTGCAAAATCAATGGGATGCCTGCTGCCGATGGCCGCGAAAAAGCTCAGGCTCGACCCGGCCGTCATGGCGTCTCCGGTCATAAGCACCGTGGTGGACGCGGGGACCCTGCTCATGTATTTTATGCTGGCCAAGCTGATATTGGGGATATAATTCTATAACAATACAGACTGGATTTAGCGAAAATTTCCATCTTGACATTTTACGTTTAGTGTGCTAGTATAATAGTACACTAACTATATATAGAATAGTAATCTCAATTTAATCAGATTTTAATTTAAAATTCAAACTCAGTTCATGCCGGGATATTAAGATAAGACTTGCGTATTGACGCAGAAGCTTGTCAGAATGGTATTTTAGGAGAATTTTTATGAAGTTTAAGATCAGAAAAAAAATTGTAATTCCAATCGTCGCGGTCGCGGTGGTCGGCGTAGTGGGGATGCTTTTTGCACCGCAGATATTCGGCGCGGGGGGGAATTCTCTGCCCGCTGTGACGGCCGTGCCTCTTACCAGAATGGACATATCCAGTACTATCAACGTCGACGGCAACGTCGAGAGCGAAGAAGTTGCGAACGTCTATTCAACCTTGAACCTGCAGTTGCTCGCGGTCAATGTCGAAGTCGGAGACAGGGTGAACGCTGGCGACATCCTCGCAGTTTTTAATACCGAGGATATTGAGGCCCAGATCGCTCAGAGCGAAGCCTCTCTGCGGCAGAGGCAGGCTACGGCGCAGCAGACGCTCAACTCCGCGATCAACGAACTCGAAACAGAAAAATACAATCAGCAGTACAATTTTGACGCGACCATCACTGAACTGGAACTTACTATAGAAAAAGCTAAGCAGAGCGTCGAGACCGCTAGGCTGAGTCTCAGCGGAGAACGGATTACGCTCAGGGGCTTGCGCGACCAAAGACGTGAACATACGGGCACTGACGATTATGAGGATCTTAAGGACAACGACCTGTGGGACCCTACCTACGAGGAACTCACCAATCAGATACGCCAGAGCGAGCTTAGGATAATACAGCTTGAAAACAACCTCACGGCCGCAGAACAATCGGTAAAGGACGCCGAGAACGCCCTGCGCACAGCAAAGGTGCTCAATCAGGAAAAGATAATAAGAAGCGAGTCCGCTATCACAGAGGCAAGGCTCGCTACGAATTTTAGCGACACCCAGATGGGGATCGACCAGCAGAAGAAAGAGCTTGAGGACGCCGTAGTCATGGCTCCCGCCGCCGGTACTATAACAGCGGTGTTCGCAAAAGAGGGCAATCTCGGAAGCGGCCTGTTGTTCGTGATAGAAAACACTGACAAGCTTATCGTCTCCACAAGAATAGAAGAATACGATCTGCCTAACGTAGCCGTAGGCCAGCCTGTGATAATAGAGTCGGACGGCACTGGCGACGAGGAATACACCGGCAGGATCACAAAAATTGCCCCCACGGCCGTAAAGGACCCGCAGGGAGGCACGGTAGATACCACCGACGTCCAGTTTGAAACCCAAATCGGCGTCGACGCCGGTTCCAAGCTACGAATCGGCATGAACGCGCGGCTCGAAATCATCACCGAAGAAAAAGCAGGCGTGTTCGCGGTGTCTTATGAGTCGATAGCTGAAAATGAAAACGGAGAGGACATCGTCTACATTGCAAGGCCCGACCCTCCGGCGACTGAGGGAGCCGCCTCCACTGTGCAGACTTATACCGTTGTCGCCGTACCGGTCACGCTGGGAGTGGAAACCGACCTAAACGCGGAGGTCATCTCAGATGCTCTACAAGAGGGCGACCTAATAATATCACTGGGCGAGGTGAGTACACTTACCGAAGGCATGAAAGTGACCCTGGCAGGGGACGCGGCCCAAATGGCCGGGTAGGGTGCAGCCAATGAATGAAAATATTATTGAGATGACCAACATCATCAAGAAATTCTATATCGGCACGCCCAACGAGCTGACGATACTAAAGGGCATAACCATGCACGTTAAAAAGTCGGAATTTGTCTCTATAGTCGGGGCGTCGGGCTCGGGAAAATCGACCCTGATGAATATTATCGGCGCGCTCGACAGGCCCACCGAGGGTGGATATATCCTCGGAGGGGAGGACACCTCGGGCATGAGCGACAACAAGCTCTCGGGCATACGCAACCGCAAGGTCGGCTTCGTGTTCCAGACCTTTAATCTTATACCGCGCACAAACGCGCTTAGAAACGTTGAACTTCCCATGCTCTATGCCGGTATTTCGGGTTCCAGGCGCACGGCAAAGGCCAAGGAGCTTCTGGACATGGTGGGCATGGCGGACCGCTTGAAGCACCTGCCCAACGAGCTTTCGGGCGGGCAGAAGCAGCGCGTGGCGATAGCCCGCGCAATGGCCTGCGACCCTGATATCATACTTGCCGACGAACCGACGGGCGCCCTGGACACCGAGACGGGCAGACTTGTTATGGATCTTTTCCACAGGCTTAACCGCGAACAGGGCAGGACTGTGGTGCTGATAACCCATAACCCCGACCTTGCCGCCGAAACCGGTCGCGTACTCACGATAAGCGACGGCCAGATAATCGGAGAACGTGTGAACGCGGAGCTCAGCGGCAGCGGGAAGGAGGGCGCTCATGGGCTTTCGTGAAAATGTCGCCCTGGCTCTCGCGGGGCTTCGCGCGTCCAAGATGCGGGCGCTGCTGACAATGCTGGGAATAATAATCGGCATAAGCTCGGTTATCGCAATTGTTACGGTGGGTAACTCGCTAACCGGCTCGGTTGAGGAGATGATGATCGACCTCGGCGTAAACTCCGTGGAGGTCGGCGTGTCGCAGCGCGACGCCTACGCCGAATACAAACCCGCCCCCGAAAAAGACCGCATAACAGAGGAAATGCTTGCCGCTCTGTATGAAAGATACCCGGATAAGATAGACTTTATAAGTACCTCGGCCGGCGGCAGCGTAGGAGAGGCGCGGGACGGCCACCGCTACGCCAACGTGCGTATGGTGGGCGTAAACGCGGGCAATTTGGTAAAGCTCAACACCTACGACCTTTTGCGCGGACGCGATGTTTCTGCCCGCGACGTGCGCTCCGCCAGAAGTATAGCGGGCGTCTCGGACAAATTCGTGGAAAAGATGTTCTCGCAAGGCACAGACCCTATAGGGAAAGAAATAAAGGTTTATACCGACGACAATGTTTACACCTTTACGATAGTGTGCGTCTACAAATTCGAGATGCCGGCTATGATGGCGGGCATGATGCCCGCTGAAGAGAATCTTGAAACCGACCTCTTTATCCCCATAACCACCCTGCAAAAGATAGAGGGAACCGGCAGCGGCTACAGATACGTTACGGTGCTCTCAAAGCCCGGTGTGGACAACTACGCACTCGTGGGCGACCTGGAAAAATTCTTCGCGAAGTACTACGATAAGAACAAGGACTACGAGGTCTATGCGTACAACAACGAGCAAATGCTCTCGCAGATGACAGGACTGATGGGAACTGTTCAGGTAGCAATATCCATCATAGCGGCGATCTCGCTGCTGGTGGGCGGCATAGGCGTTATGAATATCATGCTGGTTTCGGTGACCGAGCGTACAAGGGAAATTGGCACGCGCAAGGCCTTGGGCGCGAGAAATTCCGCAATACGTGTGCAGTTTATCGTGGAGTCTATGATAATCTGTCTGATAGGCGGTATAATCGGCATTTTGCTGGGGCTTGGGCTTGGAAGCCTCGGAAGCGCGCTCATGGGCTTTGAGGCGCATCCCTCACTTTCGATAATCGTTATCGCCGTATGCTTCTCTATGGCGATCGGCGTATTCTTCGGCTACTATCCGGCTAACAAGGCCGCCAAGCTGGATCCGATAGAGGCGCTGAGGTACGAGTAAAAAAAACTTGCAATACAATACAAGCTGTGCTATACTATAAGTCGTTGATTTGTCATGATGATTTGTCGTGAATAGAGGTGAAGCACAAATGAAAGAGAACATCCATCCGAACTATCAGCCCACAACCGTGCATTGCGCGTGCGGCAACGTTATAGAAACGGGTTCCACAAAAAAAGACATCCGCGTGGAAATTTGCTCGAAATGCCACCCGTTCTTTACCGGCAGGCAGAAGCTGGTTGACACCGGCGGGCGCGTGGATCGCTTTAAGAAGCGCTTTAACCTGGAAAGCAAATAAAAAAACATCAGCGGCGTAATTAAAATGGCCGCTGATGTTTTTTATTGAATGTTTTGGCGAATAATGGTATAATACGGTATGGCGCTAAAATATGAATAAGGGTGGTCTGCTTCACCGACAGCTTCTGGCTCAATGACAACCGGGAGGTGAGGATGTGACAGTGTTCGATACTTGTGCTAAGTTTCGGATCGCTGCTTGTCGCGGTAATAACGGCGGCAAAGAAATAACCGCCCAATTTAGGGCGGCGGTTATTTCTTTATAGAATCAACCAAAGCCTGACCACCTTTACAGTGGTTGCGCCGACGCCGGGTAGCGACGCAAACGCTTTCCGGCGTTTATTTGACTCAATACCATTATATCCATTTATTATCACCATGTCAAGGGGGCTGATGTATCCCAATATGAAGCCTTATGTTACTGTCGCAAAAGAGGCCTCCGACGAATTTACAGAGAAGCGTTCGCGGTTTATCGGCTATATACGTCCGGTTAAGACGCCTGAGGAAGCTGCGGGCTTTCTTGCCGAGTTAAAAACAAAATATTGGGACGCAAGCCACAATTGCAGCGCTTATTCCCTGCGCGGCGGGGTCCAGCGCTACAGCGACGACGGCGAGCCCCACGGCACGGCCGGTGTCCCGATTCTGGATATACTAAAAAAAGAAGACGTCACAGACGCTGCGATTGTCGTCACAAGATATTTCGGCGGCGTGCTGTTGGGCGCGGGCGGGTTGGTACGGGCGTACTCCCACGCGGCAAAGCTCGCGCTTGACGCCGCAGGAAAGCTTTATATGCGTCCTTGCTCGGTCTTTACTATCGACGTCCCGTACCCGCTTTACGACAAAATCGCAAAGCTTTTAAATGAGCGCGAGGTTGTCACGCTCGATTCCGAATTCGAGACATGCGTGCGGCTTAAGCTGCGTATGCCAAGCGCGGAGCTCGCGGCGTTCGCGGCTGAGCTAACCGAGGTAAGCGCCGGCACGCTTTCCCCCGTAGCCTTATGCGAAGAGTTCGCTTGAACCCTGTCGACAAAAACGTGTTTGTTCCATATATTGTTTAAGATTGTTATTAAAGGAGTGGAATGAATGGCGGAAAACAATACCGTTAAAACGGCGGAATTGCCCATACAGCCGGCAGTTGCCGCAAAAGTGGTCAATCTGGTACCAATAGACGTCGTCGCGGGCTTTGACGTGCGGCCCGGATTTTACGAGATAAACGGCGCGACAGCCATTCCCTGCGGAGTGAACTTCACCGTGCACTCGGTCCACGCGAGCAGCGTCGAGCTGCTGCTTTATAAGCTCAAGGCGGCGGAGCCGTACGCGGTGATAAAATTTCCCGACCACTACCGTATAGGCCATGTGTACTCAATGATTGTCTTTGGGCTTGACATCTTTGAGTTTGAGTACGCATACCGCGTGGACGGCCCGCGCGACGAAAAGCGCGGGATCATCTTCAACAAGGACGCCTGCCTGCTGGACCCTTACGCGCGCGCCGTCGCCGGGCAGAGCGAGTGGGGCAGCAGGACCGCCGCGGGCCTTTACAAAGCCCGCGTGGTCAAGGACGAGTTTGACTGGGGCAATTTCAGGCAGCCGCTTATACCAATGGAGGACCTTATCATATACGAAATGCACGTGCGCGGCTTTACAAGGCACGAGTCTTCGGGGGTGGAGCACCCCGGCACCTACGCGGCTATCATAGAAAAAATACCATATCTCAAAGAGCTTGGCGTCAACGCTGTGGAGCTGATGCCGGTGTTTGAGTTTGACGAAATGCGCGACAAACGCTACCACAACGGAGAAGCCCTGATGGACTACTGGGGCTACAACTCCGTCTGCTTTTTCGCGCCCAATACCGGCTACACCGCGTCCCTGGAATACAACCGAGAAGGCACCGAGCTAAAAACCCTGATACGCGCGCTAAACGAAAACGGCATAGAGCTCATACTTGACGTCGTGTTCAACCACACGGCGGAGGGAGACGAGCGCGGGCCGTATTTTTCGTTCAAGGGCTTTGACAACAATATCTATTACATGCTTTCGCCCGACGGCAAGTACTACAACTTCAGCGGCTGCGGCAACACCATGAACTGCAACCATCCGATCGTGCAGCAGATGATACTGGAATGCCTGCGCTACTGGGTGGTGCACTACAAGGTGGACGGCTTCCGCTTTGACCTCGCGTCCATATTGGGCCGCAACGAGGACGGCACGCCCATGAGCAAGCCTCCGCTGCTGCAGAGCCTGGCCTTCGACCCAATACTCGGCAACACCAAGCTTATTGCCGAAGCCTGGGACGCGGGCGGGCTGTATCAGGTGGGCAGCTTTCCCGCATGGAACCGCTGGGCCGAGTGGAACGGCAGATACCGCGACGATTTGCGCTCGTTCCTCAAGGGTGACGGCGGGTTCGCGAAGATTGCCGCGCAAAGGATCGCCGGCTCACTCGACCTCTACGACCCGGATGACAGGGGCCACAACGCGTCTGTGAATTTTATCACCTGCCACGACGGCTTCACGCTGTACGATCTTTACAGCTACAACTGGAAGCACAACGAAAAAAACGGCTGGAACGAAACGGACGGCCACAACGACAACCGCAGCTGGAACTGCGGAGTGGAGGGCGATACCGACGACCCGGAGGTGAACAGGCTGCGGCAAAAGCTTATACGCAACGCCTGCGCCGTGCTGATGGCGAGCCGCGGAACGCCGATGTTCCTTATGGGGGACGAGTTCTGCAACACACAGTTCGGTAACAACAACCCCTATTGCCAGGACAACGAGATCTCGTGGCTAAACTGGAAGCAGCTTGAGGAAAACCGCGACGTATTCGAGTTTTTCCGCTATATGACGGCATTCCGCAGAAAACACAAGATCCTCCGCAGAAAAATGTCGCCCTGCTCTTTCGGCTTCCCTGAAACGAGCTTCCACGGGGCCTCCGCGTGGCAATTGGATGACAGCTTTGAGTCCCGCGCGCTGGGCGTAATGTTTGCAGGCCATGACGAGCAAACCGGCGACGACGCGGTATTCGTCGCGATAAACGCGCACTGGGAACCCCGCAGCCTCGGAATGCCGGCGCTGCCGCAGGGCTGGTGCTGGCGGCTGATGCTCAACACCGGCGCGCAGGAGCTTTCGCAGTGCTATAAGCCGGACGGCCTTGCCATAGCCGATATCCGTCACGACCTTTGGCTTTCGCCCCGTTCGGTGGCGATATTGGTGGCGGAGAGAGAGTAACCGCGGCCTTCCGGGCGCGCCGCCCTTGTTTGTATACACAAACTACCGGGCCCCCGCATTTTGTGCGGGGGCCCGGGCTGGTTTAGACCTTAAACTGTTTACGCGCCTGCTTTTGCCAGCGGATGATTTGTGATGATTATAATTCCGCCGACAGTTGTATCAAAGTGTACATACCCGTTGGCGTCTATCCAGTATTCCGTGATATAGAGCCGCCTGTAGGTGTTGGTGACCGGGTCGTAAAGGTAGAAGTATAGCTGTGCGGCTGTTACCAGTCTTGAGTCGATACTTGCCGCCACATGCACCGTCATGCCGTAATCGTTCTCTTCAAGCTCAACGGTGGAGATTATATTCTCAAAGTACCTTTCAAAGGTGTTCTTCGCGCCGACTGCGCCGGCCGATTGCGTGCTGCCCGCGAGGTTGATGTCCTTTGTGGCGTTGGCCGGGTCGAACGTGACCCGCACGTCAACCGCTCCGCCCGCCTTAAGGGAATCCCCGTGGACCATTTTGCCTGTTGCGCCCGCGGCTGCGTCCATAGTCTGCATTGTGGCAAGCGAGATAGCGCCGGGATTTACAAGTCTGGCGTTGCCGCCCGCCGCGATCGCCGCGTTAATGGCGTTGACTCCCTGAGCCTGGGTGACTGGCGCCGGAGCCGGCCTTCCGGCTGTCGTGGTCGTGGTGGTGGCGCCTGGGGTGTAGCCGGAGTAACCTCCGCCTCCGCCGCCGCCGCCGCCTCCTCCGCCGCCGCCGCC
>QMCE01000921.1_pt1 | contig 22745 bp, 20 predicted proteins | sample 1821851 | NCBI WGS metagenome assembly QMCE01 (sample SAMN09453174, study PRJNA476694) | Termite gut metagenome, whole genome shotgun sequencing project. | isolation source: worker | host: Odontotermes sp. | place: South Africa:Pretoria | collected 2016-01-28 | reverse complement strand
AACAGAAACGGTAATATCTGGCTCGTCGTTTCCGGCGGTATGCTTGTCGGAACCGCTGTATATGCGGGAATGGCGACAGGGTCGGGCTATACTTCGAGCGGCATTTATGTTGTCGCCGGCATGACCGAAATAGACAAACTCATCGTGAGCCTGTGTGCGTGTGCGACCGCGGGAGTGGCAACATTTGCAATCTTAAAGAAAGGGCAGGGCTTATCACTTGTGAGAAGTGCCGTGGGCGGATACGCACACAGGGAGAAAAAACCGGGTGCGGAGTTGGCACTCGGACTGACGGGTTACGGCGTAGGGCTTATGTTAAAATTTTAGTCTGCTCGACGTTTGAACCCTGAGGAAAGAGGATAGGATAAGAGTAAAAAATGAGCTAATGGATATGAAAGCGAGATTATTCATCTTAACTATCGTACTGCTCTCCGCAGGCGTCGGCGCAATGGCGCAAACATATGATGCAACGTCACTGACAGATGAAAAAAAGATGTTCTTTAAAAGGGGGAAGGCCGGACTTAAAGACAACGACGGAACCATACTCGTGCCGGCAGTCTATGATTATGTTCATCCGGTTTTTTACGAAGGACTGACGCAGGCCGGATTGAAAGGCAAGTGGGGTTTTATCGATATGACGGGCAAAGAAGTAATCCCTCTTATTTACGAGTATGCCGTCGGATTTTTCGAAGGATTGGCGCTGGTCAACCAGAATGGCAAATGGGGCTTTGTCGATAAAGCGGGAAAAGAAGTAATCCCTCTTATTTACGAGGAAGTTGCCAGATTTTTCGAAGGACTGGCGCCTGTCAAACAAAATGGCAAATGGGGCTTTGTCGACAGAACGGGCAAAGAAGTAATCCCTCTTATTTACGATGGTACCGACAGATTTTCCGAAGGGCTGGCGCAGGTCAAACTGAACGGCAAATGGGGCGTTATCGACAGAACGGGCAAGGAGGTAACTCCGCTTGTTTACGAGGATGCGGGCTTTTTTTCCGAAGGGCTGGCGCAGGTCAAACAGAATGGCAAATGGGGCTTTATCGACAGAACGGGTAAGGAGGTAATTCCGCTTGTTTACGAAGAGACAGGCTTTTTTTCCGAAGGACTGGCACAGGTCAAACTCAACGGCAAGTGGGGTTTTATCGATGTGACGGGCAAAGAGGTGATCCCTTTTATTTATGACGTTGCATACCACTTCGTTAATGGAGAGGCGAAAGTCGTGGAAAATAGAATTGTAAAACTTATCGACTCCACAGGTCGGGTCACTTTTACACTTCCGAAGAAATTCAACACCATGGATGAGGATTTTACGGACGGCGTAGCCATCGTTTCATTTCGGGGAAGATTTCACACCACTCCAACTCCGGGATTGCGAATCGATAACTCGGGCATCCAGTATTTTAACATAGGTACATATATAACCGACATAGGTAACGCCGCCGACGCTGGTGAGTCCATAAATCAAAGCCTGATAGACAGAACGGGCAGGGAAATTATTCCTTATAAAACAGGCCGTATTATTAAACGGCACACCGACGGAACATTCGAGTTATTCAGAAGGTCATTCAACGGGAAAAAATTTGTCAGCACCGGCAAGTTCTACGACAAGGAGGGCAATAAGATCGAGGGCAGAGAGAAGACGAAATGGTAATCAAAAACATAAAACACTATGAGAAAATCATTTACATTGGCGCTTGCGGGCATAGTTGCCATCGGCGCGATACTATTCCTCACAAGATGCGGCGGTGACGACCCGATACCAGCTGACAAGGCCGTAAGCGTCGCCGCACAGCAGGGAACCATCACTGCCGGCACTGCCGGAGAAGCGGCTTTCGCCGTAACCACCGCCAATATCGCCGACGGCAAGGGCGGTTCGATAGCGTGGTACACTACTGCGGAGGGAACTTCGACAACCTCCGCCCCGGCGGGCATCACTCCCGCCGTAACCTATGTGGCTTCCAACGCCGCTACCGTAACCATGGCGGCAACAACCGCGGTGCAGGAGGGAACATACTATTTCAAGGTGGCGATAGACGGCGCAGAGTCCAACACGGCCGCACTCAAGGTTTCGACCTACAAGGCCGTAAGCGTCGCCGTACAGGAGGGAACCATCACCGCCGGCACTGCCGGTGAAGCGGCTTTTGCCGTAACCACCGCCAATATCGCCGACGGCAAGGGCGGCACGGTAACGTGGTACACTACCGCCGCCGGAACGACGACGGCTTCCGCCCCGGCTGGCATCGCTCCGTCCGTAACCGATGTGGCTTCCGACGCCGCGGAAGTAACCATGGCGGCAACGAACGCGGCTAAGGAGGGAACATACTATTTCAAGGTAACGATAGACGGTGTGGTGTCCAATACAGCCACACTCAGGGTCTCGCCGGAAGGCGGGGAAAGCCACGAACTCAACGGTACCACCTGGTTGGCGGTGCAGTTGCAGGAGTCGGAGGACATTTTCACCATGACCCTGGAATTCACATCCGACACGGAGGTAAGCCTGACCGCTGCCGGAGGAAGCTCGGAAGACATTCCGGACGGTACATATGACGGTACATATATTTACATGCCGCCTACCGTCTCACTTTATTTTATGATATTCGGGGAAATCGAATTCACAATAGAATTAGCGGTTTCGGGCAATATTATGGGCGGCGGCGACAATCCGCTGTTCCTCAAACAAACGGGTGACGCCACGCAGGAATACCACATCATCGTAACCGACGGCGGCGGCGGTTCCGCTCTGGCCAACGGGATCTATCAACCCACGGCCGCCGCAGGCGAAACCGTAAGCCTTAACGCAACGCCGGATAGCGGAGAATATGAATTCAATAAATGGACGGTACTGATGGGCGGCATAACGCTGTCGCCGGATGCCAACACCCCTGACGCAACCTTTACGATGCCCGCATCCGTTGTGGTAGTCAAAGCGGAGTTCGAAGAGTTGGGCGCAAATCTCGGTGGGATAATATGGGCCAAACGCAATGTGGATATGCCTGGCACTTTCGCCGCCAAGCCCGAAGACTTCGGGATGTTCTACCAGTGGGGTAAAAATGTAGGTTGGAGCTCTACCAACCCGCTGAGAAACTCCGACGGCGGTACCACTTGGGACTCTACCACTTATAATGGCAATGAGTGGCTTCCCGAAAACGATCCATGCCCCGAAGGCTGGAGGGTGCCTGATATGAGTGATTTTAACGAATTGCGCAATGGAAATGCCATGAATAACGAATGGACGCAACAGGGCGGCGTGAATGGCCGTATGTTCACCGATACGGCGACCGGCAAGTCGATCTTCCTGCCTGCTGCAGGGTACCGTAGCCGGGGCGACAGTAACATTTTGAGAGAACAGGGCTCATCCGGAGCCTGCTGGTCTTCTACGCCATCTACCACCGGCACCGGCTACGGCATGACCTTAAGTGGTACGGGGGCCTTTAGTGATTTCCACTACACCTTCGCCTTATCTGTCCGCTGTGTGAGGCTCTAAGCCCGCCGGCACAGTGCGGGATGATAGTAATTTATGGAGAATAAGAGATTGTTTGGAATTTGCGATTTCCGCTCTTTTCGTCTCCGGCCGCAAAATCCAAACAACCTCTAAGTAATCGTAAAAAAGAACAGCTATGAAAAGATATCTATTAAGTTTTACCGCCGCCATTGCGGCACTCGCATGCGCTGCGGTATTTACCGCCTGCAGCGAGGACGATGAACCCACGCCCGCGGACAAGACCGTAAGCGTCGCCGCACAGCAGGGAACCATCACTGCCGGCACTGCCGGAGAAGCGGCTTTCGCCGTAACCACCGCCAATATTGCCGACGGCAAGGGCGGCACGGTAACGTGGTACACTACCGCGGAGGGAACTTCGACAACCTCCGCCCCGGCGGGCATCACTCCCGCCGTAACCGATGTGGCTTCCGACGCCGCTACCGTAACCATGGCGGCAACGAACGCGGCGCAGGAGGGAACATACTATTTCAAGGTGGCGATAGACGGCGCGGAGTCCGACACGGCCGCGCTCAGGGTCTCGCCGGACAAGACCGTAAGCGTCGCCGCACAGGAGGGAACCATCACCGCCGGCACTGCCGGAGAAGCGGCTTTCGCCGTAACCACCGCCAATATCGCCGACGGCAAGGGCGGCACGGTAACGTGGTACACTACCGCGGAGGGAACGACGACGGCTTCCGCCCCGGCGGGCATCGCTCCGTCCGTAACCGATGTGGCTTCCGACGCCGCGGAAGTAACCATGGCGGCAACAAGTGCAGCGCAGGAGGGAACATACTATTTCAAGGTGGCGATAGACGGAGCGGTGTCCAATACAGCCGCGCTCAGGGTCTCGCCGGAAGGCGGGGAAAGCAACGAACTCAACGGCACTACATGGTTGATGGTGGAGTTGAATGAGGGAGTCATTGGCACTATGACCCTGGAATTTACATCCGACACGGATGTAACCATGATCGCTGCCAGTGGAGGTATATCGGAAGACATTCCGGACGGTACATATAACGGTACATATACTTACACGCCGCCTATCGTCTCGTTTTATTTTGATTTGCTTGACGGGGAATCAGAATTAACAGTAGACTTGGAGGTTTCGGGCAATATGATGGGCGGCCACGACATCCCCCTGTTCCTCAAACAGACAGGTGACGCCACGCAGGAATACCACGTCATCGTAAGCGATGACGACGGCCGCAGCGGCGGCGACGGGTGGGCGGACAAGATCATAGCCGCCGCAGGCGAAACCGTAAGCCTCGGCGCAACGCCGGATAACGACTATGTATTCAATAGATGGACTGCCCTGATGGGCGACATAACGCTGTCGCCGGATGCCAACACCCCTAACGCAACCTTTACGATGCCCGCATCCGCGGTGATAGTCATGGCGGAGTTCGGAACTTTGACAGACCTGGGCGTAACCATCGGCGGCATAACGTGGGCCACGCGCAACGTGGACATGCCGGGCACCTTCGCCGCCAATCCGGAGGACGCGGGAATGTTCTATAAATGGGGCAGGAATGTGGGTTGGAGCTCCACCGACCCGATAATAAACTCCGACGGCGGTACCGCCTGGGATTATTTCCTTTATGATGGCAATGTGTGGCTCTCCGAAAATGACCCCTGCCCCGAAGGCTGGCGAGTGCCGACCGTGGCGGAACTACAAAGTCTGATACGCGCGAGCAATTACGAATGGACTACGGTCAATGGCAAGACGTGTGTGCTGTTTACCGATAAGACCGCCACGGCCGGATCCATCTTACTCCCCGCGGCAGGATGGCGTAATCACAATGTGTATGGTCAACTCACAAACGCAAATCACCAAGGCCTGTATTACGGCAATACCCTTCCCGAGGGCGGAAACATCCTGGGATTTATTGATAATGCAGAAATCATTCCTAAAACTGTAGAAATGTGGGTCGGTGGCCGTGCTTCCGCCCATTCCGTCCGCTGCGTTGGGGAGACCAGCGAGCTGGTCAACACAATGACATTGACCACAACGGCGGCCTCGATAAATCATCTTCGCCTTCTCGGTTCCGGCGGGGTGGTCGTGGACTGGGGCGACGGCAGCAGCAACAGCTACACTTTTTATTCGGAATCCTATATGACCTGCACTCATACCTACACCGACTCCGCAACCCGCACCATCACAATAACCGGCAGCGATATTACACGATTGGTGTGCCAAACAAGCGGAATAACCTCGCTCAATGTACTCAGCAACCCCAAATTGGAGGTTCTGGACTGTACTGACAACAAGTTACAACACCTCGAAGTAAACGGTCTTGCCAATCTAACGCACCTGTTTTGCAACTTCAATCAACTGACGAGCCTTAACGTAAACGGTTGTACAATGTTGCAGGTTATATCGTGCAACGCCAACCTGCTGACAAACTTGGATGCAAGCGGCCTTGCTTATCTATATTCTCTGGGCTGCCAAAATAACCGGTTGGTTAGCCTCGATGTAAGCGGATGCACCGACTTGGGATATTTATATTTGGGCTTACAGAACAACCATATGACAGGTGCCGCTCTCGACGCGCTGTTCGGTATGCTGCCGACCCGTCCGTCGGGCGACGAAGACGGTAAAATAGACATTGCAAACAACGGCGGCTCCGACGGCACATACGACAACACCGGAACCACCTCATGCTCCCCCTCCATTGCAACAGCCAAAAACTGGATCGTGGACACCACCACGCCGGCATACCAGTAGCGTGAACGTAGTGCTTTGAAATAAACACTAATAAAGCCACACCATTTTAAGACCATATAATCTTTAATGCCATGAAAAAGATTTTGATATTCGCCGCTATCGCGGCATTCGCCCTCGGCGCGACGGGTTGCGCTACGTTGAATAACGCCGAATTAAGCCCCAAAATGAAGAACGCACGACTGCTGCCCACGCTGAAACCAGTTATGGACGAGACGAGTTTCGGCTCCGCGCTCGGACTTACCGAAACGGTGGGGGGCGGCTCGGTGGGAGCCGGCGGTACCGTCTTTATCGGCGCGACGACCTATGCCAATCCCGCACTGAACGACATCGATATCATTTTCCGCAGGGACGTGGGTGAAAACATCTGCGCCGGCCTGCTCGGAAAGGCCAAAGGGACTATCCGGTGTCGCGCCGTACTCGGAGGGAGTAAGGCCGGTGGATATGGATGGATGGTAGCGTCATGCCTGACGCTTGCCGTTCCCACTTTTGTCGGAATGCCTATCGGAAACCGTAAAGGCGAACTGCAGGTGGAAGTTACGGTTTATGACGCCGATGACAATTTGGTAGGGCAATACACGTCCGAAATCCATAACTCGGTGGAATATATTGCGTTTTATTGGGGTTATCTTTTGGAGAATGCGAAAAGGAAGACCGCGCGGGATAATTTCACCGCCTGCATGGAGGACATCAAGCGTCAGATAGCTGCCGATTACGACCGTCTGAACGCCGCACTTCAATAGCAATGTGAAACTTCCACGAACGACAGGCGTGATGACCTCCGCATCGGAAAGAGTAGAGTTACGATGGTACTTGCGAGTGGTTTTGGGTGCGGTAAGTTGATATTTTTGCAGGTTGGACGAAAAAACTTGCAAAAATCGTCGACAAGCGAATAAATTTCAATAACTTTAGCATCGGTAAGCATAGCGGTAGTTTTTAGTTTAAACATCTTTTGTTCAGCAACATAAAGATACTAAAAACTCCGCTATTTACCTAATAATAAAGTATTTATTTTTCGCAAGACTCACGTTAAATTATTCGGTGATCCGCAATATCCATTCGGCAATGTCGGCGGGGACTTCGGGCGACATGGTCTCCTCTATCGTCCCGTACTCCGTGACGCTGCCGGTGGTGGCGTGCTGGAAGAGGTGGTTCAGGCCGGGGTATTTCTTGACTGTCGCGCCGCTGTTGACATACCGCTCCACCGCGTCGAGGTTCATACCGGCCTCCACCTGAAGGTCTTTCTCTCCGTTCAGCGCCAATACCGGACATTTTATCCTGCCCAGATCGACTGCCGGATCGTAGCTCAGCATCGATTGAAGTTCCGGGCTGGCCATCCTTAAAAGTTCATTTGTCAACAGACTCTTCCAATTCTGATAATCCTTACTCGCAGGATCCATGACTTGGTCGATATAATCTTCCGGAGCGGCGAACACCGCCTCGGCCGTATATTTGTCTATGACGGACTGTATGCTCGCGACAAGTTTCTCGTTCTCCTGTATGGCCGATTCAGGCACACCGGCGGCCTCGGCTATCAGTCTGCGCTGCACCTCCATAAGGACATCGCCTTTCACGGCGGCTCCCGCCAACATGACGATAAATGCCAGATCGCTCCTTTCGGCGGCTATCATAATGGCCTGGGTCCCTCCGGCGCTATGGCCGAGGACGCCTACTCTGGAGGCATCGACTTCGTGGCGGCTTTTCAGCCAATCGACAGCCGCCGAACCGTCGGCCGCGAGATCACCGATAGTGGCCGATGCATAATCGCCGCCCGACTCTCCCACGCCCCTGTCGTCGAAACGCAGCACCGCTATCCCCCGGCGGGTAAGATAGTCGGCAAGCAGCAGAAAAGGTTTATGCTCCATTATATCTTCATCCCTGTTCTGCGCGCCGCTGCCCGTAAGCAGTACCACGGCCGGGAAGTTGCTCCCCGCTTCCGGGTAGGTGAACGTTCCGGCAAGAGTTATTCCCGCCTCGCGGTTATCGAACTTCACATCCTCGGAATTATAGGGATATGGAGGCACGGGGGTCTGGGGGCGCGACAGTTTAATCTCCCCGCGTCGCAGGTCCATCTTGTGGCCCATGCCCATCTGCGTGAACCTGCCCTCTATGAGGTCGTCTTTGAGAACACCCTCATACCTCATGTACAGATTGTTGGCCTCGATCCTGAGGAGGCCGTTCTCGAAGGTGGCACTCGTCATCGGTATTCCTTTCGCCCCCTGGTCGGGACTGTCCATGGTAGCCTCATAACCACCGTCTTTATCCATGATGTTGAAAACGACCCGGAGTTCCTGGCCCTGGATCTTCAACACACCGCTCCATGTCCCCGTTATCTCCTGCGGGAAAGCGGTCAACGGCACTGCGGCCAACAATAAAATTGCAAATAATCTTTTCATATCTCAAACAACTTCTTCAATCATTCGGCCGCCGCATCTCCCGGAAATCCGGCGGAGTATATTATATGTTCTACCGTGCGCATCAGATTGCGTTTGGGGTGCCTGGGTGAGAAGACATAACAATCCACGGTCACCACACGGTTCGCGGAGGTGTCCAGCGTCGAGAAACTGACGAATGGGCCTCCCATGAAATCGCCCGCGACATCCCACAATCCGCGCATCTCTGCCCACGGCCTGCCGTTTATACGCATATACCTGAGGTCGGGTTCGAAGTCCGCCGTGGTCATATTGGATCCGTCGGACGGGCCGGGGATCCTGTTTACGAATTCGTTGCGGCGCGCCACGAGGTGATCGAGACCGAAATCCTCACCACCCGTATAGGGATAGCTGTATACGACGATCCCCTGGCTCGAAAGGGCTTGTTCGTTGGATATCCACAGGAAGTCGTCGCCTATCTTGTTCCGTTGCCTGTATCCCATAGGAATATCGATGTTCATTCCGAAGGTCTTGAATATATCGTTCTCTATATCCCGCTCCTTGAATCTTTTAGCCGCAGAGAGCGACCTGTTGCGTTCGGCTATCTCGAAAGTCTGCTGCATTTCGGCACGGTTATCCGAAAGGTATTCGAGCATACTCTTCGTATCGGGTGCGGCAACGGTGACCAATATCTGGGGTCTCGAGTAAATGTCGTACTGGGCTGCCGACCTGGGCTTTTTCACCTCCGGCGTTACCTTTATTTCAAGTATGTTCCTGTGGCGCAGCATCAGTCCCTTCAGTCCCGAAGGATTTACCCTCATAATGTCGTACATGGGTTCCGACTGGTTGAGCATATGTACCGACTCGCCGAATATCGAGCGAATGGTATCTCCCACGGGGCCGTCCCACAAATTCTGATCGACCGATACCACCAACTCGTAAGGTCTGCCCGTAGCCGTCGAATATTCACCCGACATAATATTGCAGGAGGCCATCGAGACCGCCGCAACAGCCGCAAGCAGGGTATGAACGCACCGTTTCCTTATCGTAATAGTATTATTCATAGTCTTAAAATTAAGCATTAATCTTTCAAAGATACAAAAAAAATCCAATAATAGCGGTGGAAATGTTTGCGGACAGAATCTTATGCTAACTTTGCATTAAGAAAAGAGCCGATGTACAGCCCACGATACCTAAGATTTATGCGCCGCCTGCTCCCGGCGATGACCTGGGAGATCAAAGATCCGGGAAGCGTCTTCGTCACGATCGACGACGGTCCCACGCCAGGCATCACGGAGTGGATACTCGACCAGTTGGAGAAGCGCGGTGCGAAAGCCACCTTTTTCTGCCTGGGGAAGAATGTCGAAATGTATCCCCACCTCTACGAACGCATTCTGGCGGCGGGGCACAAGGTCGGTAATCATACATACAGCCACCTGAAAGGGTGGGAGGTGTCGGCGGAACAATATGTGGAAGATATCCGTCGCGCCGACAGCCTCGTGCATTCGGGACTGTTCCGCCCGCCGTACGGACGGATAACCAAAGAGCAGGCGCGGGCGCTGCGCGGACGTTACAGGTTGATAATGGGTGGGATCGTAAGCAGGGATTACAGCCCGCTGGTGAGTCCCGGCAAGTGCCTGAGGAATGTCACGCGGTTCGTGTCGGGCGGATCGATAGTGGTATTCCACGACTCGCTGAAGTCGTACCGCAATATGAGCTACGCCCTTCCGCGCACACTCGACCATATAATCGAAATGGGGCTTCAATTCAAGACTATCGAACCGGAAGAAGAAAAATAGACCTCCATGGCCTGCAAAAAGAAAATCATAATCGCCGTCACAGGCGCCAGCGGGACGATATATGCCCGCCGGACGCTCGACGCTCTGGCCGCCGCGGAGGGTATCGGCGAAATAGCCCTCATAGTGAGCCGTAACGGACACGATGTCGCCCGTCACGAAAGGGTGGAGCTCACGACTGCCGATCCCCGCGTGAAGGTTTACTCCAACGACGATATGTTCGCTCCGCCGGCGTCGGGATCGTCAGGTTACGATGCGATGGTCATAGTTCCCTGCTCGATGGGCAGCGCCGGACGGATAGCGTCGGGAGTGTCGCAGGACCTCATAGGCCGCGCAGCCGACGTGATGCTCAAGGAACGCCGCAAACTCATAACGGTAGTGCGCGAGACCCCCCTCGGCACGATCCATCTCCGCAATCTGACCACACTCTCCGAATGCGGAGCCGTAGTGCTGCCCGCTTCGCCGTCGTTCTATTCCCACCCCGGCACCATAGAGGAACTGTGCGACACGGTGGTCCAGCGAATACTCATGCATCTCGGCATCGACCTGCCCCGCTACGTCTGGGGGCAAAACAATTGAGGGTGACTGCCGGATATCGAAAAAAATATGTAATTTTGGAGTCTTAAATCAAATCATATAATAATCACAAGTATGGCAACAACAGCAGACATAAAGAACGGTATGTGCATCGAACTCAATGGCAAAACATTCTCGGTAGTAGAGTTCCAGCACGTTAAACCCGGCAAAGGCCCCGCATTCGTCCGTACCAAACTCAAAAACCTCGAAAACGGCCGCACAATAGACAACACTTTCTCTGCAGGCGAAAAGATCGAGCCGGTGAGGGTCGAACGCAGGCCGTACCAATTCACCTACGAGGACGACCTCGGCGCACATTTCATGCATATGGAAACCTTCGAGGAGATATCCATAGACCGCAGCATGATCGAAAATTCCGACCTGATGACCGACGGCCAGATAGTCGAAGTTATGTTCCATACCGACAAGGATATGGTGCTCTCTGCCGAACTTCCCCCCATAGTCGATATGGAGGTCACGTACACCGAACCCGGCATTAAAGGCGATACGGCATCCTCGAACTCCCTCAAAGCCGCAACGGTGAATACCGGGGCAACGGTCAAAGTCCCCCTCTTCATAAACACCGGCGACAAGATCCGCGTCGACACCCGCACCCGCGAATACTACGAGCGGATCAAATAACCCCCGAGTCACGGCGGTGTGGTGTTAAGACTGCGCCCGCAGCTCACACAGGAGATTTTTAAAGTGTGGATTTTGGAGTTGCGGTGTGCTTCGACGGATATTATTTATATAATTCGTGTCATACTGAGCGGCGCTGTTCGTGTCTTCCCGAGCGGAGGCGGTTAGCCGTAGACGAAGGATATATTTTAACCTGAGTTCGGTATAAGCGCAGCTTATTCCGGACTCAGACTTGTTCTGGAGCTGCCGTAGGCTGCGACTACTCCATCCCCTACGGTTAGGGGAGGGTTGATCGAAAACATTGGCGGCTTTTAAAAGCCGCTAACGTGGGTTCGGAATAAGAAAAACTATTAGTAATGGCCTGTAAAACAATTTGTGGCTTTTCTTATCCCGAACTCACGTTAATTTAGTTATCGCGAGCTGCTTGCGACGAAGCAATCCGGTGAGGTTTTCTCTGGATTGCTTCGTCTTTGCACTCCTTGCAGTTACGCCTTGCGTGCGTCTTCCCGAACGAAGTCGAAGGATCTCCGCCAAGCCGTCCGTGCGTCATCCCGAACGAACGTGATGTATCTACCCGATACAATAAAAATTGCAAATGATTCATTGCCGTCGGCTTTAGCCGACAGATAAAATAGCCCCGAATCCTTCGGGGATTTTGCTCAAACAATAATCGGATCGGACTAAAGTCCGCAAAAGCGGGGGTAATATTTGTAATTTCATAATATTTTATTAGCTTTGCAGCGAAAAGTACTTTTTATCGCCATGAAATTTTTATTGTCATGAAAAAACAGTCCGAAGACATCAGGGTCATCCGTGAAATGATGGAACGTTCTACCAAATTCATCTCCCTCAGCGGTATGTCCGGGATCATAGCGGGAGTTGCCGCCCTGGCAGGAGCGGCTTTTGCATGGATATATATTTTACGCGATCCTGCCGCGACCGATTACAGTCGCCTGCAGGAGGCGATGATATTGCTGGCCGACGCTGTTGCGGTACTTGCCGTGTCGTTGATCGCAGGGTTTTGGCTGTCGCGGCGAAAGGCGCGCCGGAGCGGTGAGCGGCTGATGAACGGAGTGACTTACAGGATACTTTACGCACTTGCGGTACCATTGGCGGCCGGCGGGATTTTCTGCCTCATCTATCTTTTGCGCGGCAATGTGCAGATGGTCTGCGCGGCAACGCTTCTTTTCTATGGTATTGCGTTGGTGTCGGCCTCGAAATACACTTACGGCGAGATACACTATCTGGGACTTACCGAGATCGCACTTGGCATAGCGGCCGCGCTGTTGGAGCAGAACGGATTGGTCTTCTGGGCGCTCGGATTCGGCCTTTGCCACATTATTTACGGTCTTGTCATGTATCTGAAATACGACTCAAAGAAGGATGAAAGGAGTGATAGCAGGGTTGAATAAACTGTTCGACAGCCGTATCAGGTTGGGTATCATGTCTATTCTTTCGGTCAATGATTCTGCCGGTTTCACTATGATGAAACAGTTGATGGAGTTGACCGACGGGAATCTTGCTACCCATCTGAAGGCATTGGAAGCCGCCGGATATATAAAATGCTCGAAGCACTTTGTTGGCAGAAAACCCAACACCCTATATTCCATAACCACCGAAGGACGCAGGCAATTCAAACTGCACATCGATGCTCTCGATCGACTCATCAAACAGTAGGACAAATATGTTTTTTTTGCATTTAAGCTTTGTAGTAAAAAGTACTTTTAATTAAAACAACCTCTTAAACTCAGTAAGCTATGGAAAAAAAGATTCAAAAGTCGCAAAATTTCGGCAAGGAAGTAACCTTCAAGGCATTGATCATCGTTGGCATGATACTGTTGTTGCTTATCCCGATAACGCTGCTGAAAGGCAAAGTGCGCGAAAGGGAGCGGCGAAAGAATGAGGCTGTGGCAGAGATCAGCCAAAATTGGAGCCGTGCGCAAACGGTTTGCGGGCCTGTGCTGACAGTGCCTTTTGTAAAGCAGGTCGAGGACAAGGATCAAAAAGGAACGTTCAAGGAGGTCAGGACGCTCGTTTCGTTCGCGCCCAAGACGCTCGTGATAACGGCCGGGATCGATCCCGAATCACGCCGGTACGGTATGTACGAGGCGATTCTTTATGAGAGTGCTATGGAATTCGAAGGTACTTTTATGCCGGTGGATGGCGATGCGCGGCACGATGGCGAGCCCGATCTGTCGGAAGCCCGGATCTATATGGCGGTATCGGATATGCGCGGTCTTAAGAACAGGCTTGTCATGAATATAGCCGGCTGTGACTACGAGGCCGTGAGCGCCTCGGCGGGGATGCTTGTTGTAAAACCGAATCTGAATACTCTCTCCGAGGTTATCGCGTTCAATTATTCGATGGGGTTGCGTGGTAGTGAAGGGTTGTATTTCACGCCGTTAGCCCAAACGACCACGGTCGCGCTCAAAGGTAATTGGTCGCACCCGAGCTTTAAGGGGGATTTCAGTCCCGAACACAATATCGATAAGGATTCGCATGATTTCGATGCTAAATGGAATGTGTTGAGCTACAATCGCGATATTCCGGAAAATTGGGAAGGAGGTGCGGAAAAGCTGATCACGAAATTGTTGAAGACCAATCCGAATGAGATATACCCGGATTTAAGAATGAACTACGAGGGAAGATTCGGCGTGGAACTGGTCACGGGCAACGACGAATATCAGCAGAACGAGCGCGCTGTAAAATACGCCATATTGTTCGTGGTTTTAACATTTGTGGTATTTTTCTTCGTCGAGGTGCTGACCTCTAAACGTATCCACCCCATTCAATATCTGCTGGTAGCGGCGGCGTTGATCATTTTTTACACATTGCTTCTGCCTGTCTCCGAGGTCATTGGATTCGGTATGGCGTATCTCGGTTCGGCGGTCGCCACCGTCGGTTTGATTACCTTCTACACGGCATATATTTTCAAAAATGTCCGCCAGACGGCACTTCTTTCCGGGATCCTTGCCGGATTGTATGCTTACCTGTATTTTATTTTGCAGATGGAAAATTATACGCTCCTTGTCGGAAGCGTCGGACTGTTCGCAATTCTGGGAGTGGTAATGTACGTTTCCCGCAAAGTAAACTGGTACCGCAGCGAGGAGAATTAGAGTCTGTTTGGAATTTGCCTTATCAGGCATTATACAGTTCGCCCTGGTATATGTTGTGGGTGACGAGGTGGTTTTCGAGGGTGGCCAGGAGTTGTTCGTTGCGGACGAGTCCCCAGTTCGGGCCGAGGTGGTAGCGTGGAGGGGCTTCGCCGGCGAACCGTTCGACCACGAGGTCGGGACGGAGTCGGCGGAGCACTTCGGCGAAGAATGTTATGTATTCGGAGAGTTGCCAGAAACGGTACCCGGAGGGGTCGGCCTGCCAGTCGGCGGCCATGGGAGTGTCCTTGAAGATTTGCAGTTGGTGGAATTTGACCGTTGTCAGTGGGAGCGAGTTTATGACGTCCGTCTGGCTGAGCATCATCTCTTCGGTCTCTCCCGGCAGTCCGAGGATGAAGTGCGCTCCCGTGTGTATGCCGCGGCTGGCGGTCGCTTCCACGGCGCGGCGGGCGCAGGCGAAGTCGTGTCCGCGGTTTATGGCCTTCAGGGTCTCGTCGCGGCACGACTCTATTCCGTATTCTATTGCGACATAATGTTCGCGGGACATGGCTGCGAAATAGTCCAGCACGGCGTCATCGACACAGTCGGGTCTCGTTCCTATCACTACGCCGGCGACCGAAGGATGCGACAGCGCCTCGTCGTAGATCTCCTTCAGGCGGTCGAGCGGAGCATAGGTATTGGAGAAGGACTGGAAATAGACGAGATACTTTTCCGCTTTGCGGTAGCGGTTCATATGGAACTCGATGCCCTCCGCGATCTGCTGCGTAACGCTCTTTTCCGGCTTGCAGTACGAGGGGGTGAACGCCTCGTTGTTGCAAAACGCACACCCGCCCGTGCCGACCCGCCCGTCGCGGTTAGGGCACGTGAAACCGGCATTTACCGCCAGCTTCTGAACCCGCCCTCCGAATTGCTTCCGGAAATAGCCCGAATAGCTGTTGAAGGGTCTGCTGTCACCCCACGGATACATTTCCGAGCGCTTCGATGAATTCGGGGAACAGTGTCCAGAGGTGTTCGGTCTGGAGCCACAACTCTCTTGCGAGTGCCTCCTTCGAGGGGTTTTCGCTTTCTATATCGGCGAGATATGTGTCGGATACGGGGTGGGTACCGGCGACGAATTCGGCGTAATAGGGAGCGAAGCGGGTCTTGAGGCGCGCCAGTTCGCCTTCGTCTATGCGGCCGCTGCGGAGGAACCCATTCCAGAGGGTAAGTATCGCTTTGTCGATGTGTTTGTCGTTGACATCGTTTATTATTTCGTCGAACGAGTCGAATTCCCTCATCGCGAGGTATGTGTACGCAAGATGGATCGTGGCCTCGAGGTGGTCTTCCGGGTCGAGTTCGAGCAGCATTTCGAATATCGCGGCGGCCATTTCCCAGTCGCCCACGAGGAAATGGTCTATGCCGGAACTGTATCCGGTGAGCAGGGCTGCCTGCGAATTATCGTCTTCCCACTCGAGTATCGTTTCGCCCTCGTCGGGGACGAGTTCCACCAACCGCCGGAACGAACCAAGGCGCGTGTTGCATGCTCCTTCGAAATCCTTCTGCGCCTCCTGCCTGCGCGAAAGGGCGAGGTCGTCCGCGAAATCGAAATCTTCCTTTCCGGGAGATGCGGTGTATGTTATGACGAACGTATCGTCGCCTGTCGGCCTGAGGACGGTTTTTTTTCCCATATCTTTAAAAGGTAAAATTCTGCATAAAAGTAGTAATTCCCCTGCGAAAATGAAATATATACAATGCCGCGGCAGAAAAATGTGACGTTTTTTCGTCTTCCGCGAAATTTTTCACGAAAAAATAGATATATTTGCCACTCGCTTTGAACCCGATAGGGTTTCATGGGTTGTTTAAACCTCCCGATAAAAGCACGCCGCAATAGCTCAGTTGGTAGAGCGTTTCACTCGTAATGAAGAGGTCCCGAGTTCAAGTCTCGGTTGCGGCTCAGGGAATCAGTGACTTGCATTTTCGTGAGTCGCTGATTTTTTATTGAGGTATGGGCTTTAGTGTAGGGTTTTATGGGGATAAAGTATAACTAAATTACGGCTGAAATGAATATTGATTGCTTTAAGATATTAGAAGCGGCATCTATAACCATTGCTTCTTTTGTCGCCATATATGGCATATCTTCTTGGCGAAGAGAAGCAAAATGGAAACGAAAATACGAATTAGCTGAAGACGTGCTTTCTTGTTGTTATGAAATATCCGAAACATTTGATTTTATGAGAAGCCCGTTTAGCTCTGTAGACGAAGGTAAAACTCGAAAAAAGAATAATAATGAATCGGAAGAAGATAGTGAGATATTGGATAATGCTTATGTCTTAATAGAGCGATATGAGAACAATAAAGCCCCATTTGTGAAACTGGAGACTTTAAAGTATAGATTTATGGCTGTTTATGGTAAAGAGGCCATTAAACCTTTAGACGAAATATTCATATTGAGAAATAAGTTATTTCAAGCAAGTAAGATGCTCGGTAATAGATATTGGAAAAATAGAGGTCATAAAGAGATGACAGAGCAACAAGAAAAAGTGCATTATGAGAAAATGGCGCATTTTGAAAAAATATTCTGGACAGATTTTAATGAAACAGATGAGTTTAAGCAGTCTGTAAATTTGTGCATAAGCAAGATTGAGCACATTTGTCAAAATATAATTGAAAAAGGATAGATGACTTTTATATTTGACGATAAAATAACCCTATACTCTCCGTATGAGTAAACGCCACAAGTCTTTGGTACTATAACAGTTGTCGGAGGCAATAAAAAAGAAAAAGGACTGAAGAATTCAGCCCTTTTTTTCTGCGCACGGATCCGTTATGACCGGTCTATGCCGCACCGATCGAGTATTTCGCCGAATACTCTCAGTTCGTGCTTGTGCGGCTTGCTTTTATCCGCATATAGCATCCTTTTAAGGAATTCGCGAACGATCGCTTTGCGTTCATCGTCCATACTCCGGATAATCTCGAACGCCTCTTCCGGGCCGACGCCAAGGCCGTTCTCAAGAAAATTATGGGGCAGGCCGAGTTCATACATCACAAGTGCCCCATAGTCTACCTTTCCGGGGTCGACGAAACCGTCGGCATAGATTATCGCGGCCAATACTCCTACGATAGCCCTCTTTTCTTTGTCGTCATACTTAGCAATCATCTTTCCCTAAATCTTATATGGGTCGTGTGTCGTAAAGATACAAAAAAAATCACAAAATGATCATTTTAGCCGTATAAGTTATTTTGCTGCCGATTATTTATATAAAAAACTATTCGAGCATAAGATTCATCACAGGATGATGTTCGGGAAACAGCCGGCAGTACGGTTCCGGCAGTGCACTTGTCTTATATCCGAACAGCAGTCCGGTCAACGATCTTTTATCGGCGGTCACAACCGTTCCGTCCGTAAGGCTGCCGCTGTTTGCAATGACATTCCCGCCTGCGATCCTGTGGAAGGCTTCCGGGGAGTCTTCCGCCGCTTCGACATGGATTGTAAAAGAAAACTCCGGGTTATTTCCTGCGTATATCCTCAACAACGGCATATGATCTACCGAATATGCCATCCCGCCGATATCCGTCTTAACAGGTCTCCCGTCGCCGGTATAGTCGGCCGCTATGAGGACAAAATCGTCGAGCGTCTTCTGCACGCAGAAATCCACACCGCGATAAATGGCGTCGAAACGGCTGTATGCCTCCGCGATGCCGGACGAAGAGTCGAGGATCTCTCCCAGGGGGATCGGACGGCTGCCGGATTCGAAGACCTTCGCGTAACCGAACTTCGCGTAATAGCCGTAAAGCTCCGCCGAGGCTGGTTTAAGAACGGTCAACGGCACTCCGCGGCGCCCTGATTCCCTGTGCGCCTCCATTATAAGGGCGGAAGCGAAGCCGCGGCCTCTGTATGGCGGCAAAGCACATATCCCCGAAAGGTAGTAGAGCCCCAACTCTACGCCGTAAAAAGTCATCCGGTAAGGGTGCATTTGCAGCGACGCAACGGGTTTGCCGTCGAGAATATACAATAGCGTATCCTCATTGCGGTACTTCCTGGAAAAATACATATCCATGAACTCCTCGCTATCGCCGAAGCACTCCCGCCACATCTCCCTGACCAGTGGCGCCGTACGCTCATCTGCAAATCTAATCATACAGGAACACATTTTAAAGGATGTTTTGATTTTTCATCTCTTGCTCTTTTTCACCCTTTTCGCCCTGTCTTTTGCGCGCTCCTCGCCCCATAGGGAACCACTATGCGGCTTGTCGCGCGCAAAAAACAGGGCGAAAATCGCTGAAACATAGCTGCGGCCGAAAAATCAAAACAACCCCTTAATTCCAAACTTCACGCTCCAAACTCATACGGCTGCCGGTTTCACGATCCCGTGTTCGAGCAATATGTCGGGATGATACGACATCTTCGCCTTGCGCAGATTCTCCAGACCGACATCCTCCTCCCTGTTGACGTATTTATATCCTGCGGCCTCATGTTCGGCGAATTGCTGGTTCATAATGGCGAATGCCCCATGGATCCCGGCAAAGGCCTTTTCCACGTGTACGACTATCATCTCCTCGGACAGCGGTTCCCCGAGCGAGAACGCCACGGCACGCCCGTCGACACGTATGATCCCGCCCCGGAGCTTAAGGCGCCGGTAATGTTCCAGCATGGTGCACGTCGCGGCATGATCGTACCTGTACGACACCAGCCCTTCGGGGGCGGCGGCGTCCTCCCACTCGTCGAGCACTCTCAGACAGTCGCGGATATCTTCGTCCGTCGCTATCGAAGAGTATGTCCAGCCGGGATTTTCGGCCTTGAACCTGTTTATGTGGTTGCGCTTGCTCTGAAGTCGGGAGCCCGCGAGTTTTATAAGTTTTTCTGACGTGTATATATACTCATAGTTGTCCCTGTCGGGTATGTTTATGAACCGTCCGGGCATGGCCGCCTCTATGTCGTCCCACATTCGCGGTGTAATGGCCCTCATCTGGAAAGCGGCGTCTCTCTCCTCCGCGTCGCTGATTATTAGATCGAGGGCGTCGCGCAGGGGGAGCATTCCTATGGGCATCATGTAACTGATCCGGCCGGCCGAATCGTCGTAACAGATAAACAGCGTTTGCCTGTGTACGGCGATGCGGGTGCGGTACATGGGCGCCCAGGCGAGCAGGTTGGTAAATGTGAGGTCGCTCGACTTGTAGGGGTTCATTTTCAGGATCGCATCCACAGGTTCCTTGTCGTCGAGCCTTATCGGTTTAAAATCTATCATGTTTTTTAGAGGTTGTTTGAATTTTGCAACCACATACAAATTAGCGTCCAAACTTGCATAAACCCCGGTCGTGTCATATGCTTCTTCTGAACTGTGTGGGAGTAAGCCCGGCATATTTCTTAAACCATTCGTAGAATGAGCCGCGGTTGTTGAAACCGGCGCGTTCGGATATATCGTCTATGGAGATTGTGGCGTACTTTTTGTCGGATAGCAGTTTAATGGCCTCTTTAACACGCAGTTCGTTGATGTATGAGCTGAAGTTGTTCTTCGTAACGCGGTTGACGGCCGTCGATATGTATTTCCGGTTCACCGACAGTTCGGCGGCTACCGTGTCGAGGGTGAGCGATGGGTTGCGGTACTGAAGCTGCCCTTCGACGTAAGCCCTCACCTCTTTCATTATGCGGCTGTCTTCCGCGGTAGGTTCATCGTTTTCCGCGCTGTCGCTTTCGGGGCTGCCTGTCTGGTGGCTGTCTTCCGGCATCGTGCTCCTGTCGCGTGCCCAACGCCGCGTTTTTTCCGCAAGGACTTTATATGCAGCCCTTTTGCGGCGGTGGATAATTATGATAATGAAAAGTGCCGCGATGCTGGTTATGGCAAGTATTATCCATATGCTCATCACTTTCCTCTGATTCTCCAGCTTAAAGGTATGCTCGAGTATTTCGGCGTCCTTGCGCTGTGTTTCGTAGATCGTGGCGTACTCCAGAGCTTCGCTCCTCTGCTCGCGCACCTTTATGCTGTCCTTTATCGACACCAACTGTTTGTAATACTTTACGGCCAGGTCGTTTTCATTCCTGAGTTCGTGTATCCTGGCCCTTGTCTGGGCTGAAATCACGGCGGCATTGCAGAACGGCCTTTCGCTTACGGACTCATCGAGCGACACGCAATATTCGATCGCTTCGTCGTACTGTCTGGATTCTATCAGGTAATTTACGATAAGATAATCGTTGAGCCCCCTCACCGTATCCATATTCAGCCACTGCCCGTAGCTTTTCATGGCGCCGGCACTATCTCCGACACCGTTGAGTATGAGCGCCTGATAATTGTAGAAATCTTTCCAGAAACAGGTCGTCAGATTTTCGGGAAGCCCGTCCGGATCTATATTTTCGATTATCTCCGGCACACTGGAAAGGATCTTAAGCGCCTGCCGGTATTCATTGTCCTGCGCCTTATGCAGGGCCATATTGGTGTAGACGTCGAACAGACGTGCGTATTTCTCCGGGTTATCGGATCTCTCCAGAGCCTCGATGGCCGATTCGAAATATTCGTAAGCTTTCTCCTTGTCGTTGTGGCTGTGGAGTATGATGGCGAAAACCATATACGATTCTCCCAATATCCAGTCGTCGCCTATCTCGGTTGCGATCTTTATGCTTTCGTTGAGGTACTCCGCGACCTTGCCGTAATTCTGGAGTTCTATATGCGGGAATGTGGCATGGGTGAGCGCCATGGCATATTTTGCCGAATCCATGCGTATCGAGTCGTTCTTCACCGCCCTTTCGTTGAAAAAAGAGGCGAGGCGGAAGTTACGGTTATTGAAATGATAGTCTCCTTCGATCATATCGAGCTCATAGCCGGGCAAATCCCCTCCAGCCCTGAGCTCTCCGAGGATATCCTTGGCAAGTTCGGGATCCGACATACTGTAATAGTAGACGTTCTGCACGTTTACGAGCGAATCGGGGACCGGCGCTCCGCCTTCCGCACCGCTCCGCGCAGGTATTCCCCTCATGGCGGCAGGCAACGACAGTACCGCCAGAAGCAGAAATACGGTATATGCGGCACGCTGATTCATACGGAAGTATTATAACGATATAAAGATAGTCGGTTTTAAGGAATATTCCGAATTTCCGGCCTGCCGGCTTTGAAGAAAAGACAGGCGTTCGAGCCCTGTCCCGGTCAGAACTTCGTATCCAACCTCTTAAGCGAAACCGAGCCGCCGGGCTCCATTACCGCGTATGCTGGGTTTTCGATCCATTCGCCGAGGAAGACGGCGGTGGATCTTTCGTCCAGCGGATATACTTCGGCGCAGTGATTATGCCCGAAGATGAAATAGTCGACAGCCGCACTTCCGGACTCCGTGCCGCCGTATACCTTACCGCCCGACTCCGGATAATGCCTCGCGAACCGCACCATCGGGTCCGCCTCGGCCAGAAATACGTGTGATACCGATTTTGATTTGCGACTGCCGGCCGACCAGTTGTATCCGAAGCGCATCGCACTGTTCGGGTGCACAAGGTGCGAAAAGAGCCACCTGGCTACTGGCGACCGGAATATGCCGTTCATCACGCGCGCCCAGAAATGCGTTTTGGCATGAATGTCGTCGCCGTGGGTAATGAACACCTTTTTGCCGTAAAGATCGAACACTCCGGGTCTGTGGTGTACTTCGACCCCGCATTCGGTCTGCAGGTAGTCGCCTGCCCACAGGTCGTGGTTGCCAGGGAAGAAATGTATCTTTACGCCGTTGTCCGTGAGCGACGAGAATGTCCCCAGAAGCCGCGAAAATCCTTTCGGGATCACTCTCCTGTATTCATACCAGAAGTCGAAAAGATCGCCCACTATGAATATCGCGTCGGCATCGGCGCTTACTTTTTTCAGCCACTCGATGAATACTTTTTCCCGTGCGCGCACCTGCTCCGCCGAGCCGAGACCGAGGTGTATGTCCGAGGCAAAGTAATACATCACAAGCAATTATTGATTAATCATCAAAATTATCAATTGTCAATTGTCAATTGCTTGTTGGGGTGTGTTTCATATGGCCCGGATCGCGGTTTGCTGCGGGGATCTGGCGCTGGCGGCAAGGCTGGAGGGCCTGGTGGACAAGGCGTCGCCGCTT
>QMCE01769608.1_pt1 | contig 22763 bp, 18 predicted proteins | sample 1821851 | NCBI WGS metagenome assembly QMCE01 (sample SAMN09453174, study PRJNA476694) | Termite gut metagenome, whole genome shotgun sequencing project. | isolation source: worker | host: Odontotermes sp. | place: South Africa:Pretoria | collected 2016-01-28 | reverse complement strand
CCAGAACGCGCTTTCATTGATTGGTCTGCGCGGTCATCAAGACAACACCCGGAAATCTAATTCGCTGTTTGTTGCTCCTACAATTCGCCGTCCGACATTTAGGGAAGCTATGAGCTATTGAAACTGTTTCCCGCTGCTGCTTGCCGATCATTGGTAACTGGTTTTTAGGGAAGCTATGAGCTATTGAAACCCAGAACGCATGGCGCACTGATCCCTCCGATAAATGTTTTTAGGGAAGCTATGAGCTATTGAAACATCTTCCAAATTCTTCCCATAGATCGTCGGGGAAAGGTTTTTAGGGAAGCTATGAGCTATTGAAACTCAAATGGATAGCAAGAACGATTATGACCAGTTGAGTTTTTAGGGAAGCTATGAGCTATTGAAACTCCGCTGGATCCTCATGGTTGCGCTACTCATGATTTTGTTTTTAGGGAAGCTATGAGCTATTGAAACTAACCTTTATATTTTATTATGGCAAACTCGTAGCTTCGTTTTTAGGGAAGCTATGAGCTATTGAAACTTACAAGCATTTCATCTGTGATATCGTAACAAAGTTGTTTTTAGGGAAGCTATGAGCTATTGAAACATCGGCTAAGCCGGATGTAATAACCTAGCCGTGTTTGTTTTTAGGGAAGCTATGAGCTATTGAAACTTTATTACATACCTGTCTTTAAACAAAAATAAGCTTGGTTTTTAGGGAAGCTATGAGCTATTGAAACATTGTCCCCTTCAGGACAATACTTTCTTTGCTGGAGTTTTTAGGGAAGCTATGAGCTATTGAAACTAGAAAAACACACTGTTTTCAACTGCATCAAGCTGGGTTTTTAGGGAAGCTATGAGCTATTGAAACTTCCGTATATCCTGCGGAAGTCCGCATAAATCCGCCGTTTTTAGGGAAGCTATGAGCTATTGAAACCGACTACAGTTATCGTAATTGCAAAATAAAAGAAGAGGGTTTTTAGGGAAGCTATGAGCTATTGAAACGACCAGACCAGGAGGAAAAACCATGAAAAACGAAGAGTTTTTAGGGAAGCTATGAGCTATTGAAACGTGATGATTTGTATGTGGGCGCCCTTCTCCCTATCGGGTTTTTAGGGAAGCTATGAGCTATTGAAACAATGGTCGTTTGAGGTTGTAGGGGAATCGGTCGAAAAGTTTTTAGGGAAGCTATGAGCTATTGAAACTCCCCAAATGTATTACCATCTTTCTGCCCTATAAGGGCGTTGATCGGAAGATTAAAAATCACTTATCAGATTTAAGAAAAACAAGAAGAATTACGAGAATTATGAGAATTTATATAAAACACTATACATTTATGGAAAAATATGGTAAAGTTTATTCTATTGAGTGCCTATACAAGTTGAAAAATGAAGAATTGAACAGATAGTAAAAGAATACGAGTCATTGCGTGCAATGAAACGGCTAGTATCAGAGAAAATAATAGATAATTAAAGAGGCAAGTAAAAAGTTTCGGTTATTCAGTTTGTCAATTACCATAAGTATTATTATATTAGTAATTGTAGAGTATAAAAACAACGACAAATGATAACCGAACTGAAAGATAATTATAATCATTTATTTTGGGGGGATCCATGACTAATCTTCTGCATCTGTTTATAAGTAAAACAACTAATCTTCATTGTAAAAAATCTATACCAGTGTCGTCGACAATCATATACGCTATTTTACACCAATTTCACCTTAGCAAATAAATCATTTTTTTCAAATCTATCCCATAATAATTTGACAACTTATTTAAATCTTAAGAGGTGACATTAATGAGCAATGGAATAAATAAACGCCAAAATGAAGAAAATAGTATACGCTTACTGGGGGCTCAAAGGCAGTTATATTATGAAGCAAAAAACCTGGAAGGTACAATCTTTTTAATCGGTGTGGCAATTCCGTTTATTCTAAAAGTAGTACAAATTTTTATTAGTCAGAATTCAATGTTAAACACTTTTACTATTATAGCTTTAATTACTTGTACTTTAGTAGAAATGATCAAAAAAAGTATAATAAAAAAGAAAAAGAAAATGGCTGCAATGATTATGCAGGAATTTGATACATATGTGTTTAAAATGCCGTGGAATGAAACCTTATTTGGAAAAAAAATTAATATAGATACCATAGTAGGGGAGAAAGCAAAAAAGCATTTTAAAATTTCCTCAAAAAGAGAAAAGCTTATTGGATGGTATGTTGAAGAAAAGGATAAACTTCCACATATCAAAGGCATTCATTCTTGTCAAAAGGAAAATATATCTTGGGATATGAATTTAAGGAAAAGGTATAAATGGACAAGTATTCTTTTTATTATTTTGCTATTAGTAATTGTTATTGTAATTAACGTCATTAATGATAATAGAGTGGCTCAGTTGTTAAATGATTTTTTTCTTGTTTTCCCGCTGGGATGTTGGTTATATAATACAGTAATAAATCTAAATAATGATATAGAACGATTAGAGAAACTCAATGTTGTGTTGTCTGAAGATATTCTCAAGACAATGGATGAGTTACAGAAAATTCAGAAGGATATTTTTGAACACCGCTCAAATTGTCTGGAAATACCTGATTGGCTTTATGAGATGTTCAAAAAAAGAGAGGAAATTAATGCCAAAGAAGTTACTGAAATCGAAGTAGCAAAAGAATAATTTATCAGAGGTAAGTAAAAATGGCGAAAAGAAGATTTTTAAGGACATATCAGCTAGAACAGCAAACCCCCATGATTCATTTCCAGTATGATGAAGAGGGGGCAATAATACGCGCCAGTGATGCCAAACCTAAACTGGATCGGTTTATTATCGACAGAATGAATGATCAGAAGAAAGAAATACCTGAAGAATGGTATATTGGTTATATACAAGGCAAGAAAAATGAATCAGACAAACAGACTTTAAACTATAAAATGAGATTCTACGCAGAAGAACAAGGCAGATACCGAAATGGTAAATTACACAAACTATACTTTGGGAATATTAAAAGAAAAGAATCAGATAAAATAAAAACAGTTTTTTATAAGAACATAAGAATGACAATTTTCTGCTTAAATCCGGAATTACTCGAGACAATAGACAGTGTTCTGCCTTATTTCTTTGCAATAACTGCTTTTGGTACAAGAAGTGGAAAAGGTTTCGGCTGTTTTCAAATTATTGACCTCCCGGGATTTAATGAAGAACGACTGGCAGAATATTGCCCCCTAAAGTGTTTTTACAAGATTAATTATGGCAGAAAAAAACAACCAGAAGATTATCTAAATGATATTTGGGTACTCAGTAATATGATGAAAGGCGGCATTAACTTATCATTTAAGGTTCCGACAGATTATTATAAAGGACAAATATTCAAATATTTCATAAATCATCCATCAAAGCAAAAATTCGGAAGTGAAAAAGCTTACATAAAAAGCAAGTTATTAACAGATAACAGGGATGTCCATAGCGAAGATAAAAAAAGTTATCATAATTATCTCTTTGTCAGGGCGATGCTCGGAATACCGGATAGTTTTACATACCGCTCAACACCAAAAATAACCCGCAATGGTACAGTAGGAGTTTCACATGAAAAGATAAACAGGTTTGCGTCTCCGGTATTGTATCGTATTCAAGGAAGTGTCCTTTATATAATCCCAGTTATTATCCCAGATCTGTTATTTAATGAATCTTTCTCTCTCTGCATAAAGAAAGATGATAAAAATATTGGTAAAAATACAGCCAAAAGTATCACAACACCAAGAGTTGATCAGTTTAACCTCATTGAATTTCTTGATTATTTTATTAAAGAATTTAATAAGGAAGGGAATCGAAAAATTAGCAGTTTTAAAAATTCTATGATTTCCAATACAGAAATAGCAAGTAATCTAAGTTTAAGAATTGAAAAGAAGGTGGTAAAGCAGGATGCAGACATCTGATACTTACTATATCGGTATTACAATCGGGCCGATTTATGATACAATTTCTCTTTCCAGCTCCCCGGCGGCGTTATGGGCAGCAAGCTATCTTTTTTCCTATATTTCCAAAAGGCTTTGTGAACTGATTGCAGATGAGGATGAGCCACTGGTAGAAAATGAAAAGGATATTCTGTCTCCTTTTTTTAGTAAGGACAATCAGTTGCAAATAGATCAAAAAGGCATCGGTTTATATCATGACCGCATAGTTTTCCGTCCGATGTCTGATTTATCAGATGATGCAGTCTGCCAGAATGTGTTCGACAGAATAGATGCAATATTCGAGATAGTCACATGGGAAATTGCCAGAGCTTTTTCAGACAATGAAGAGGATTCAGCAATCCGTGACAATTTTCAATGGTTCCGTCAATATCTACAGTTACATACGATATGCTATAAAAGTAATGATACGCCAATCATGGATTCTTCTCAATATCTGGATGCTATTGAGCTTGAAAAAACATATCCAACGTTAGAGACGAAGAATCCATTAGCGGAATTGTTCAATAATCCTGATAGCGATAAAAACATCAGAATTCGCAATCAGATCCGTGATAGACTCAGCAGTAAGCAATGGCCCTTTCCCGTTAAGATAGTTGATGGAAAAAGAGAACAATTGGCGGAAATAAAATTTATTGTCGGAAGACAGTCGGAGACGGAAAGAATAAAAAAACTAATACAGAAAGAAACAAGGCGTAAAATCAACTCTTACTATGCAATTGTTCAGGCTGATGGTGATAAGTTTGGGGATTACATAAAGGCTTGCGAAAAAAAAGGTATACAGCGAGTCATATCGCATAAATGTCTCCAATATTGCTCAGAGGCAGCAACAATTATTCAGCAGTATGGAGGTGTTCCTCTATATGCCGGAGGCGACGATTTATTATTCCTAGCACCACTTATATCTACTATGCAAGAAGAGATAAACCTTCTTGATTTACTTAAATCTTTGCAGGTGATTTTTTATAAAAAATTTGCGGAGGAAAACACGCCGGATGTTTTTGTTTCCTTTGGAGTTGCCATCTGCTATTACCGTTATCCTCTATACGAAGCATTTGCAGAAGCAACCCATATGTTGTTTGACTGTGCAAAGATTAACCGTAATGCAATAGGTATTTCTTTGATTAAGCATAGTGGGCAAACAATTAAATTTGTATTGGAAGATATAAAAACCAATAATCTGTTTACTGATCTTAATGGTATATTGAAAAAGCATATTGAAAGTGATGTATTAAAGTCAATTCGTGGGAAGATATGGGAAAGTAAAGCAGTGTTCCGTGAAGCCTTGACAGTATTGCAAAAAGGAAATAAATCGGTGCTGTATAATGCTTTTAAAAATACCTTTGACAGCGAAATCCATAAGGAAAATGCGGATATCAAAGAGATTTACCAACTATTAAATAATATCGCTACCCTCAATAACAGTGCCTCTGTACCTTTGATACGCAAGGTCGGAGATGATATACAGTCAGAGGATGAGAACGAAGACATACTTATCGCACTTGATATTCTAATGAGATTTGCCAGGTTCTGGGGTGAGAAAGGAGAAGAGGGAGATGCAGAAGTTATTGATTAAGCTGACACCATTGGAGTCATATTTTTTTGGCGGAGAACGAATCTTTGAGTTTGATGGAAAAAATCAGCAATATTTTATCCGTTCGTTAAATACGCCGTCACAGACTGCTTTATTTGGTGCCCTTCGATATATTGGTATTCAAAACCCGTCTAAGGACTTTCGTTTGTCTGATATAGATAAAGCCAATATCGGAGCAGGCAGTTATAATCTTATGCAGGTGAATGAAGATGGATACGGAAAAATCAAAAAGATTTCACCTTTATATATAATGAATCATGAAGGTGATTTTCTTATTAGAACACCTTTAGATCATAGAATTAATGACAGAGAAAAAACAAATAGTCCTCTTGACAGCGTATTGAAAGTCAATAAAACATATACAAGATTTGAGCAGTATTCTGACAAGATTCGAACAAATAAAGGATATCGTTCACTTCCGCTAGATTATACAGCTAAGGACGGCATAACTGACAGTTGGGTTCTACTTTCTGCAATTAAGTCTGAAAGAATCATTTACACAGACTTATTCGAAGGAGCAGTCCAGATCGGAATAGCTAAGAGAAAGCAAAATAATAGTCAGGAAAATAGTTATTTTAAAAAAGAATATATAAAGCTAAAAAAAGGTTTTTCATTTGCATTTTTTGCTGATGTAGAAGATGGATTTGTACCCTACAACCATATAGTTTATCTTGGTCAAGGCAAATCTTCCTTTCGGGCAGACTGGCAAGTGATCGAACAAAATTCGGAGATTATCAGAAAAGTCGCTTTTCCGTCAGATTTTATCCGTTCTGGTATGATTTATGCACAGTCCGACATTTATTATCCGCAAGATATCAATAAACTATATGCATACTGCCAGTTTGTTTGCGTTAAGACTCGTGATTACAGGGTATTTACAACTAACTATGAAACTGCACAGCTAAAGATAAAGAGTGTTCGGAAACGTTATGAAAAATATCAGAACAGCAAGCTGATTCAAGCAGGGAGCATGTTTTATCCTTATCCGGATATAAACTTTATGGATATATTTTCAAATGAGGAAATAAGTGATAATCGTTTTAATGAACATGCCCAAATTGCCGGTTTAAATAATGTAATTATAGGAGGATAAAATAATGACAGCACATCTTTATAAAATAAAATGTCTGACTGATATGCATGTAGGTGACGGGGAAGCTAAATATAGTATTATTGACAATGAGGTACAGAAGGATTCCGTGTTAACCTATAACCCAGTTATTCATGCATCAGGTTTAAAGGGAGCATTAAAAGAACACTTTGAAAAAGTTTGGGGAAAAGAAGATCCCCGTATTGTAGATATCTTTGGTGATAAAGATAAGGAGGGGGAATACAAGTTTTTCAGTGCTCACCTGATCGCAAGGCCATTACGGGTTTCCGAAGGTGAGTGCCCATATGTATTGGCAACATCCGAAGACATATTGGCGGACTTTTCATATTTGCTGGAGTCTTTAGGCTTAGGTCATTTTTATAAATTTACATCTGTTTCAGTGGCAGAAAATCAGTTTTTTAGTAATGCTAAAATTACTACTATTGAAGGGAAACCGGTACTTAAACAAATAGACGATAAGATAGTTGCAGATCTTCAAACTGTTATTGGAGATCAAGTAGCTATTGCTAATTCCTTATGTGATTATGATCTTCCCGTTCGTGCCAGAAATAAATTAGAAAATGGCAGGAGCATCCATTTATGGAATGAAGAATTAGTTCCTCATAAAAGTATTTTCTATTTTGTAATAATTACTCGAGGAGATGAATGTAAGCTTCCGTTTGAACAAAATAAACCAGTTCAGTTCGGAGGTAACGCCAGTATCGGCAATGGTTACACGATTATCAAAAAAATGGCTGAGAGCAAGGGAGGCGTGTAAGCGTGAAAAAGGATATAGACAGTTTGATCCCCAGTGCATATCAAGTATTAAAGAAGGTTGGCATAGCCAATGAATACAATGTCATTATAAAGACTTATAGAGGTCAGATTTCCTCTTTTGGAAGTGCCGTTAAAAACGGAAGCCTGTTATCTGCTATAGCTTTTTTCAGCATTCAGGGGAATAGTGCTACAGAGCGACAAAAACTGATGGAAGCAATCTGGAAATTGCTAAATGAAAATCAATTAATCGGGAATGGTATAAGAAATCCTGAGAACAATAGAACTAAAAACATGGAGGCTGGAAGTAATAACTACATAAAAGAATTATTTGAATATGTATGCCTCAATAAAGATGATAAAAGACTTAAGGAAAATATCATTAATTGTGCTATAGCATTAAAATTAGCCATGAATATATATGATTTAGAAAATGATATAAATGCAGCAATGAGTAACGATAGCCGGGAGGTGAACAACCTTTGACAAACTTAAATTACTTATTTAATGTAGAATATTACAAAAATTTCCCCAATCCTCGATATACTGACTCAAATAAAAAAATAGTCAAACAAAAATTTTCTTCATCAAATGAAAAAATTTTATTTACAAAAGACAGTTTTGTTTTAAAAACAATGTATCCAGGTTTGCTCTCAGGTCTTGGAAATACGCACGAAGCAGGATCTGGAAAAGAATTTGTAGAATTGCCAGAATCAAAAAAAACGGATCACGATTCTGAAATTCGATTAGGTTTTAATTTGGACTACGTAACCGGATTGCCGATGATATTTGGTAGTACTGTTAAGGGAGTTTTAAATAGCGCTTTTCAGTATTATGAGTATATTGAAGAATTACTGGATATGAGTATTGGTCAAGAAAAGATCAATGCTATTAGAGAAGAAATATTTGGGCATGAAAATATGGGAAAAGTAATATTTTATGACGCAATACCAATAAAAACTGGGAAAAACCAATGTTTGCTAGGGCTTGAAAATATAACACCTCACAATAAACAAAAAAGTGACCCAGATTACCAATATAATGGTTTGCTAAGTCCTAATATCATAACATTGCTTAAAGTAATTCCCGGTGTTTCCTTCATATTTCGATTCGGGTTTGACTTATGGGATGAGAAAACGAATGTCGACATCTTAATTAAGAAAGAAAAATTATTGAAAGTATTCAAAAATATAGTTTTAGATTTAGGCATCGGTGCAAAGACTAATACTGGTTTTGGGGCTATGGAAGAAATAGAAAAGTCAGAAGAGTTGTATAATGTTTTGGTACCCTGCCAAGATCATTAAGAGATCAATACCGATTGTTCTGTATAAGAAAGATGCTGATGGTAGCAACTATTGTCTCGATAGCAATGTCATTAGGATGCCTTGCCTTGCATGTCTACATGAATTATCTCCCTGAGATCGTATAAAATAAGGTGCCTCCCGTTGATCGAGATAAACCTAAGCGGCTTCTCCAAAGCACCATAAACATCCCAGATAATCGTGTTCAGTTAAACTGGATCCTTGACCGACAGCACGGCGATTTTAGGCATGTTGAAGCATGTTGAACTGACTTCAGCAGTAGTTATATTTGTCTTTCATCTGCTGGGGAGTATCTTTAGAAAAGAGAACTTCCCAAGTTATCTGTAGCAAAAAAGTGAGTTGAATAAATAAAATAATTTGGAGTTGAAAAAGTAATGGATAACTTAGAGGTTATTAGATCATTATATGCAGAGGTTATTGAACATAAATGGGATTGTGATGTAAATCGTGCTAAACATTTTCGGGCAGCTACCAGAAATAAGAAGATATATAGTATACTTAGTATGTTACAATCTATTGCAAGTATATTTGTGATTGTTTTTTTAACTTTTTTTTTAACTATTTTCAATAATGAAGCTGCAAAATGGATAATTGTTTGTGTTTCTGCTATATCTTTAGGGATATCTCTAATGCAAGAAATATATGGTTATAGGGAAAAATCTCATCAACATTGGATAGCAGCTCAAGAATATACTCAGTTGTATCGTCAACTGCAATTTTTCCATAATCAATATTCAATAAATAGTGATATTAATTTTACTAGAGCGGCGGTTGAATCATTACGATATCAATTAAACAGTCTCAATCTAACTTCACCTCATATTTCTAAAGATAAATATTGGAAAAATGAACAAAATTCTACCCCCCCATATTTCCATATAGAAGATTACTATAGAAGTTTAGATAAAAATTATCAAAATGGAATTTTGTAAAGAAAAGGTATAGTAAAGGAAACCTGATTATTTCGAAACAGAGTATCCGGAACGGATTTCTTCTTCGGAATATCAGAATATCATTTTGTGCTTGTCTTATCTTTCTCATAAAAAGCCATTATCAATTCTATATATTGCAAAAGCCTGTCATTATTGCTCTCTACCCGAAATACTGAAATCAACATCTGCATCGGTTGCGCACTGATAATATCAAATGTCTCCCTGAGTCCCACTCTTTTCACTCCGATTTTCTTCCCGGTTCAGCAGATAGTCAACCATAACATAAAATTTAAGAAATTCAAACCAATCCCTAATATTTCATATAGAGAATCAATCATATGTCTGACACACGGCTGCCTTGACGGGCGGCCGGGCTATCGGATGGAGAAAGAACGGCTTTGCTAGGGCGGGTTCTTTCTCTTTTTTTATCGGCTGCATTCATAACTATACTGTAAAAGCCATAAACCGACTTGTGGATAGTAACCCTGATTTCAAAAAGTTTCTGGATGATTTAATCTTATGATTTTATCAATAAAATAACTGTCTAATATAAAAATTTATTTATAAAAGCGAGTAAATGTTAAATAAACAAAAAAACCATATAATAGACAAGATATATTGAAATATTTTTTTAATCGTATAAAGTATAACATGGAAACAAAAAACGCAACAGAAAGGAGTAGAAAACATTATACTATGGCATAATGAAGGATGTGATAACTAAGCAATTCAATATATATTTTAACTGTAGATTAGTAAATTAAATGCTGAAAAGGAGGAACTGAAATGAAAGGTAAAAGAATAGCAATTATAATTATGTGTGTAACGATCATGGGATTAAGCATCCTAGCTAATGCGAGATCAGCGTCAACAACATTATATTCTAATGAGACATCAAAAACAACAGCAGCAGTTGGTAACTCTGGTAGCGGTTTTTCTTGGTGGGGAAGCGTTGGTACAACCTCAATGTACAATGTTACATATGCCGTTTATGGCGGTGCCAATAGTAATAATTGTACAAATCTTCTCGGAAGTTGGGCTAAAGCTCCCGGTTCAAGTTTTCCTGCTTCTTTGGTTTCATCAACATATAGTGTAGGTAAACTTACCATGTATGGGAATACTATAAATAATCCTAAAAAAGATTGTATTGCTGCCGGTGGTATAAATTAATAAAGTCATTTTAATAAATGCAATTACAGAGTTATATTTTTTGACTCAGTAATTGCATATTTAACATAACCCGGAGGACCTACAATTGTTTACCACGGAATGCCATATGCTTTTCAAGCATAGAAGAATAATGATGCTGTATGGATTATATCTGTCCGGATGTATTATTTGGGGAATATGGAATATAATTCTGCAGGATTATCAGGTCATATATATATTATTAAGAACATTGGAAATCAGCCAGTTCTCTTTTGTTTTTTTTGTGATTCTGTCATATATGTATGTAGGGAAGAATCATTGGGAAGGCATTGAAGAAGTCATCGGTTCCTCTGCCATAGGAAGTTTCAGGGCAGGCATGAGCAAGATTCTGGTTCTACAGCTGCTCAATGCAATTATTACATTGCTTTTCATGGGAATGAATCTTCTGCTTGCCGTCGGTATGAGCGAATTTGACATGGTATATGTGATGTACGTCTGTAGATTGTGGATACTTTATCATGGACTGCCCTGCTTTTTTGCTTGCCTGGCCGGTCTTTGTTTATCATTAATAAAAAACAGGGCTGTCGGATTAACGGCCATGATGCTGACGCTTTATGTTTTTTCTGGTAACTTTGTAACTTTTTTGCAGATGATGTCTTTTAAAACAGAAGCTTTTTACCGGTTTGCCGATCTGTTTTGTATTTTTGCAAGGGGCACGCGAAGGGCGCCGAATTTTTATTATTTAATACCGGCAGAAGCGAATGATTTGGCACGGATATTATTCTGGTGCCTGTTATTGTTGATCGTCATTTTGTATTTGCAAGCCAGAAATAATAAAAAGCGATATGCTGTTATATCCTGTGCCCTGCTGATCGGTCTGACGATTATCTATATTCAGCCCTTTGGCGCGCCTTACAATGATGTTCACAGTAATCACGGTGAATGGCTCGCAGATCAGACCTATTATCGAGATGCGGAAATAAAAATTGAGAAAGCCTCATTTGAAGTCTGCGACTACAATATCGACATAAGCATCAACCGGCAGCTTAGGGCTTCTGTTACGATGCAGGTAGACCGGAAAGATTTAGCTTACTATTTATTCACTTTATATCATGGCTATCGTATCCATGAGATAAAAGATTCACAGGGAAATGAACTGGAATATGAGCGGGACGGGGACTATCTTAAGATACATAATGCTCAGGGTAATCTAAGCCGGATATCTGTTACTTATTCTGGCTATGCAAAGCTTCTCTATTCAACGTCACAGGGAGTTTATTTACCGGGTTATTTTGCATATTATCCGATTCCCGGATATTATCCGGTTTATGATGCCGAGCAAGCAGATTTTATTCCGGTAGTCAATCGGCCGTTGACGCATTTCCGTATCAGTATTCAAGCCCCGGAACCGGTATTTTGTGCTTTGCCGGAGTCAAGGAAAAATGTCTATGAAGGGGAAGCGGAGGGAGTCACCTTGATGGGGAGCATATTTGCCAAGAAAATAGCAGCTGAGGGATGTCAGGTCGTCTATTCTCCTTTGGAATTAGCGGAATGGGAGGTTATAGAAAGAGTACAGCGAATGAAAGAAATAAATGCCGAGGCGTTAAAAGGCCTGACCATTTTTATCATGCCTTTTTCCATGCATAATGATTTTTATTCTTCCGCTGGCCAATTACATGGCTATGAATTTATGCTGGAGGAAGAATACCAGGATTATCTTGCTGCAACAGGCGAAGAACAGGAGTAATTATGATTGAAATCAACCATGTCTCTATTAATTTCGGCACCAAAAAAGCACTAAGAGAAGTCAGCTGTTTTTTTGAAAAAGGGGTATATGGATTGCTCGGGCCGAACGGAGCCGGGAAGACCACTTTATTTCGTTGTATTGCCGGCCTGTATGATAATTATACCGGCAAAGTTTTAGTGGATGGGAAGGACAGGGACCAGAATCTTGCCCGAATCGGATATCTGCCGCAGAAATTCAGTATTTTTCCGGATATGAAAGTAAAGGACATTATGTATTACTTTGCGGCATTGAAAAAAATACCGGCCGGAGAACGGAAAAAACAGATTATGCAATGTCTGGAAACAGTGCATCTTCAGGACTGTCCTGAACAAAGAGCAGCCAAGCTATCCGGGGGGATGTTGCGGCGGCTGGGAATAGCCCAGGCCTTGCTGAACGATCCGGAACTCATGCTTTTGGATGAACCGACCGCCGGATTGGATCCCGAAGAAAGGCTTCATTTCAAGCAGATTATTTCCGGCTTGGGTATGGACAGAACCGTATTGATTTCAACCCATATTGTTGAAGATGTAGAAGCCTGTTGCGCTACTATCTTAGTCATGCACGAAGGAAGTCTTATATTTACCGGAAGCGGCACTGAACTGTGCCGACAGGCTGAAAACAAAGTCTTTGAAATAGAAAGAGAAAAGGAGGCTTCCTTTGCCATGCCGTATTACATTGAGAAGGAATACGAAAGGAACGGAATGGTCATGAGGCGGATACTGCAGCCGGCAGGCCACAATACCGATTTGATACCAACAATTGAGGACGGTTATTTATGCGTAATAAAAAACATCTGAAAGTTGATTACGAACTCACATTTCTGCAATTGAGAAGCTTTGGTTTGTCCGCCTATTTACCCTATCTGTTAATATACATACTGCAGCCGGTCTGCATGTGCGGGGTATTAGCGGCAGGATATGGCTTTGACCGGATTTATATTGCCGATGAAATCATTCAGGAAACTTTGTACCTATATCCGCCGCTGAGTATCTGGTGGACTATCCTGGTTATTCGTCAGTATATTGAAGAGCCGGGAAACGAGCTTTTTTATATCTACAAAAAAGTTAAGTGGGACGAGGTATTCCGGCTTTATGCCGTTTATGCCGGGTCCCTTGCCGTACCGTTGCTTATTTATTCCTTTTTTCTAGGAATATCTCATGGGATTTATCTGACAGCATGTATATTGGCGATCAGTTTTTTGTATAATGGTTTTGCTTATTGGTTCATGTACATGACAAAATCAGCAACTATAGTACTAATTCCTATTTTATTCTATACCTTTTGGGTGATATCTCCTTATAATTATCAGGCTGCTAAATGGAATTATATATCTTTGTTTTATCCAGATTATTTGTCGGGGATGTTTTGGATAATTGTCATGATAATAGCTGGTCGTTTATTGGTTTTTTGGGGAAAAAGGATAAATATTCAATTTAGGAGCTACTAGGGCATTATCATTTAACCGCTATCACAAAAAAAGTCACATTATTGTTCCCTGCTCGGAATGCTGAAATAAGCATCTGCATCGGTTGCATGGAAATAATATTATATGTCTCCCAGTCTATAGGAGCCGTACTCTTCTCGTGTCGGTTTTCTTCCCTGTTTAATAGATAGTCAAAAGCTCTACGAATATTTCATACTAATATGTACCTGCATCACCTCAACCTTCATTCTCCAATCTTCATCCTTCATCTCCATACCTTCCTCTCCTCATCCTTCACTTCCCCATCCTTTATCTCTATCATAATAATCCGCATTACCTCCTTTACGCATCTACTTTTCAGTATGCCCCGGAAACAAACAAATTATTTACAATCGGCATCTAACGCGCTCTCTCCGAAGCAAGAATCACATGAAACTTATTGCATTGTAGTACAATCGGCTCATATGTATTTATTACTAAAAATACTGCCACCCAAGAAAAGAATAATTGTATAGAATTTACAATTAACAGATGCCATTATCAGACAGAAATTGACATATTATAGTATATCATGGTAATATTTATTAGTTGATCATTTACGCAATTCACAAGTAACGCCGAAAACACAGGATATAGCTTTGTTCATGTCCTGGGATTCAATAATATCAAGCAAGGCTATTTAGTAAAAAGACAGTTATAATTAAAGAACAGAATAGCGAGGGGATAATATGCAGTACAAAATCAATTTTATTTCTGATCATGACATCATTCTTCCGTTTCAGTATAATCAGCTTTTACAGGAATCTTTGCTGCCCATGCTTGAGGATCAGGAATACTTGTATTTTATCCATGATGCCAGCTACAGGTATGAAAAAAGATATTATAAGCTATATACATTTTCGCGCATAATCGGGCAGGCCATCGTTGACAAAGAAAGCAAGACGTATAATTTTAAGAAATCATGTTCTATTTATATGGCCTCTCTGGATGAGAAGCTGACTTATTCTATATTTATTAATATACTCAATAATAACAGTGAGATCAGGTGGCTGAATAATTATGTGAGGGTCAAGTCGATCGAGGTTTTTAATCCAATAGTGGACGGGGAAGAGATTACGGTAAAGACCGTTTCGCCGATCACAGTCAAATCCACGTTTTATACTGAAGACGGGCAATCCCACAATTATTTTTATAACCCCGATGAAAGTGAGTTCATTAAAAAAATAGAATCGAACCTATGCAGGAAATACTTTGCCTATTATGGCAAAGAACTGGAAGCCGGTAATTTTCATATACAGGCTGTTAAAAATGTAAAAGAATGCCACCTGTCATGCAAAGGCAGTTTAATCAAAGGCTATACCGGAGTTTTTAAAATGACAGGTTCCAAGGAACTGTTCCACACAGCGCTATCGTCAGGAATCGGCGGCAATAACAGCATGGGCTTTGGCATGCTTCTTTTACACAAGCACGGGAGCCAGACCTATGGCCGGTAAAAATCGGGCGGCGAATCACTTCATGTGCCGTCACAATCATTTCATGCCATCACTTCATATATTGACCCTCTTCTTCAGGCTCAAGCTCACGGAGCTTCTTTCTTAGCTCTTCGATATCCTTGACCCTTTCATTGATTTTGACCGGAGGTATCCGCTGTTCAGCCTCATATTCCCGAATAGCTCCCTGCCAGTCCTTGATACTTTTATAATACATGGCCCATTGCTGGTGCAAATCCGTGCATCCGAGACGGTAGCACCAAGAACAGCGGTAACCCTGTTCGGCCAGCTCTAATAATTGCTTGGCTTTCTCGGGATTGCCTATATACAGGTAGATACGGGCAAAATGAACCAGGTTTTGCGTCCGGCTGGGCAGGTAACTGAAGCAGACCTCTTCGGAGCCATAGGGAGCCAGATGGGCCTCGTAAGCCCGCTCGCCGTATTCTTTTGCCTTACTATAATTGCCGGTCTCAAAATAAAAGTCAGCCAGGTTCCGTAAGAAATGCCGCTTTTGATCGTCATCCGTGGTCAGTTGTTCGGATCTCAGGTAATAACGCTCGGCTATCTCAGGTTTTTTCAGATCTTCCGCAAAAAACAGACCGGTATTGAAGACCGTTGTAAAGGTTGCGTCAGGTTTTTCGGCCATCTTCCGATAATATTTCTCCGCCGTTTCCAGCTCGCCCATTTGAAAATAGGCCTGGCCGATATTATGAGTATAAACGGACTCGGGAACGCCCCGGCGCTTGGCAACAGCCCGGAAACGGTCGATCGCTTCCTGATAATGCTCCATATGATGATGATTCCGTGCCAGCCGTTCCGGGTAGTAATCAGAAGCCGGATTGATCTCAATGTTTTTCAAGGCATATTCATTGGCCGTCTCATAATCGCCAAGTGCTTCATAACAGCTTGAAAGATTGTTAAAAGGATAGGGGATTTTCTGGTCCCCGACCAATTCCGCTGCTTTTTTTAACTGGACGATGGCCTCGTCATAACGGCCCATCCGCATCAAGCATAAACCGATGTCATTATAGACAATACAGTCTTCAGGATCCAGTTCCAGCGCTCTTTGATAGTCTGCCATGGCAAGTTCCAGCAGCATGCCGCTTTGATAGACAGAACCCCGCATCAGCAGATACCTGACGTTTTCCTCGATCTCAAGCTGTTTGGTGGCATAACGGACCGCTTCTTCATGGTCGCTTTTTTGATAACTCTTTTTGTATTTATCAATACAAAGATAAGCGATATTTTCCCATATTTTGGGATATTGCTCATCCAGTTCGGCTCCTTTCAGAAAAGCGGCAAGGGCGTCATCAAGATGTCCCAGCTCTTGCAGACAGAAGGCACAATTTTGATGATAGACAGGGTAGGACTCATAACTCTCCTTTACTTGCCGGTATAGCTCCAGAGCCTGCTCATATTGCTCCTCACTGCGGTAGAGATTGCCTTCCGCCCAGAAGTAGTTAGGCCGCTGCGGATTCTCCTCCTGCGCCTTCTTTAGCCACACGTGGGCTTCGGCAACATCATCCATATCCCAGGACAGCACCCCGATTTCAAATGAGATTTCTGCCTTCTCAAAGAGATCGTCCAGCTCGTCCGAATCGCTCGAAGCAGCCGAAGCCTGATCACCACCGCTGCCGGGATTCCTCGCCGCGATCCGTTCTGCCAATTGACGGCAGATGGCCATAGCCTCCTGACGGTCCTTCAGGTCTTTGGCCAAGTTGCGCCGGGTCTTTACTTCGTATAGGAGCATCTGGTCACTGAACGTTACCTTGTTTTCCTTGGCCCGCGCCAGAACCGACCACGCGTCCTGGAACTGACTGCATTCGAAGAAGACTTTCGCGGCCAGCAGATAGGGTTTAAAATAATCGGCATGGATGTCGATGGCCCGGTAGTAGTCATCGACGACCAGCTGTCTGCGGTCCAGTTCATAGGCGGCTTCCATCCGCAGAAGATAGATGCGGTAAAAATCCGGGAGCTCGGCCAGAAGCCGGTCGGCAGCATCAATCGCTTTGGCATATTCCCGGCTGCCGATATAGATCCGGATCAGACCTTCATGATGATAATACCGTGCCGAATTATTTTCTTCCAGCGAAACGGCCAGTTCGGCATCGGCAGCAGCGTCTTCAAACTGTTTGGTTTCAAAGCGGCACCAGCTGAGCATGTAATGGGTCACTGCCTTCTTTTTTAGCCGGGACTGGGCTTCTTCCGAGCCGTCGTCAACGGTTGCCAGGATGAGTGCCTGCAGCTTTAATAAACAAGGCAAGGCCCGTTCGTAATCATGTATGGAATAAAAGCTCCGCCCCAGATAATTATAATAACGCCATTCTTCTTCCGGTCTGGGTCTGATGCCCTCAATCAGTTCTATGCCAAGATGAAATTCCTTATTTTGAAAATAACACCAGCCCAGATCAAACATCAGTTTCACCCGCTGTTCCCGGCCTTCCTCGGAATCAGACAGGTCTGCCAGCTGCTCTTTATACTGCTTGATCAGGATTTGATTGATTTCTGTTAAATTCCGGAACATTACTTCATTATTGTTTTGGTCCTTGAGAATCTCCAAGACATATTCCTTGGCTTTTTCCGGCTGGTCCTGCTGCCGGTAATATTTTATCAGGCCATCCCGGGCAGCATAACTGCTGGGACGTATGGCCAGCAGCTTGTCCCACAGCGAAAAAGCCGTGTCGGCCTGCCCCTGTGCCCATGAATATTCCGCTGTGAAAGTGAGAACATAGTGATCTTCAGGATAGTGTTCCAGCAGACAGTCACAGATAGCCGCCGCTTCGTCCATCCGTTCTTCTGCCATCAGAAGCCGCAGCCTTAAAACATCTTCGTCAGGATGATAGATGCCAAAAGCTTTCAGGTCATCCAGCTGCTGCCACATGCCTTCATATTGATGGTTGTCGATTGTCTGCTTGATATCCATCAGTTTGCCGATATAGCCGTCGGCATCGCTCTCTGCCGCAGAAGCACCGGTCGGGCAGAAGCCGTCAAAGTTAAAAAAACCTTCATGTTGGATATAATACTTTACATAATTGAGAAAGTTCTCCGGATAATGCAGTTTCAAGCTGTCCATATCGGCTAAGATCCGGAACTCCCGGTCAATCACCTGCCATACCGCCAGAGGCAGGTTGTGGTGGTTCATCAGATAGACGAGCAGCTTGTCCCTGGCATTCATGAAGACATCCAATCCCTGACAGGCCGGGTTGGCAAATAACTCCTTCCAGACCTCGGCTTGCGCCCGCTTACGGATGTCACGGTACACCGCATCCACCGCATCCATCCACAGTTCAAGTTCGGTTTTTTCTTTTGTGACGCCGCTGTCGGTTTCGTTCGGCTGCCGGGCCAGCTCCAGAGCCTTTTCATAGGCTTCCCGCAGACGCATGAAACCTTCCGCGTCATCTTCCGGATTCACGGCTCCCAGAAGAGTCAGATAAGCGGATTTAATCAGTTCCTCGTCTTTTGTTTCTGCTATGTTCAGGATATGAAATGCCTGGCGGATTTCCATCGTTTATCTGCTCCTTTTCCATATTGTATGCTGTTTAATGTAGAGTACGTATTACAAGTATTATGCCAAAGTATGACGAACCTAAGTCGCTAATACCGGACAGAATAAAAAATTATCCCAATAAGTATAATAGCATAATTAATGAAGTTTTTCTATATATTAAAGTAATAAATATAGATCAAGGGAACGCTGGAGTTACTGTTCAAAGTTTTTAGAAGAAGAAAGATCCAGGATTTTAACTACCCCGCTACGATTTCGCGATCAGTGAAGTTGGAGGCAGTACTAATGGACTCAAAGAATCCTGATGTCAAGTAAACAAGACACCGGAAAATTAGGAAAATTAATAAAAAATTCATTGTCGCACACTCGGTTAGTATGGTATAATGCCCTTATGCAGATATGGTTCATCGGTAGAACACTGGCTTCCCAAGCCGGAGAGGCGGGTTCGATTCCCGTTATCTGCTTTTTTTTTGTTTAAATATGTAAGAATCGGGCAGAATAGAAACCTATCTGTCACCCTTACCCGAAAGCGTCAAATATCCACCTCGCCGCCCCCTATATGCAGCTGACCCGCCTATTACGGCATCTCGCGGCTTGATGAAAATTTACCCTCGTAAAAAAATATTATTTATGATACAATAAAACACAAAGATAAGTACAAGTAACCGCATAGAATACCTTCCAAGGATATTTATTGGATATTTATTATATTGAAGCCGTGGATAATAAAGTCTTTATCTATTGTCAGTCACAGGTTTATGAATCCAAACAAAAATGTATGAGATAGAACAGATGTATGGAGGAAGCCATTTCCTTCGTACATCTAAGTCTGTTATCATGAACATCAGGAAAATCAGTTATGTCAGCCCGGCCTATAACGGCCGCTACGAGGCTTGCCTGAACAATGGAGAAATACAGATCATATCCGGCAGTATGTCGCTGCTCTGAAAAAGCTGATGATTCATTGATGCGGGAGGAACGGAATCACCGTTAAATAATACAATGGTTCCATAGGCTATACAAAACGACCGAAACAATTATAATAGCATGATGAGAGTCAAATCAGACCCACAGGAGATATTAAGAAATGCAAAACACAGTAGCAGACCATGTAACAGAGCAGGCAGCAGACCAGGCAGCAGAGCATGTAACAAACCATGTAACAGACCAGGCAGCAGAGCAGGTAACAGAAAATAAAATGGGCGTCATGCCGATAGGAAGACTGCTGATCAGCATGTCGCTTCCAATGATGATATCCATGCTGGTGCAGGCATTATACAATATTGTTGACAGCATCTACGTTTCCCAGATCAATGAAAATGCGCTGACGGCTGTTTCATTAGCCTTTCCGTTGCAGTCGATGATGATTGCCGTGGGCATCGGCACAGCAGTCGGTATTAACGCGGTATTGTCCAAATCCCTGGGAGAGAAGAACCTTGAAAAAGTCCGGCGCGTTGCCAATAACGGCATGTTTCTGGCTATTGTCTCGTACCTGGTCTTTTTATTGATAGGCCTGGTTGCGGTAGAACCTTTTTATCTGGCCCAGACCGAAAGCGCCGACACGCAGATCGTAATCTACGGCAAGGAATACTTGAGCGTCGTCATGTGCTGTTCCTTCGGGCTGTTTTTCCAGGTTACCCTTGAAAGGCTGCTGCAGGCCACCGGAAGAACGATTTACACCATGATTACCCAAGGAACGGGCGCCATAATCAACATCATCCTCGACCCGATCCTGATCTTCGGATATCTCGGCTTTCCCGCCATGGGCGTACGGGGAGCGGCTGTCGCGACCGTGATCGGACAGGTTATCGCCGCCATCCTTGCCTTAGTATTTAACCTCACTAAAAATAAAGAAGTGGCCTTAAACGTCAAGGACATCCGACCTGAAGCCCGCATCCTGAAACAGATCTATGCGGTAGGTGTCCCTTCGATAATGGTACAAGCCGGCGGTTCCGTGATGGTTTATCTCCTGAATCAGATCCTGTTAGTCTTTTCCACTACGGCGACAGCGGTATTCGGGGTGTACTTTAAGCTGCAGAGCTTTGTTTTCATGCCGGTATTCGGACTGAATGGCGGCGCGATGCCGATTGTAGCCTATAACTACGGTGCCCAGAAAAAGGATCGGCTGATCAGGACGGTAAAACTGAGCGCGATATCGGCGACCCTTATTATGGTGGTCGGTTTGCTGGTATTTCAGCTTTTTCCCAGCTATCTGCTGGAACTTTTCAGCGCTTCAGCAAACATGATGAACCTCGGGATTACGGCCCTGCGCATTATCAGCATCAGCTTTATTATGGCCGGCTTTAATATTGCTTTCAGTACGGTGTTCCCCGCCTTGGGGAACGGTATGTACGGTATGATTATCAATGTCTCAAGGCAGCTCATAGTACTGGCACCGGTCGCCTGGCTATTGTCCCTGCTGGGCAATGTCGGCTATGTATGGTGGGCCTTTCCGATTTCCGAATTATTCAGCACGGTGCTGACGCTGATCTTTAGCTATCGGATGTACCAGACAAAAATACGCTATATCGGGAACATCGGATAAAAGCATTGACACAGCGCCCGAAATATGCTAAAAATAAGTGCTGACCTATTTGCGGATATGGCGGAATTGGCAGACGCGCCAGATTTAGGTTCTGGTGGGAGACCGTGCAGGTTCAAGTCCTGTTATCCGCACTATATCATGATTATGCGAACCCTGTACCGGTTGGGGATGCGTGGGGGTTCGTGGTGTTTTTTGAATGATGGTTGAACAGAACGGGCGGTATCAGTGATGATACCGCTCGTTCTGCGAGTCTCATATGAAAGTTAAAAGCGAAAATGGTATCATACTGTACCAGGATAAAAATGGGATTGTAAGAGTAAACCGTTCGGTTCACAGAGTCAGATTTATGACTGACTCAGAATCAATGTTTGAGGCTTTACGAATAACTGGTATGCTCAGAATGGAGAGGTAAAGCATTAGGGTAACATGTAAATGGGATTTAATTATCTTGATAAAAGTTGTCTTTAAAACGGATGTGATATATAATTAATTATAGAAGCAATTAATAAGTCGAATAAATAGCTATTTCATAGTATATTATATGAGGGAGTTCTGAATTGAAAAATATCAAAGTGTACCTAGATAATTGCAGTTTTAATCGCCCTTATGACGATCAGAAGCAAGAAAGAATATATTTAGAAACAATTTCAAAGTTATATATACAGAATCTAATAAAAGAAGAAAAGCTTGATTTCGTATGGTCATTTATGTCAGATTATGAAAATTCAATGAATCCATACGAAATGAGACGGGAATCAATAAAAAAATTTTCCTATCGTTGTACGGAATATGTTGATTCTTCTAAGAAGAACGAGATATTGATTACGGCAAGAGATATAATGACAACAGGTATTAAAGCCAAAGATGCAATACATGTTTCCTGTGCTATATACATGAATTGTGATTATTTTATCTCAACAGACGATAGATTATTAAAACTAAAAAGAAATGACATAATAATGATAAATCCTATGATGTTTGTGAAAGAAATGGAGGAAAACGAATGACTGATGCAGCGATTTTATCCAAAGGAATGGACTGTCTTATACAGAATTTAGGGGATGTGGATGCGGAACGTTTTATTATGCAAATCATTAGAGAACCCTTTGACTATACTAAATGGCAAAAGGGATTATTTGAAGGGATGTCGTTGGATGATATTGGTAATAAAGCGGTCGAATACTGTGAGGAAAATCCCCGGTAATAATAT
>QMCE01001374.1_pt1 | contig 22790 bp, 17 predicted proteins | sample 1821851 | NCBI WGS metagenome assembly QMCE01 (sample SAMN09453174, study PRJNA476694) | Termite gut metagenome, whole genome shotgun sequencing project. | isolation source: worker | host: Odontotermes sp. | place: South Africa:Pretoria | collected 2016-01-28 | reverse complement strand
CATGGTCGTTCGTCCTCTCACCTGGCCTGGTCGAGGTCAATCGCATCAGCCAGTTCGTCAAGTTCGTCGTGGACGCCGTCGTCCTTCTCGTCTTGATCGACGTGCTGCTGTCGCCCGGCTGGGTGGCAGGCACCGTCCCGGTCGTCTGTTTCGGCGGCCTGATCGTCGTGGGGTTTCTCTTCGTGTCAGACTTCGAACGGCAGCGGCAAAACGTCCTGCCATTGCTGGTGCTGGTCGTCCTGTCGCTGGGCCTCGCCGTTGTCGGGCTGATTGTCGACGCCGGTGGAGCCAGATGGGCGCTGATCGTCTTGGGCCTCGTGGCCATCGCCCTGTTGGGGGCGGTCGTCAAGATGCTCGGCGTGAGTTTCGTCCGCGAACTGCAGAAACGGTTTCACGTCTAGAGGCGGGCGGGCGCACAAGGCCGGTGACCGGCTTGGGGCGAGGCGAGGCGTGCGCTCGCGTTCGTCCGCTCCGATAGCCAGCGCCGAGGCATCCGTGTAAGATTTTTCCCGCATCCGGAAGATCCGGGTGACTTCGCATGCAGTCTCACCGTCTCAGACGGGCAGACCTCCGAGGTCCGAAAGGTGGAGGGCTGCGGCTGCGTCAGGGGAGCCGAAAGGTTCGGTTCCGTGAACCCAAGCGGGCAAGCGTCTGCGCCGCCCGCACAGAAAGGAACGGCCATGGCCGTCGTGACCACGCGTCAGTTGCTAGACGCCGGCGTGCATTTTGGACATCAGACCCGTCGCTGGAACCCGAAGATGAAGCGCTTCATCTTCACGGAGCGCAACGGCATCTACATCATTGATCTGCATCAGTCGCTGTCCTACATCGAAACCGCCTACAACGTCGTCCGGGACATCGTCGCGCGCGGCGGGCAAATCCTGTTCGTCGGCACCAAGAAGCAGGCTCAGGAGTCCATCGCCGAGCAGGCCACCCGCGTCGGCATGCCGTATGTCAACCAGCGTTGGCTGGGCGGCATGCTCACCAACTTCGCGACCATCTCCAAGCGCATCACGAAGATGAAGGAGTTGGAGGGCATCAACTTCGACGACGTCGCCTCCTCCGGCATGACGAAGAAAGAACTGCTCCAGCAGAAGCGCAAGAAGGACAAGCTCGCCAAGACGCTGTCCGGCATCCGTGACATGGGCCGCGTCCCGCAGGCCGTGTGGATCGTCGACACGAAGAAGGAGCACCTGGCAATCGACGAGGCCAAGAAGCTCGGCATCCCGATCATCGGCATCCTCGACACGAACTGCGACCCGGACGAGGTCGACTACGCCATTCCGGGCAACGACGACGCGATCCGTTCGGTCTCCTTGTTGACTCGCATCATCGCGGACGCGGTGGCCGACGGCTTGATGGCCCGCTCCGCCGCTGTCGAGGCGACGGGCGACGAGAACGAGCCGATGCCCGATTGGGAACGTGACTTGTTGGCCGGTCAGCAGGCCGAAGGCGACGCGGCCGCCGCTGCGGAAGCCGTCGATCCGGCCACCGATCAGACGCCAGAGGTCGGCGCCACGCAGGTCGTCGAGGCGGCCGAGGCACACGAAGCCGAGGTGCACGAGGAAGCCCGCGAGGCTGCCACTCAGATCGCCAACGACGTGGCCGAGATCGCGGCCGACGTGGCGACCGATCTTGAGATCGAGCATCCAGAAATCGCCGAGGCCCCGACCCCGACCGCCGAATAACAACCTCATTCCACGAGACTTGATCAAGAAGGACGAAAAGTAATGGCAACGATCACCGCCGCAGACGTCAAGAAGCTGCGTGACCAGACTGGCGCGGGCATGATGGACGCGAAGAAGGCCCTCACCGAGGCCGACGGCGATTTCGAGGGCGCCATCGAGATTCTGCGCATCTCAGGCCAGGCGAAGATGGCGAAGCGTTCCGACCGTGAGGCGAGCAACGGGCTCGTCGCTTCCAGCGGCAAGACAGTCATCCAGCTCGGCTCCGAGACCGACTTCGTGGCGAAGAACGCCGAGTTCATGGCGCTCGCCCAAGACATCGCCGCTGCTGTCGACCAGGCGGCTCCGGCCGACCTCGCCGCGGCCAAGAGCGTCGTGATGACGTCGGGCAAGACGGTCGACGAGACCATCGGCGAGTTGGCTGCGAAGATCGGCGAGAAGCTCGAGCTGGCGGCCTCCGCCACCTACACCGGCGACGTGAACATCTATCTGCACAAGCGGTCGCAAGACCTGCCGCCGCAGGTGGGCGTCATGCTGGAGTACACCGGCGGCAACGAGACGTTGGCCAAGGGCATCGCTATGCAGATCGCGGCCATGTCGCCCATGTACGTGACGCGTGACGACGTGCCGGCCGACGTGATCGAGCACGAGCGTCACATCGCCGAGTTGACCGCTCGCGAAGAGGGCAAGCCTGAGCAGATCATTCCGAAGATCACGGAGGGTCGTCTCAGCGGTTTCTTCAAGGAGGTCTGCCTGGTCGAGCAAGCCTCGGTCTCCGATGACAAGCTCACGGTGGGCCAGCAGTTGAAGAACAACGGCATGACGGTCACCCGTTTCGTGCGGTTCGCCACGGCGGCCTGAGAGGCCATATCCTCGATTCAGCCACCACATCGCCAGCCCGAAAGAGAGACAATGGCCAGTTCTTACCACAGAGTCCTGTTGAAGCTTTCGGGCGAGGCGTTTGGTGGGGGTGCCGTCGGTGTTGATCCCGACATCATCGCCAGCATCGCCGCGCAGATCGCCGATGTGGTGTCGCGTGGCGTTCAGGTGGCCATCGTGGTGGGCGGCGGAAACTTCTTCCGGGGCGCCGAGCTGCAGCAGCGCGGCATGGACCGGGCTCGCGCCGACTACATGGGCATGCTCGGCACCGTCATGAACGCGCTGGCGCTCCAGGATTTCTGCGAGAAGGCCGGAGTGCCCACGCGCGTTCAGACTGCGATCGGGATGGTCCAGGTGGCCGAGCCTTACATCCCGCTGCGGGCCGAGCGGCACCTGGAGAAGGGGCGCGTGGTCATTTTCGGCGCTGGGTCCGGCATGCCCTTCTTCTCGACGGACACCGTCGCGGCGCAACGGGCCCTGGAGATCGGCACCGATGTGTTGCTCATGGCCAAGCAAGGGACCGACGGGGTGTACGACTCCGACCCGCGCGTCAATCCGCAGGCGAAGCGCTTCGATGAGCTCACGTACGACGATTTCCTTGCGGCCGACCTCAAGGTGGCCGACGCGACGGCGGTCAGTTTGGCGCGTGAGCATGGCCTGCCGATGATCTTCTTCGACCTCGGCGTCGAGGGGAATATCGCTCGGGTGGTCGCAGGTGAGAAAATCGGGACGAGGCTGCACGCCTGACGGGCGCGCGGCTGACACCAGAAAGGGGGCTCTGCCGTGATTGAGGACATCATCGCTGACGCTGGCCGCAAGATGAACATCGTGGTGGACCATGCGAAGGAAGACATGGGTTCGATCCGCACGGGTCGTGCCCATCCGGCCATGTTCAACAAGATCATGGTCGATTACTACGGCGCGCCAACGCCGCTGCAACAGCTCGCGACCTTCCAGGTTCCGGAGGCGCGCACGGTGCTGGTCAGCCCGTTCGACCGGGGCGCGACGGCTGGCATCATGAAGGCCATCCGCGATTCCGATCTGGGGGTGAACCCCGCTGACGACGGCAACGTCATCCGTCTCGTCATGCCGCAGCTCACCGAGGAGCGCCGCAAGGAGTACATCAAGCTGGCTCGTCACAAGGCGGCAGAGGCCCGTGTCGCCGTGCGCAACACCCGCCGTCACGCCATCGACGAGGTGGGCAAGCTCGTCAAGGACAAAGAGGCGAGCGAGGACGACCAGCGCGGCGCCGACAAGAAGCTTGATCAGGTGACCAAGAAGCACATCGAACTCATTGACGAGCTGTTGAAATCGAAAGAAGCCGAGTTGCTGGAGGTCTGAGGTGGCTGACTCCTCAGAGTCGCACGAGCTGCCTCCATCGTCGAAGGCGTCTTCGAAAGCCGGACGTGATCTGCCCGCCGCTGTGGCGGTTGGCGCTGTCTTGTTTGTCATCGTCGCTGCGGCGATGATCTGGTGGCCGCCCGGCGTCGTGTTGTTGGTCGTGCTGCTCGCCGTGCTCGGGACGACGGAGGTCGTCCATGCCTTGCGTCGGGTGGGCCTGCGGGCGAGCATCGTGCCGGTGGCGCTCGGCGCCGCCGTGATCGTGCTGGCAGGGTATGCCGGGGCGTTGTGGCCGGGCGGTGTCTGGGGCACGGTTCGCTGGGCTGTCATCGGCGGCGCCGTCTTGCTCTGCCTCATCTGGCGGATGGCCGCGGGGCCGGAGAATTACGCGCGCGACGCGGCCGCGGATATTTTCACCGTGGGCTATGTCGGAGTGCTGCTCTCGTTCGTGGGGCCGATCATCGCGCTGCCTGACGGCAACTGGAAGCTGATCACGGTGTTCTGCTGCACGGTCGCCTCGGACACCGGCGGCTACATCCTGGGCGCGACGCTCGGCAAGCACGCGATGGCCCCGAAGATCAGCCCGAAGAAGACCTGGGAGGGCATGGCGGGGTCTGTCGTCCTGTCCGCCATCGTCGGCGTGCTGCTCGCTGTTTTCGCGCTGCACGAGCCCTGGTGGTTCGGAGTTGGCCTCGGCGTGGTGATGGTGGTGTTCGGCACACTCGGCGATCTCGTCGAGTCGCTCATCAAACGAGACGTCGGCATCAAGGACATGTCGAGCGTCCTGCCTGGGCACGGCGGCATCATGGAACGGCTCGACTCGATGATTGTGGCCATGCCGGTCGGCTGGCTGATCTTCTCGCTGCCGCTGTAAGGCTGGTTCGTATGGCAACGACAATCCCACGGCATTGGTTCGACATGACGGCTGACGAGCGTCTGGACGCCGTCGCCGCCTTGGGGCTGTCCGCGTACCGGGCCAAGCAGATCCAGGCGCATCTGCTCGGGCACCTGAACGACGATCCGGCCACGTGGAGCGACCTGCCAGCCGCGTTGCGTGGGACGCTGGCGGCCGCGTTCGTCCCCCGGCTGTTGACCGACGTGCGGAGTCTGACGGCGGACGACGGCTGGACGGTCAAGACGCTGTGGCGGTGCAGCGACGACGCGCTGATCGAAAGCGTCCTGATGCGTTACGCGTCCCGACGGCCGAACGGCCCTGCGATGCGAACCGGCGCGCGGCGGAGGCCTGACGCCGCCCAGGGCATGTCTCCGCCGGTCTCCGTGCCGCTCGGGGACGCCGCGGAGACCAGCGGGGGCCGGGCGACCGTCTGCGTCTCGTCGCAGGCCGGCTGCGGCATGGGTTGCCCGTTCTGCGCGACCGGCCAGGGCGGCTTGCGTCGCAACCTCACCACCGCCGAGATCCTTCAGCAGGTGATCGACGCGGCCCGACGTATGCGTGACGGGGCGTTGCCCGGCGGCCCGGGGCGGCTGTCGAACGTGGTCTTCATGGGCATGGGGGAGCCGCTGGCCAACTACCAGGCGGTCGTGGCGGCGATTCGGGCCATCGTGGCGCCCGACGGCTTGGGCCTGTCCGCGCGCGGCGTCACCGTCTCGACGGTGGGCTTGGTGCCGCGTGTCGAACGGCTCGCCGCCGAAGGGTTGCCGGTGACGCTCGCGCTCAGCCTGCACGCCCCTGATGACGAGCTGCGCGACACGCTGTGCCCGATCAACAAGCGGTGGAACGTGGCGGCCGCCCTCGACGCCGCGCGCGGCTACTTCGACGCGACCGGCCGGCGGGTGTCGGTGGAATACGCGCTGTCAACCTCATCCCCTTGAACCCGACGCCTGGCTCGAAGTGGACGGCCTCACGCAAGCGGAGCGAAGCCGAGTTCGTCCAGCGGCTGGAGGCCCACCGTGTGCCGGTCACCGTCCGCGACACGCGTGGCCGCGACATCGACGGCGCGTGCGGGCAGTTGGCCGCTGAACGACCGTGAGGAACGTCTCATCACCGGGGTGCTGTTGTCACTGCTGTGACGGCGCGACCGTCGGCGGCAGCCCGAGCCAGTCGCGCCAAGCCGGCGCTTCGGATCGTGCCTGGGCGAGCCCGGCGTCGTAGCTGGCCTGAAGTTTCGCCACGTTGGTCGTCGAGTTGCCCACGTTCATGCTCGTGGGGACGAACAGGTAGGCGTCGCCTGAAGCCTCCAGGTCGAAGAGCTCCTCCCGCGTCCGGTTGTAGTTGCGGTAGCGGTTGGCCAGGGCGTCGGCGGCGGCAGGCAGGTTGCGGAAGTAGCGGCGGAAAGTGCCCATCAGTTTCTGAGGGCGTTTCACGTAGCCGCGCGGCTGGCTCAGCACGACGAAGAAGCGCGTGAAACCGTCGGCGCGCGCCGCGTCGAGTGCGATCCCGCCGCTCGGCCCGAGGGCGCCGTCCACGTACACGTGCTCGTCGATGCGCACCGGCGGCATGAGGATCGGCATCGTGGACGACGCGCGGACGCGCCGCATGATCTCCTCGGGGACGACCAGGTCCTCCTTGCCCCAGTAGACTTCGCGGCCGGTGTCGGCCTGGAACGCGCCGATGCGCCGCTGGGCCGGATTCGCCACGAACGTCGCGAAGTCGAAGGGCAATGCCTGCCCGGGCTGAGCGGTCTCTTCGTAGATGTAGTGCGCGTCGAACCAGCCCTCGCCCCGCATAAACGTCGCCAGGCTGCCGAACCGGGGATCGGCGACGAACTCGACAAACGACTTTTTCGCCCGCTCCGGGTCGCGGGACAGGTAATTCACGGTGTTGCTCGCGCCGGCGGAGATGCCGCCGACCCAGTCGAAGTGCAGATTCTCAGCGAGGAGCGTGACGACGGCGGCCGACGTGTAACTCGCCCGCATGCCGCCCCCCTCGAAGATGAGCGCGACATCGGTGATGTGGTTGTCAGATTTGTCCAGCACGACGGTCAGCATAATGAAAGGCCCACGGATACGCCGAAAAACCAGACGGGTGAACGCGGGGACATTTGCACAGCTTTTTGGTGGGTGTCGGTCGAGGGTATAGTGACGACGTTCTGGGAAGAACGCGCATGAACGCGATCAACAGATGCCCGGGAAGGACGCCGATGACAACCCCTCTGGATCCAGAGCCCCAGCCGCAGGATCAGCCAAACACACCCCCTCCGCCGCCGTCCGCTGACCAGGGGACGGGCGTGCCGCCAACGCAACCGCCGATGCCGGGCAACGCGGCTGCTTTCGGTGGGGAACCCCAGCAGCAGCCATCAGCACCGAGTGCACCGCCGATGCCGAGTGCGCCACCGGCCCCGGGCGCACCGTCGGCTCCGCCGTACGCGAGCGCGTCGTATCCGCCGGCCGGTTCTTTCCAGCCTGGCGCCTCCACACCGACGACTTCCTATAGTGGGTCGGCGCCGCAGCAGTCTGGTGGTTCTGCACCGACTCCTCCTTACGGTGGGACCGCGCCGCAGCAGCCGCCTGCGCCTCCCGTGGCTCCCGGTGCCCAACAGCCGCCGTCCTACGGGCCATACGGTCAAGCGCAAACGCCGTCCTACGGCCCGTCGCCGGCGTCGTATCCCGGTGCGTACGGTGGCGCGCCCGCGCCGCAGCGTCCGGTCGGCCCGACGCCGCCGTACGCTGGCGCGTCGTACGGGACCGGGCCGACGCCGCCCTATGCGGGCGGACAGCAACCCCAGCACGGCGCCTATGCGCCCGCTGGGGCCTACGGGCCGGGGCAGATGTACGGGGCGCCTGTCCCGCCCGGCCCGGGCAACAAACGGAAGAGCAAGACTCCGATGGTCCTCGGCATCGTCGGGGGCGCGGTGGTGCTCATCATCGTGGTGATCGTCATCCTCGCCAACACGCTGGGGGCTGGCCCGACGCCGGCGCCCGGTCCGAATCCTGTGGTCACCGGCGCGCCAGTGGACAAGGCGGCGACTCCCGAGGATGCCATCACCGGTTATTTCGACGCTCTGGCACAGGGCAACTCCCAACAGGCGTTGTCGTACACGTCTACCCAGCCGTCAGACACGACCTTCCTCACGGACGAGGTCTTGCAGGCGACGGCGAAGGACTACCCGATCACGGGCGTCGCGGTCTCAGTGGAAGACAGCATGGACACCTTCGCCTACGGGACGGCCACCTACAACCTGGGTGACCACATGGTCAGTTGGCATTTCAACATGGAGAAGTTCAACGGCGTGTGGATGCTGGATCAGGCGGCGGCCACCGTCGATCTCAGCGAGGTGGCTGGTGATCTTCCGCTCAAAATCAATGGCGTGGCGGTCGACGACCCGACGTCCGTCACATTGTTCCCGGGGCAATACAAGCTCACGACGACCAACTCGTTGTTGACGTTCGGCAAAAAGCCGATGGCGGTTGAAACCCCCGACGACACGTACGTCGGTGATCTGATTGACCTGCAACTGGCGCTGAGTTCTGATGGCACCAAAGCCATCCAGAAAGCTGCCAAGGCGAAGTTGGACGGCTGCCTGAAGCAGAAGTCCCTCAAGCCGTCTGGCTGCTCGTACGTCCTCACCAATACGACGGGTCATAAAGTTGATACGGACACGATCAAGTGGAAGCTGCACTCGGGTTCCGACAAAATCGAAAAGATCAAGCCGAAACTCAAGTACGACAGCTCGACCATCGCTACGGCCAACGTTGACATCAGCATCGATTTCACGGCGAATACCACCGACGGTGGGAGGATGACGTCGATTCTCCCGATTCACATCTTCACAGTGACGGCTGATATCAGCAACCCGAAGAAGATTCTCATCTCTCTTGGCAGCTAATTGCTGGAAGCCGACGTGAGGCGTGTCGTGGTGACGGCCTGACGTTCAGCTGCGGAGACGAGAAGGCCCTGGCATCTGCCAGGGCCTTCGTGCGTCCGGGGCGGCTCAGCCCCGGTGGAAGCGCAGGGTGACGATCTCGAACGGCCGCAGCGACACATCGGCGCAACCGCCCTCGACGGTGAGCTTGCCGTCCGGCCGTTCGAGCAGGTCGGTGCTGTGCACGTGGGTCGCCGGGAAGGCGGCCGCCACATGGGCGGTCGTCCGCCGTCCCATCGCCTCGTAGAGGCGGACGACGACATCGCCGCTGCGGTCTTGGGCGAGCTTGACCGCCTCGACCTTGACCCCGGGGTTGTCGACGCGCACCAGCGGTTCCACCGGTGCTCCACCCTTCAGCGTGCGCCGTGGCAGGTTGGCCGCATAACCCTGGTCGATGGTCTCGGCCAACGTGGCGCCCGGCAGATACACGGTCACCAGATGGTGGATGCCCTGGTCCGCCTCGGGGTCGGGGAACAGCGGTGCGCGCAGCAGCGATTCCCGGATGACGGTCACCGGCCGGCCGTCCGGCCCGGCCTGGGTCGTGACGTCGTGGCCGTAGGTGGAGTCGTTGGCGACGCTGACGCCGAAGTCGCCCTCGCACACCCGGATCCACCGGTGCGCGCAGATCTCGTAGCGCGCCTCGTCCCACGACGTGTTGCGGTGCGTCGGGCGGTCGATGTGCCCGAATTGGATCTCGCTGGTCGACGTGCTGGCGAACAGGTCGCACGGGAAGGCCAACTTGAGCAATTTTTGGCGGTGAGCCGTTGGCTGAGCGTCGACGAGCCGAAGCGGTAGTCGACGACGACGAAGCCGCTGGCCTCGTCCACCGCGGTGATCGTGCCGGCCAGGTTCTCGACCGGCGTCCGGTAGACGTCGTCGATGTCCCAGGCATCCCATTGCTTGGGCGTGTCCCGGTGGAGTTGCAGCAGGTTGGCCGCCATGCCGGCCGGCACAGCCTCGCGCTCGGCGCGCCGGTCGTACGCCGAATCGACGCGTCCCTCGGGGGTGATGTGCACCCGCAGCCGGTCGTTAGTCAGCGTGACGCCGTGCGGCCCCCGCTCGGCCGACGCTGGCAGGCCGGGCGTGGCCGGGCCGATGCCGAGGGCGGACACACCAGTGCGCTCCTGCGGGGCGGCGTTGGCCTCCAGGCAGACGTCGCCGTCGCCGGCCAGCGTGGCCAAGGAGTCGGCGATGACGGCGCTCAGCTCGGTCGCGACCGTCTCGTAGCCGGCCCGCGCGTCGGCGTTCGCCCAGGCGATCGCGCTGCCCGGCAGGATGTCGTGGAATTGGTTGAACAAGACGATCTGCCACAGCTTCTCGAATTGCTCGTAAGGGTAGGCGGCGCCCTGGCGGACCGCCGCGGTCGCGGCCCAGAGTTCGGCCTCGCGCATGAGGTGCTCGCTGCGCCGGTTGCCTTGCTTGTTGCGCAGTTGAGACGTGTAGGTGCCCCGGTGGAACTCGAGATACATCTCGCCGCTCCAGGTCGCCAGCTCGTCGGCGTGCCTCTCCGCCTCACGGAACGAGTCGTAGGGGTCGCCGAGTTCCACCTTCGGCGCGCCTTCGAGCGAGCGGAACCGTTCGATCGAGGCGAGCATGTCGCGCGTCGGGCCGCCCCCACCGTCCGACCAGCCGTACAGCATCATCGCACTGTCCAGCACGCCCTTCTCGGTGAAGTTGTGTTCGTGGAAGACCAGATCGTGTGCGGTCGCTGCCACGCCATAGTTCTCGACGGGCAGGAACTGGGTGAGCGTCCGAGAGCCGTCGATGCCCTCCCAGAAGAACGTCTGGTGGGGCATCTTGTCGGTGTCGTTCCAGCTCAGCTTGTTGGTGAGGAACCAGCGGCCGCCGCTGGCCAGCACCAGCTGGGGCAGGGCTCCGCTGTAGCCGAACGAGTCGGGCAGCCACAGGTCGAGCGTCTCCACACCGAACTCGCGCAGGAAGAACTCCTTGCCCAGCAGCAACTGCCGCGCGAGCGCCTCGCCGCCTGGCATGTTGGTGTCGGCCTCCACCCACATGCTGCCGACGGGACGCAGCCGTCCGTCTTGAACGGCCCGTCGCACGCCGGCGAAGACGTCGGGGTAATGGTCTTTGACCCAGGCGTACTGCTGGGCGGACGAGAAGGCGAAGAGAAAATCCGGGTGCGCCTCGATGAGGCTCAGGGCGTTGGCCAACGTCCGCCCGGCCTTGCGCACCGTCTCGCGCGCGGGCCACAGCCAGGCCGAGTCGAGGTGGGAGTGGCCGACCGCGATCACGGTGTGGGCGCTGGCGTTCGCCGGTTGGTCGAGCAGCGGCCTCAAGACAGCTTCGCCGGCCACGAGCGATCCGGCGACGTCGTCGGGGTCGACCGCGGTATAGACGTCGGCCAGCCCCTTGAGGATCTTCGCCAGCCGTGTCGAGTCGGCGGGGAGTTCCTTGGCCAGGTCGATGAGCGCGACAAGATCGTGCGCGAACTGCCAGCAGACCACGTCGCGCCGGACGAGGTGCGCCGTCTTCAGCGTGTAGAGCGGCGCGGTGCCAGCGGTGGCCTTGTCGCCGAGCGGTGTCGGGGCGAAGTGGTAGCCGCCGGCCACGTTCGGGTTGGCGGCGGCCTCCAGGTAGAACGTGAACGGGCCGGCGTCTTTGAGCCCGACGGCCCGGTTCATCGGCGCGATGCCTTTGACCACGGTGCCATCCGGCCGCCAGAGCATCCCCTCGGCCTGGAAGCCTGGTTGCGCGTCGGTGAATCCCAGGTCGATCTGCAACTCGACGGCCAAGCCGTCGCGCACCGCGCCGTCGCCCAACACACCGCTGAACCGCTCGAAGGCGTCCTCGTCGCCCACCCAGTCGGCCGGGATCTCACCGGACAGCCGGAACCAGGTGGTCGTCCAAGGGGCACCCCACGGCTGGCCGATGTGGAACGGCGTGTAGCTGGCCCGGACGGCGTCGGTGAACGGCACCGGTTCACCCGGAACGTTCCAGGCCGCGACGTCCAGGGGCTGCCGCACCGGATAGATGGCCGGGAGCACCCGCTCGCGCAGCAGGCGTTCCGCCCGTGCGATGGTGGCCTGCGACCGGGATTCTGTCATGGTTTCCTCCAAGATGGGTTTCGTCGCGCAGCGGACGCACGGCGACGGACGGGGTTCACGAAATGATTGTCACGGCGGCGCCGCGGCTTTGACGAAGCTCACCCCTTGACCGCGCCGGCCATGGCGAAATTGCCACCCGAGATCTTCTGCGTGATCAGGTAAAGCACCAAAGCAGGCGTCGAATAGAGGATCGAAAAAGCCGCGAGCTTGCCGTATTGGATGGTGCCGTAAGTGCCGAAGAACTGATAGATGCCGACGGCCGCCGGTTGCTTGTCGGGTGACGAGTACAAGATGAACGGCACGAAGAAATTGCCCCACGTCGACGTGAAGACGAAGACGAACACGACGGCGATGCCCGCCGCCATCAGCGGCGCGACGATCCGGATCAGGGCTTTGATCGTGTTGGCGCCGTCGACCCAGGCGGCTTCTTCCAGGCTGATGGGCACGGAATCCATGAAGTTCTTCATCATCCAGATCGCCATCGGCAGGCCGGACGCGGCCATGAAGCCGATGATGCCCCAGGTGGAGTTCAGCAGGTGCATCGACACGAACAGGCTGTAGACGGGCACCATGATCGCGGTGATCGGCAGGCACGTCCCGAACAAGATGGTGTAGAGGAAGGGCTGGCGGAAGCGCATCTTGTAGCGCGAGAGCGGGTAGGCCGCCAGCAGAGCGGCCACGACCGTCAAGACGGCCGTGCCGGCCGAGATCAGGAACGAGTTCCAAATGGGACGGAAGGTCTGTTTGACGGTCCACACGCCCTTGAAGTTGTCCAGCGAGAACACGTCCGGCCAGCTCAGCGACACGGTGGCGTGCGGGTTCAACGAGGTGAGGACGATCCACGCCAGCGGGATCACGAAGCAGAGGCCGACGACCAGCGCGGCCACATTGGCCGCGGCACGGGCGATCCGGCGCTTGGGGTTGGCGGCCGACAGGCGCATCACGTGAGCAGCCATCAGTCCACCTCCGGTTTCAGAAGCTTGATGTAGACGATCGAGAAGATCGCGCCGACGACGAGTGTGACCACGGCGATGGCCGTGCCGTAGCCGATCTGGGAGAACTTGAAGGCTTCCTGATAGGCCAACACGGGCAGCGTGGACGACTCGAAGCCGGGGCCGCCCCCGGTCATCACGAAGATCAGGGTGAAGACGCCGAGCGTCTGCAGCGTGATCAGCATGAGGTTGGTCGAGATGGACCGGCGGATGACGGGCACGGTGACGTGGAAGAAGCGTTGGGCCGCGCTGGCGCCGTCGACCTCGGCCGCCTCGACGATCTCTGGCGGCACCTCGGCCAGCGCGGCCGAATACATCATCATGGAGAACGCCGTGCCGCGCCAGACGTTGGCCAGGATGACCGAGAGCATCGGGAACTCGTACAGCCAGGGCGTGTCGCCGAGCCCGACCGCCCCGAGGATCGAGTTGAGCGTCCCGTCTGTGGAGAAAAACGCGTAACAGGTCATGGCGGCGACGATCTCGGGGATGATCCAGGCGATGACCACAGTCGCGCCGACGAAGGCGCGCACCGGCCTGGTCGACGACCGCATCAGCATCGCCACGAGCAGGCCGATGATGTTTTGGCCCACGACGGCCGAGAACAGCACGAAGACGACGGTCAGCAGCAGGCCGTTGAGGAAGTCGGAGCTGGAGAACAGGTGGACGTAATTGGTGAGGCCGACGAACCCATATTTCGCGGCCTTGGGGCCGGTCAGCGCCCGGTTCGTCAGCGAGCCGTAGAACGAATAGATGATCGGCCCGGCGATGAACGCGAGCAGGAGGACGACGGCTGGAGCCAGCAGGGCGAGCCGGCTCAGCGTGTGGACGGGGTGGTGACGGGTGCCAGCCGGGCGGGGAGAGGGGGCTCCCCGCCCGGTCGTGGCCTTCGTCGGGACTGCGAGTGACATGGCCGTCTAGCTCGCGGCCTGGGTGTTGTCTTGGCCGGCGACGCCGATCAGCGCCTCGTCGTAGGTGGCGGCCGCCTGCTCGGGTGTCGCCTGATCGGTGGCCACGGCCTCGCAGGCCTGCTGGATGTATTGCGAGATCTGCGGGTAATCGGGCGTGGCCGGACGGAAGTGCGTCACCGACATGAGGTCGGAGAAGAACGGGAAGGACCAGTTCGCCTTGATGTACTCGGGGTCGGACGCGACGTCGTCGCGGACGGCGATCTGAGAGTTCTCGATGTCGTACTTCTTCGAGTTCTCCTCGTTCAGGGCCGTCGTGATGAAGTCGAAGGCGGTGTCCGGGTTCTTCGAGCTCGCGCCGACGGAAAGCAGCCAGCCGCCTGACATCGACACGGCGCCCGGCGCCTGCCCGTTCTGGGTGGGCATCTTGGCCAAGCCGATCAGTTTCTCGCCGTCGGCCCAGGCGTAGTCACCCTTGAGCCATTGGCCAGGGACCCACGAGCCGTCGATGGCGATGGCGAGCTTGCCCTGCGGCAACAACTCCTGCGACACCTTGCCGCCGAGCGACGCGTCGAGCGCCAGATCCATCGAGGGGCCCAGCTTCTCTTTGTAGACGGTGGAGAGGAAGGTCAGTGAATCGGTGAAGCCGGGCGACTTGGTCAGCCACTTGCCGCTGGTGGGGTCGTTGAGCTGGTTGTTGGTGCCGTACAACAGCATCTCGAAGCCCTGCATGGTCGTCGCCTCGCCGGCCGCCTTGGAGGTGTAGATGTTGAGCGGCGTCACGTCGGGCACTTTGTCCTTGATCGCGCGCGCGGCGCTGAGGATGTCGTCCCAGGTCTTGGGCTGCCACTCTTCCGGCAGCCCGGCCTTCTTGAAGATGTCCTTGCGGTAGTAGATGCCGCGGGTGTCGGAGCCCATGGAGACGCCGTAGATCTTGCCATCGTCGCCGGCGCCGGCCTGTTTGGCGTTGTCGGGGAACTGGCTCCAGTCCTGCCAGCCGTTGACGTAGTCGTCCATCGGCAGCAGGTAGCCGGCGGCCGCATCCGACCGCACTTGGAAGGTGTCTTCGTAGATGACGTCCGGCGCCGTGTCGGGGGAGCCGTTCATCAAGGCGAGCTTGGTGTAGTACTGGTCTTCCTCGGCTTCGATCGGGTCGAGTTCGATGGTGGTGCCGGCGTGGGCCGACTCGTATTCGGTCTTGGCCTTGTGCAGCATGTCGTCCAACTGGAAGAAGCTCGCCGTCTTCTGGTAGGCGACTTTGATGGTGGCTCCAGCGGAACCGGAGGGCTGATCAGACGGGGTGGCGCCGCCGCCACTGCAGGCGCTCACGGCGAGTAGCGCCGCTGTCGTCAAAGCGATCAAGCCGGCTTTGGTGGGGCGGCGGTGGAGTGAGGTGGTCATATGTGCTCCTTTGCATGACGTGTGCGGGTGGAACGTGGTGGGCCGGGTGGGTCGCCGGTCAATCGGGCCGTTGGGCGGTCCTGATCGGCAGCTCGTCGTCAGTCATCAGCCATTCCATTCATTTCATACATCAACTTGATATATGAAGTCAAGGGTCAAAAACCTCACTCTCGAATCCTGCCTGGACGCCGCCGACAGGCGGGTGGCAGCTCTTCACCATTCCGCGAATCTTTCCCTGATGTCCTGGATGGTCCTGGACATCGCCGGCGCGTGGCTGGCAGGAAGGCGGCCCGGACGGCGTTGGGCGAGCGGGCGAGGCGCCGGATCTGGGGCGGCTTCCATGACGTCACGAAGAAGCCTGGCGGCGGGCGGTCGGTGGCGGGAGAGGAAGCCGGCAGTGGCTGGTTGTGTGGCCGCCCGCCGCGTCAGACGTCCAGCAGCAGGCGGCCGACGCTCGGGGTGTAGGTGGCGCTCAACGCGATGGACGCGGCGCCGACGGCCGCCACCTCGCGGCCGAAGGGGGATTCGATGACGCGCAGGTGCGTGCCGCCGCGGGGCAGATGGTGGGCGGCGGCGCCGGCGCGGAGCGTCGGGCGAGCGAAGGCGGCCATGCGATCCCACGACGGCCCGCCGACGACCATGGTGTCGAGGTCGAGCAGGTCGGCGATGATCCCACCGAGCCGGGCGGCGTGCCTGCCGGCGTTCGCCAGCACCGCCTGGGCGGCCTCGTTCCCGTCGTCGGCCGCCTGACACAGCATGGCGAACGCCTTCTCCACGGCGGCGAAATCGTCGGCGTCGACGTCGTCCATGCCTGGCACGCCGGTTTCGTGGGCGGCTCGCACCAACGCGGCGTTGCCGAGCAACGTGCCGAGGCAGCCATGCTTGCCACAACTGCACAGCGGACCCTCGGAGTCGACCGGCAGATGACCGGATTCGCCGGAATTCCCCGACGGTCCGCGCAACACCTGGCCGTTCGCGGCGATCGACAGCGCTACGCCTGTGCCGATGTACAGGAAGATGACGTCCTTGGCGGGGGCCTCGGATTCGTTGGGCAGACCGGAATCGTCGTCGGCGGACGGCGCGTCGCCGTCGCCCCCGACCGGGCGGTAGAGGTAGCTGGCCAGCGCGGCGGTGACGTCCTTGTCGAGGACGGTCGGCAGACCGGTCCGGTCGGCGATGGCGTCACACATCGGCACGTCGTGCCACAGCGGCAACAGCGGCGGGTTCACGATGATGCCGCGATCGTGGTCGATCGGCCCGGGCGACGCGATGCCGACGCCGACCACCTTGCGGCGCGGAATGGCGCGGCGCTTGAGCAGCAGCAGGATGTGGTCGCCCAGCGAGGCGATCGCCTCGGTCGCGTCGCCGGAATCGGGCATCGGCCAGCTGAGCGCCTCCACCAACTGTCCGGCCAGGTCGAGCAGGACGAGCCCGGCCGTCGACGGATCGATGCTCAGTCCGATGGCGTAGCGCGAGGCGGGGTCGAGCTCGAGCAGGACGCCGTGGCGGCCGGGGCCGTCCTTCCCGCGGACGCCCGACTCGCGGATGAGGCCGTCGCTGAGCAGCCGCCGGGTGATGTTGGTGACGGTCTGAGGCGACAGCCCCGTGCGGCGCGCCAACTGGGCGCGCGTGAGCCCGGCGCCGCTGCGGCGGATGGCATCAATCACGACGGTCTGATTGAAGATACCCATCTGGGGCAGGTTGGCACCAGGGTATGTTCGCTGCGCCATGACCCCGCCTCCGTGCTCGCATCAATGGCTGCCGCGTCAGACTGGCGCGGGCTCGGAAGACAACCTTAGGCGATGTGGGCCAAAATCTGCCCCTCCTTGACCGTCTCGCCTTCCGTCGCCACGAGAGCGACGGTGCCAGTGCGGTCGGCGAGGATCGGGCTTTCCATCTTCATGGCTTCAAGGGTGCCGATGCTCTGGCCCGCCTCGACGGCGTCGCCCGACGCCACGAACCAGCGGGAGAGCAGGCCGGTCATCTGCGCGACGACGGCGTCCGAGGCAGCGGCGTCCGCGCCGGCCCCACTCGACCCCGCAGACGTCCCGGCCTCGTTGATGAGGGCGGCGGGGAAGCCGAGCCGCACCCAGCGGCCGTCCACCTCGAACCATTCGCGCACGATGCGGTCGCGCCGCACGCCCGGTGGCAGTGGCTGGGACACCTCGGCGAGCCAAGGGCAGTCGTTCTCGATCCAACTCGTGTGGACCGTGAAGGCGTCGGCCGCCGTGGCAGTGAAGCTGGGGTCGAGCAGCAAGCGGCGGTGGAACGGCACGAGCGTCGGGACGCCCTCCACCTCGCACTCCTTCATGGCCAGCCGGCCGCGGGCGACGGCCTCGTCGCGGTCGTTGCCCCAGACGATGATCTTCGCCATCATCGAGTCGAACTCTTCGGGGATCGCCCCGCCCGCGGTAACCCCCTCGTCGACGCGGACGAACGGGCCGCCCGGCATGTCGAAACGGGTGAGCCGTCCGGCCTGGGGCAGGAAGCCCCGGCCGGGGTCTTCGGCGTTGATGCGGAACTCGATGGCGTGCCCGTTGGCCGGCACCACGTCCGGGAGCGCGTCGAGGGTGTGGCCCTCGGCGATCTCCAGCTGCCACATGATGAGGTCGACGCCGGTGGTGCGCTCTGTCACCGGGTGTTCGACTTGGATGCGGGTGTTGACTTCGAGGAAGGACAGGAGCCCGTCTTCGCCGAGCATGTATTCGACGGTGCCGACGCCGCGATAGTTGACCGCCTCGCCGATGGCTTTCGCCGACTGGATGATCTGCTGCTCCTGCTCAGGGGCGAGGAAGGGGGCCGGCGCCTCTTCGACCACCTTCTGGTGCCGCCGCTGCATGGAGCAGTCGCGCGTGCCGACCACGACGACGCGGCCGTGGCCGTCGCCGAGGATCTGGGCTTCGACGTGGCGCGGCCGTTCGACGAACCGTTCGACGTAGCACTCGCCTCGGCCGAACGCTGCGATCGCTTCGGCCACGGCCGATTCGAACCGCAGACGCAGGTCTTTCGCCTCGCGCACCACTTTGAGGCCGCGTCCGCCGCCGCCGAAGGCCGCCTTGATGGCGATGGGGTAGCCGTGCTCGGCGGCGAACGCTTCCACCTCGGACACATCAGCCACTGGGCCCGGGGTGCCCGGTACGAGGGGAGCCCCCACCTGTTCGGCCAAGTGGCGGGCGGCCACCTTGTCGCCCAACATGGCGATGTTGTCCGGCGTCGGTCCGATCCAGGTCAGCCCGGCGGCCTCCACGGCTTGTGCGAAATCGGCTCGTTCAGAGAGGAAACCGTAGCCGGGGTGGATGGCGTCCGCTCCCGACGCCTTGGCGGCGGCGATGATCTTGTCCTGATCGAGGTAGGTCTCCAGCGCGGTGCGTCCGTCGAGCGCGTAGGCCGAATCGGCCAGCCGCACGTGCAGGGCGTTGGCGTCGGCGTCGGCGTACACGGCGACGGATTCCAGCCCGTAGGACGCGCACGCCCGGATGATACGGACGGCGATCTCGCCGCGGTTGGCGATGAGGACTTTCTTCATGATGAAGCCTCTCTTTCTGGGTAAGCCGATTCGCGGGGAAACCCCGCCTGCCAACACGGTGTCATGCTATCGGCGTCGGCGACGCGTGGCAGGTGGCATTTTTCACCATGGCAAGGAAACGGCCACGCCACCCACGAGGAGGGGTTGGCGCGCAGCCCGTCCTGCGACGTCGTCGGACGAAACCGTCGGTCAGCCGGGTCACTTGCTGGCCAGATACTCCCGGCCGAGTGCCGCCAGCTTCGCGTGCGCGCCGCCGTAGGCCGCCTGACCGGCTTGGCCCAACGCCGTCTTCGGCATCTTGACGACGAAAGTGAAGTTCGGATCGACCATGTTGGCGAGCGGCGCGAGCATCGCCTGGCTCACGAGCTGGTAAGAGTCCATGACGTCCATGCCGGTCAGGTCGTGCACCCAGCCGACCATGTCCTTGCTGGCCACGCGGAACGCGTCGTCTAGCGGCCGCACCGAACCGGTGCTCATCAGGTAGTCGTCGTTCTCGTAGCGCGGCCAGTCCGTCCCGGCGCCCTTGACGACGTCGACGGCGAGCACGCCGTCCATGGCCGATTCCAGACCGGAGCCGATGAGCTCGCCCTCGCCTTGCCGCGCGTGCCCGTCGCCCAGCGACAGCATCGCGCCCGGCACGTTGACCGGTAGGTAGAGCGTCGTGCCGGCGCGCAGCTCCGGCGAGTCCATGTTGCCGCCGTGCGTCGAGGGCACGACGACGAGGCGCACCTCGCCGGAGGCCGGCGCGACCCCGATCGTGCCGTACATCGGGTCGAGCGGCAGCTCGGCGGTGAAACCGTTGCGGGCGTGGAACGTGCCGGTCCACGCGTCGAGGTCGAGATCCCAGAACCAGACGCGCTCTTCGAGCGGCTCGTGCAGCATGGCGGTCTCAGCGGTGACGGCGAGCGCGCCGAAGCCGGGGAGGGCCACCGAGATGGCGTAGGGCCGCGACGGCCGGATCGAGACGATGTGGACCGCCAGCAGGTCGCCGGGCTCAGCGTCGTCGACTGCGATGGGGCCGGACACCGCGTCGAGCGCGGACGCTGGCACGTCCCGGCTCGGTATCTGGTCGGGTGACGTGATGCGTCCGCCGAAGCAGTCTTCGGTGTGCACCTCGACGAGGTCGCCCGGCTGGACGGTGAGACGGGGCGCCACCCCGCCGAAGGTCTGGGAGTACTCGCCGGGAGCGGGGTTGAGGACGTGGACGGTCATGGTCACTCTCCTTCGATGACAGCCGCTTGGGGCGACGACGGGGCGGGCTCGGCTCCAGCGAGCGGGTCGCCCATCCGGCCCAGCTTATACAACACGATCGCCAGGACGATACCGGCGGCGAGCCAGAGCAAGCCGGTCACCTGGGCGGCCAATTGGGCGTTCCAGATGACGGCGGCGAGGATGATCGCGCCGAGCGACGGGGCGATGATGTGGCCGAAGATCAACGGGTGCTTGCCCTTGATCGCGAAGTGCCACACCATCGTGACGTTGAGCGTGAGGAAGGCGGTCAGCGCGCCGAAGTTGACCAGCGTCGAGATCACCGTCAGGCCGTCCGGCAGGAAGGTCAGGTAGAGGCCGAGCACGAGCGACACGATGGCCACGAGGAAGGTGGCGACGACGGGCACGCCGCGCTTGGCGTTGACCTTCGCGAGGACGTGCGGCAACTGGCGGTCACGGCCCATGGCGAACAGCAGGCGCGAGGTCGCGGCCTGGGCGGCGAGCGCGTTCGCGAAACCCCAGGCGATGGCCGTCGCGGCCGACGTCAAGGTGAAGAGGAACTGGCCACCGGCCAAGCCGGCCGCGTCGTAGAAGGCCGATCCGGCGGGGTCGCCGTTGGCGATGAGGGCCTCCGGGTCCTGCACCAACATGCTGCCCACCCAAGTCTGGGCGACGAACAGCACGCCGACCAGCAGCAACGCGGCGATCATCGACTTGCCGACCGACTTGCTGCCGGATGTGTTCTCCTCGGCCAGTGTCGAAATGCCGTCGAAGCCGAGGAAGGACAAGACGGCGACGGAGACGGCGCCCAGCACCATGCTCATCTGGAAGTGGTTCGGGTCGAAGAAGGCGTTGAAGTTGAAGCCTTGGCCCAGTCCGTGGGCGACGGCCCAGATGCCCATGGCGAGGAAGATCGCCAGCACGATGAGTTCCAGCACCAGCATGATCTTGTTGGCCTTGGCCGTGAACTCAATGCCCATGTAGTTGATGAGCGTGTTGAGCACCACAAAGATGATGAGCCACACCCAGGTGGGCACGGCGGGGACGATGCCCGTCATGGCTGACGAGGCCGCCAAGTAGAGCAGGCAGGGCACCAGGATGTAGTCGAGCAGCATCATCCAGCCGGCGACGAAGCCGACCGGACGCGCCATGCCGCGGCCCACGTACGTGTAGACCGAGCCGGACATCGGGTACTCGCGGGCCATCTTCGAATACGAGTTGGCGGTCAACATCATGCCGGCCATGCCGACGAGATAGGTGAGGGCGACCATGCCGCCGGACGCTTGGAAGACGCTGCCGAAGATGGCGAAGGGGGCGATCGGCACCATGAAGATCAGGCCATAGACCAACAGGTCGGCGTAACTCAGCCTGCGCTTCAACTCTTGTTTGTAGCCGTATTGCTCGATGTTGGTGTTGGTGTCTTGTGGCGCACCATCCATCGTCATCATTTATCTCCGTCCGTGGTGGCAGGTGTGGGAAAAAGTTCTGACAATCTTGCCATATGTGGACATGCGTCTCAGACTTTGAGACGGTGAGCGGTGCTGTGCTAGCCGAGGCCGCCGGGCGTCAGCCGGCACGGGCGGCCAGCGCGTCCGAAGCGATAGATTGGACTCATTCACCAGTGGAACGACTCAGTCGGCGAGAACGCTCGTGGGCGCTGCAGGGCCGGCCACCACAATCAAAGGGAAGGTTTTCATGGCAACGCTTGACTGGACAGATCTCGACGCCCGCGCCGTCGACACCGCGCGTGTGCTCGCCGCCGACGCCGTCGAGAAGGTGGGCAACGGGCATCCCGGCACGCCGATCTCACTGGCGCCGGTCGCGTACCTGCTGTACCAGAAGGTCATGAAGTCCGACCCGGCCGATCCGCGCTGGCTTGGACGCGACCGTTTCGTGCTGTCCGCCGGCCACGCCTCGCTGTTGCAGTATTGCCAGTTGTTCCTGGCCGGCTACGGCTTGGAGCTGTCCGACCTCGAATCGCTGCGCACCGAGGGCGCGTTGACACCCGGCCATCCCGAGTACGGCCACACGGCCGGCGTCGAGGTGACGACCGGCCCGCTCGGCGCGGGCGTCGCCGACGCCGTCGGTTTCGCGATGGCCGCGCGCCGCGACCGGGGCATGCTCGACCCGACCGCTGCCGACGGCACGTCCGTCTTCGACCACATGGTGTACGTGGTCGCCGGCGACGGCTGCATGGAGGAGGGCGTCTCCGGCGAGGCGTCGAGCCTGGCCGCCACGCAGAAGCTCGGCAACCTCGTGCTCATCTACGACGACAACCGCATCACCATTGAGGGTGAGACGAAGATCGCGTTCACCGAGGACGTGTCGGCGCGCTATCGCGCCTACGGCTGGCACGTGCAGGAGGTCGACTGGACGAACGGCGGCACCGACTACCGCGAAGACATGCAGGCGCTCTACGACGCGATTCTCGCCGCCCAGCAGGTCACCGACCAACCATCCTTCATCAAGTTGTCGACGATCATCGGCTGGCCGCTGCCGAACAAGGCCGGCAGCCACGACGTGCACGGCGCGAAGATCGGGGGCGACGAGATCGCCGCCCTGAAGCGCCGCCTCGGCTTCGACCCTGAGCGCAGCTTCCAGGTGGACGACGACGTGCTCGCCCACACCCGCCGCAACGCGGCCGAACGGGCGCAGGCGGCGAAGGCGGCCTGGCAGCCCCGCTTCGAGGCGTGGCGGCAGGCCAATCCCGAAGGGGTCGCTCTCTACGAGCGGCTGGTCGCCCAGCAGCTGCCCGCGGGCTTCGACGCCGCGTTGCCGGTGTTCGCGCCGGGCAAGAAGTCGACGCGCGCCGCGTCCGGCGAGGTGCTGACGGCGCTCGGCGCCGTCATGCCCGAGCTGTGGGGCGGCTCAGCCGACCTCGCCGGCTCGAACAACACCACCATGAAGGGGCAGCCGTCGTTCCTGCCGCCCGAGGAATCCTCGCCTCAGTTCGCCGGCGACTAC
>QMCE01000363.1_pt1 | contig 22801 bp, 25 predicted proteins | sample 1821851 | NCBI WGS metagenome assembly QMCE01 (sample SAMN09453174, study PRJNA476694) | Termite gut metagenome, whole genome shotgun sequencing project. | isolation source: worker | host: Odontotermes sp. | place: South Africa:Pretoria | collected 2016-01-28 | reverse complement strand
GAGATGGTCATGCCGTTCTTCAGCCCGCTCAGCTCCACCGCGCGCTCCAGCGAGGGCACGATCTTCGAGCGCATCTCCTGGCGCTCCTTCAGATGCCTAAGATCCTTGGTAACCAGCCGCTTATTCGCTCCCGGGCTGTAGGCGCTAAGGCCGTAGGCCTTTGAAAAGCCTTCTATGGACGCAAAATCATTCATCGCCGTCCTCCTCATAATCATCGAGCATATGGCAGGAGCGCGCCATATCGAGCACGTATTGGGCGCGGATGACCACGGGCTTATCCACCATCCTGCCGTCGAGGCTGATTACGCCCGTGCCCGCCGCTTCCGCGCGCTTCAGCGCCTCGATTATACGCTTCGCGTTCTCGATCTGCGCGTGCGTCGGCGCGAAGATGGTATGCACCGGCTCGATCTGCCTGGGGTTGATGACGGATTTGCCGTCGAAGCCGAGCATCTTTATGAACGCGGTCTCCCGCTCGAAGCCCTCCATGTCGTTTATGTTGGAAAACACGGTATCCACCGCCGCTATCTTCGCCGCGCGCGCCGCGAGCACGATGCTCTGGCGGGCGGAAAGCAGCTCATTGCCCTCGGCCGTGCGCGTTATGCGCAGATCCGCGCAGTAATCCTCCGCGCCCAGCGCGATGCCCGCCACGCGGGGCGACGCCGTCGCTATCGCGTACGCGTTTATGACGCCGAGCGCGCTCTCTATCGCGGCGAAAATCCTGGTTTTACCGACTTCGACGCCCAGCTCCAGCTCCTTTTCGCGTATGGCCGCGTCCACCTCGCGCACGTCTTCGGGCGTTTCCGTCTTAGCGATACGTATCGCGCCGACGCCGCAGCTTACCGCCGCCTCGATATCCCTCTTCCCGAAAGGCGTGGACATCGGATTTATCCTAACTAGCTTTTCGGCGCGGCCGTAGTCTATGGTTTTCAGCGCGTTGTATATGAGCAGGCGCGCCGCGTCCTTTTCGTGCAGCGGCACCGAATCCTCCAAGTCGAACATGAGGCAGTCCGCGCCGTAGATATGGGCGTCGCGCACCATAGAGGGCATATTGCCGGGCACGAACATCATGCTTCTGCGCAATCTGTCCATTGGGTTACTCACCTCCGTCTATATAAAGTGAAAGTCGTCGCGCTCCGCGCCGCGATAGATCGCCGCCGTAACGCGCGCGCGCACCGTGCAGTCCAGCGCGCCCTTGTCCACCGCCCGCACATGCGCGTTTTCTACGCCGCAATCGCGCGCCGCCTTTTCGATTACGCTTTGAATCTGCGCGCCGAACTGATTGGCAACGGTCGAATCCAGGTCGATCGTAATGCCGCCGGTTTCCGTTTGGTCGATCTCGATCGTGATATCGCCGGATTCAAACGTCCCCGCGATGCCGGTTTTCACTAGCTCCATGCCGCACCTCCCGTCATTTTGTTTTATTCATGGCCCTAAGCGCAAAAAAAGGCCAAACGAGGCTTAGCGCCTTGATTTGACCTTTTATATTTCGGTATGAAGGTGATAGCTCTCACACCAAATAGACGACGTTTATGGCGTCTTCCTTAACAGGCTTGGCGTGGCCTGTAACAAGCACGGATGACTTGGTATAAGCCATGCTCGTCACGTCCTTTCCACCAGAATATATCACAGCCGTACGCGCAGCGTCAACAAGCAAACGCATGACGGCGGGATTGGAGCAGAGCGCCGGATATGCTATACTGTAGCTTCAAAAATCAAATGCTTTGGCATGAGGTGAACGATGCGCATGACAAGCTTCAGCGCCCCGCAGATCGCGGATATCGCGGCGCGCGCGCTGCGCCTGGAGCTGGACGCGACGCCCAAGCCCGGCCTTGTGGACAGGGCGAACAGCGGCGCGCACAGCGACATGGATTACGCGGCATTTTGCGGGAGCATCGAAGCGCTGCGCCCGTATTTTTTGGAGTGCGCAAACCTCTCCCGCCGGTATACGGGCGCGCCGGAACAGCTTTTGGAGGCCGCGCGCCCGCTGGGTATCGCGGCGGAGCGCGATATGCTGCGCGCCACGGGCGGGGTCAACACCCACAGGGGCGCGATATTCTCGCTGGGGATTGCCTGCCTCGCGCTTGGGCGCGCCGAGACGGAACGCGAACTGTTCACGGAGTGCGCCGCCATAGCCGCCCCCGCCTTAGACGATTTCTCCGCGCTGGAAAAGCGCGCGGCGCACAGCCACGGCGAGCGGCAGTACCTGAAATATCGCGCGCGGGGCATTCGCGGCGAGGCCGCGGCGGGATTCCCGTCCGTCGAAAAGCTGGCGCTGCCCCGCCTGCGCGGGTATTTAGCGCAGGGCGCAAGCGAGAACGACGCGGGCGTATGTACGCTGCTGTATCTAATAGCCGAAGCGGAGGATACCAACATGCTGAAGCGCGCCGGACGTGAGTGGACGCAGCGTACGCAGGCGGATTTGCGGGCCTTTCTCCGCACTAGCCCTTCTATCGGGCAGATGCTGGACAAGGCGGCGGAGCTGGACCGCGCGTTTATACAGGCGAACGCCAGCCCCGGCGGCTGCGCGGACTTGCTGGCGCTTGCGTGGTTTGTGCAGCTTATATATAGTAAACGCCCTTTATGCGCGTAGTCGCCCCGCCGCCGAACAGCACGCGGTCTTCCTTATACGAAAGGCTGACCGAGTTGAAGACCCTGTCCTCGCCGCCCTGCTCGAGCGTCACCGGCGCGCCGCGCCACAGCCCGTTTTTCAGCATATAGCAGCCGAACGCGCTGTTGCCGGAGCCCGTCGCGGGGTCCTCCAAATAGCCGAACCTCGGGGCGAACACCCGCGTATGCGCGATGTTTTCAGGTTTTGCCGTTTCCAGCGTGAAGATCAGCACGATATCGATGTCATTTTGCTCGCAGAAACCCTTCAGCCTTCGCTCATCGGGAAAGACGCTTACCGCGGCGCTCAACTCCGCGACAGGCACGATCAGCGTCCGCAAGCCGGCGTCGATCACATCTACGGGCAGCGAGGGCGAAATTTGCCGCGCTTCCAGCGTCAGGTGTTCCGCGATTTCGCTTATAGCGAGCGCCGTCCCGATATATCGCGGCTGCGGGGCGGCGATATACAGCGCGCCCCACGTTTCCAGCTCGTTGTAGACGGTGAGCGTTCCTTTTTTATTGGTATGTATCGTAATTTCCTTTTGAGGCCGCAAGCCCGGCGTCTCCTCTATCAGGCCGCACATGCACGCGACCGTTCCGTGCCCGCAAAAATCGACCTCGCACTCGGAGGAATAGTAGGTCAGCCCGTACGCGCCGCTCGATTTCGGGGCGCAGTATACGACCTCCGAAACGAAGCCCTTATGCGCTTTAGCGATGCCGAGCATTTCGGCGTCCGATAAACGATCATTTGCTTCCAGATAGACGCAGGCGGCGGGATTCCCCAACGAGCCTTCCGCCGTAAACGCGTCGATTGTCATGTATTTATACGCTTGCATGTGTTGTCTCCGTTCTCCTGTAATTGAAGAACAGTTTATTCGCGCGCGGGCGGGTTGTCAATCTTGCGCGAGTCACGGACGGCCACAGGCCGCCCCTACGGAACGCCTGCGCCTCAGTCCCCGTGATGCGGCATCTCTATAGCCAATAGATGGCAGCCGCCGCCTGAGGTGATTTTTATATCCTCCCTGACGATCTCCAGCGCGTCGCGCGCGTTCATATGGATATCGCCGATATCCGCCTCGCCTTCGAGACACACCAGATAGCACTGGCGCTCGCCCACCTTCATATCGATGCTTTCGCCCGCCGACAGGATTGTCGCGTACATGTTGATATCCTGGTGTATCTTGATGGGCGCGGCGTTTTCGCTATTTTCATAGCTCGTGGCGATGGGGAGCCACTTGCCGAAGCGGTCTTCGAGCGCGAAGCGGTAGTCGCCGTAGTTCGGCTCGTAGCCGCGCTTGTCCGGCAGTATCCATATCTGCATCAGGCGCAGCTCGTCGCTTTCGTGCCAATTGTGCTCGCTGTGAAAGACGCCCGTGCCCGCCGACATGTACTGCGCCTGCCCGCGCGTGAGCGTTTGGGCGTTGCCCATCGAATCCTTGTGCGACAGCTCGCCGCTGACGACGTACGTTATGATCTCCATGTCCCTGTGCGGATGCGTATCGAAGCCCGTCTGCGGCTGGATGACGTCGTCGTTGAACACTCTGAGGACGCCGAAGTTTATATTTTTGGGATTGTGATACTCCGCGAAGGAGAAGTGAAAGTGGCTGTCCAGCCAACCGAGCCGGCTGCGGCCCATCTTCGTATGGTCGATGTATCTTAGCATTGTGTCAGCCTCCTATGAAGTCAGTAAATTTTGCGGTGAATTTTTGCAGGAACGCCTCCGTGCTCTCGTTTACGCGCCCGTCCTTATCCAGCAGCTTCGCGACGCCGCCTATGTACATCTCGGGCTGCTGGAGCATGATTATGTCCAGGAATACGACCGCCTGGCGCAGCGCGTGATTCGCGCCGAAGCCGCCGAGCGCGCCGGGGGAGACGCTGATCACCGCGCCCTTCTTGCCGCCCCAGACGTTCTTGCCGTACGGCCGCGAGCCGACGTCCAGCGCGTTCTTGATGACGGGCGGCAGCGTCCTGTTGTACTCGGGCGTAACGAAAAGATACGCGCCGCACTCCTTGACCGCTTCGCGGAAATCCGTCCAAGCCTTTGGCGGCGCGCCGCCGTCGTCGAGGTCCTGGTTGTACATCGGCAGGTCGATATCGATGTACCGCGCCGAAACATCCGGCGGCAGCAGCCTCGCGACGTTTTCCGCGATCCTGCGCGAAAAGCTTTCGCGGCGAAGAGAACCGATGATGATACCCAGCTGCATAGACATGTCTCTCCTTCTTCGCATGTATTTTATGTAGGGGCGGCCTTTGGCCGTCCGCAGAATCTCAAATCACAGCTTTTTGCACGGACGGCCAATGGCCGCCCCTACAGTCTTGGGTCAGTAAATACAGTTTAATCGAAATATGTAAATATCATACCACATCACGTACAATCCTCAAAGCCGCACGCCTCGTCCGGCGTTTCGAACTCGATCGTCGCGTGCTGTATGCGCTCCCCGCTCAGCATGGAGCGGATTTGCCCCTTCAGCGCGGCCAGCTCCTCCGCGGGCAAGGCTTCCGCCAGCGCGACGTGCACCGTGAGCACGTTGTAGTCCTCGTCCAGCGCCCAGATGTGCAGATCGTGCACGCCATTCACCCGCTCGATGCCTTCGAGCGCTTCGATTATACGCGCGCGGTCGATCTCGGCGGGAGAGCCCTGAAGCAATATGGGCAGCACCTGCCTTATGTTCCTGAACACGTTGATCAGCACGAAGCACGCGATGACGACGGAGAGGAGCGGGTCGATGACCGTAAGCCCCGTAAACCGCATGACAACCGATCCGATCAGCACCGCCGCCCACCCCAGCACGTCCTCCAACAGGTGCAGCGAGACGACGCGCTCGTTGATGGAGCTGGCCTTACGCGTACGCAATACGGCGACGCCGTTGATTATGATACCGGCGACCGCGAGTATGAACATGCCCTCCGCGTTTGTCTCCTGCGGCGCGAATATGCGGGGTATGGCCTCCGAGAGGATATAGACGCTCCCCACGACCAGCACGACGGAGTTGATGATCGCGCCCAGAAGCGAGAACCGCTTGTAGCCGTAGGTATACTGCTGCGTGCTGCCCTTTTTCGACAGGCGGTGGAAGTACCACGCCAGCCCCAGCGAGAGGCTGTCGCCGAAGTCGTGCACGGCGTCGGAGATGATCGCGACGCTGTTGGTGAAGACCCCGCCCACCAGCTCTATGACGGTAAACGCCAGGTTCAGAAAGAACGCCGTGCCGATGTTCCCGCCGCCGTGGTTATGGCTGTGATTGTGGCCGTGCGCGTGGTTATGGCCGTGCGCGTGAGTGTGGCCCTCGTGATCGTGCGCCATCGGGCAACGCCTCCTTTTGGCAATGCGTGCCATATGATTCTTTCATTACGATATATACTACTGCTTAATATGTCCAAATCCTTTTATTATTTTCGGTTTGTTCATACGCGTGTAAATATTTGGGGGTACGATGTTTTTTGAAATAAACGCACTGACCCCGTGTTGTAGGGCAGGGGTTCTACTCCTGCCGTAAAAAGGCGCCGCGAAAAGGCGATGGTTTCCGGCGGGAGCAGAGCCCCCGCCCTACAAATGAACGCCATGTTTATAGGACGCGGGCGATTCGTGAATCGCCCCTACACATATTATCTACAAATTCGGAGGCTATCATGAAAAAGCTGCTATGTCTGCTGCTCGTAACGCTGCTCGCCATGTCCTTCCCCGCCGCGTTTGCGGAAACGCCCGCCGAATCGCCCGCTCCCGTCGTCTCGCTCACGCAGAGCGAGATGCTGGTATACGCGAGGGAGCCGGTAAACATGCGCGAGATGGCGGACGCCAAGTCCGATATCATCGTGGAATTGCAGACGGGCGAGGCCGTGATTTTGAAGGAAGTCCAAGGCAATTGGGCGCTGGTACGCCGCGGCCTCGATGTTGGCTACGTTTTCGCGAGATATCTTACAGGGCCTCATGAAACGGGCCGCCTGTATACCGCTTTGTCCCGCGCAAACGTCTACGCTCAAATGGATACTGGGAGCGAACTCCTCGGAAGGATAGAGAAGGGCGACATGGTCATGCGGCATAACGGCCCGACCGCCTACGGCGCAGTGGAGTCATGGGCGGGAATACAGTACGGGGAAGGCGCAGGATATGTAAGAGGCGATTCCTTCGAGCCTATGACGGAAGTCATACAGGGCTATGAAACCGGAGGGGCCGCGCTCGTGAATATGAACTTTTCGGAGTATTTTACTAAGGAGCGCGCGGATATCTTCATCGCGTACTTCTTTGATGCGGCGGGGAATCTTGCCATACGCGTCCTGAACGACGGCAGCCTCGCGAAGCTGTATGAGGACGTTTCGAAGATTCTGGGCGAAGAAACGCCCTTTAATATCGTGCTTTCGTCGATGCCGGCGGGCTTTAACGGCGCGAAGATCGAGGAAATCGACCGAGAAATTGCGGAGAATTATAAAAAGCTGACGGTCGGGCAGAAGGCCAGAGTGCCGCGGAATTCGTGGGGGTATAATGCGGCGCTGGACTGCTACGAAATCGGCATGACGAGCGCCGACGAGGAAACCTTCGCGGCGATTAACGAGCTGATCGGCGATATTCCCGGCGTAACGTTCAGTTAGGTTAATATTATTTAAAAAATTCGGAGGCTATCATGAAAAAATTGCTTTGTCTGTTGCTTGTAACGCTGCTCGCCCTACCCTTCCCCGCCGCGTTTGCGGAAACGCCCGCCGCGCCGCCCGCCGCGACCGCGCCCGCTGAAACGCTCGCGCCCACTGAAACGCCCACGCAGAGCGAGGTGCTGGTATACGCGAAGGAGCCTGCGTACATGCGCCAAACGCCGAGCGTGAAGTCCGAAGCCATCGCGGATTTGCAGACGGGCGAGACCGTAATTTTGCAGGGAACTTTAGGCGATTGGGCCATAGTCCGCAGAGGCCTCGAAGTGGGCTATGTTTCCGCGCAATATCTCACGGAGCCCGCCGTCGTCGGCAGCCTGTATACGGCCACGGCCCGCGCGAACGTCTACGCCGAGATGAGCACGAAGTCCAAGCGCCTCGGCAGGATAAGCAAGGGCGAAACGGTATTATGGTATAACGCTACGACGTCCCACGAAACCGGGGAATCGTGGACGGGCATCACGTACGGCGGCGGCGTCGGATATATCAAAGGCAAGTCCGTCGTCGAGCCCATCACTGAATTCGCGCAGGGCAAGGATACGGGGTTTGCCGCGATGGAAAAGCTGAACGCCTCGGAGTATTTTACCAAGGAGCGCGCGGATATCTTCATCGAATATTTCCTGGACGGGGCGATGAATCTCGCGATACGCGTATTGGACGACGGCAGCCTAGCGCAGCTGTATGAGGACGTCGCGCAAATCTTAGGCGAAGGGACGCCATTTTACATCGTGCTCTCGTCGCTGCCCGAGGGCTACAACGCCGCGAGAATCAGAGAACTCAGCGGCGAAATCGGGGAGAAGCACCAAGCGCTTTCGGACGAGCAAAAGGCGCGCGTGCCGCTTAACACCTGGGGCTATTACCCCTCGACGGATCGTTACGAGGTCGGCATGACGTCCATCGACGAGGAGACGGTCGCGGCGTTCAAGGAATTGATCGGCGATATTCCCGGCATAACGTTCGCCGAGGTCGGCCCGATACAGCTGATGGGCGAGCTTGTTCCGATTACGGACTGACCCAAATAACTACCCCAAATTGTAGGGGCGGGTTCTAAACCCGCCCGCGACCCCAAAACCGACCCCAAAACCGACCCCAAAACCGAGCCCAAAACTGTAGGGGCAGGATTTTGGGTCACGGAACGGTTTGGAACCGTTCCCTGCAATTTGGGGCTATTCCTCCCGCAGCGCGTCCACAGGATCGAGCCTGGCCGCCTTGCTGGATGGATAGATGCCGAAGAACAGCCCGATGCCCGCCGAGAATATGACGGAGAATATCATTACGGGCGTCGCGACGGAGGCCTCGATCCCCAAGACCGTCCCGCAGAAGGCCGTCATCGCCACGCCGATCAAAACGCCCAGCACGCACGCGAGCAGCGCGATGAGCATTGATTCCGACAGGAACTGCGTCAGAATCTGGCCGTCCGTCGCGCCCAAAGCCTTGCGGATGCCTATTTCCTGCTTGCGCTCCTTGACGGTTACGAGCATCACGTTCATGATGCCGATGCCGCCGACGACGAGCGAAACCGCCGCGATAGCGCCCACGACCATCGTGAATATATCGAGGATATGATCGGCCTGCCGCTTCTCCTTCGCGAGGTTCAGGCTTTTGAAGCCGGATTCCGTGTTGTGCTTTTGATTCAGCGCCTCCAGCGCGCGCTGGCCCAGCGAGTCGATATCGCGGCCGCCGGAGGCCGTCAGCGATATTTCGTCCACCCTGTCCGTGCCGAACATCTGGTCGAAGGCCGTTATGGGCAGGTAGACGCGCTCGACGCCCGAATCGCCGATTTGCAGGGCGGCGTCCGCCTCGACGCCGACGACCGTAAACGACAGGCGGTACATCGAAATCTTTTGGCCGATGGGGTCGCCCCTGAAGAGCTTCCGGGCCGTGCGCTCCTGAATGACGGCGACGCGCCGGTTCAGCGTCAGGTCCTCGTCGTTCAGGAAGCGGCCGCGCGCGAGGCGCAGATTCTCCGCCTCCAAAATAGCGCCGTCCGTCCCGATAGCCTCGACGCCCAGGAAGCGCCCGTGCGCGCTGATCTTCGCGCCGTGATAGACCACGGGGCAAATAGTCTCGGCGTCGGGGATTTTTTCGCGCAAAAAGAGCGCGTCCTCCCACGTCAATTCGCCCCAGGGCGTTCCGCCGCGATGCGTGGAGGCGTAGATCCAAAAGCGGTTTATGCCAAAGCGCGCCAGCTCGCCGTCAATCTGCTCGCGCCCGGCGGCGCCGACGGATACGACGGCAATCGTAGAAGCGACGCCGATGATGATGCCCAGCATCGTCAAAAGCGTGCGCGTCGCGTTGCCCTTTAAATTGCGCCAGGAAAGCTCCAGCACGTCCTTGAACGACATGCCGACTACGGTTGGCTTCTTCATTAAATACCTCCATCGGCAAAATGGATATCTGTATATGCGGCCGAAGGCCGCATATACAGAAAAAAATATCTACGCCAGCAACCCGTCCTTCAGCGTCAGAATTCTGTTCGCCTCGTCGGCGACCTCCTGCGCGTGCGTGATAAGAAGGATCGTGCGCCCGTCGGCGTTCAGCTCGCGTAACAGGCGCAGGATGGACGCGCCCGTGCGGCTGTCGAGGCTGCCCGTCGGCTCGTCCGCGAGCAAGAGCGGCGCTTCGTTCGCGAGCGCGCGCCCGATGGCGACGCGCTGCTTCTGCCCGCCGGAGAGCGCCGAGGGCGGATGATCCGCGCGGTCGCTCAGCTCCAGCCGTTCCAGGAGCGCCCTTACGCGCGCGCGGCGCGGATGCGCGGGAATGCCCGCGTATACCATCGGCAGCTCGATGTTTTCGCTCGCGCTCAGGTGCGGCAGGAGGTTGAACGATTGAAACACGAAGCCGATCGTCCGGTTGCGCAGGTGCGCCAGCGCGCCCGGAGTGAGCGTCTTGGTATCGACGCCGCCGAGGGCGTAGCGCCCCTTATGCGAGCGGTCCAGACACCCCAATATGTTCATAAGCGTCGATTTCCCGGAGCCGGACGGCCCCATAATCGCGACGAACTCGCCGGGCTCGACGCGCATGTCCACGCCCCGAAGCGCCAGCACCCTGCCCGAGCCTCTGCCGTATTCCTTTTGCACGCCGGTGAGGTTGATTAAGTCATATCTTTTCTCCATAGCCGAATTAGTTTGCCACGGGGAACCTCCGAGTATCCTTTAGCATACGCTGACATAAACTGGCACAAATTATAGGAAGCGAGGTTTTGATTATGATCAATCGAGCGCCCATGCCGGGTATGCAGGCGCGCCAAAACGAGCAGAGCGGCCGGATGGTTGGCGTGGTACATTACGGAAGAAACCCGCAGAGCGGAGCGCGGCAGAGCGCGCATCAGCGTCAGGCGCCCCAGCCGCGTTTTGCAATGCAGCAGGACTGCGAGCTGGAGGTGGAGGTACTTCAAAGCGCGCCGCCGCGCGCCTGCCAACAGACCTACGACCCGTGTCCCGAGCCGGTGGAATGCGAGCCGCAATGCCGGCCAGAGCCATGCGAGAAATGCCATGAGGTGCACTGCCATATAGAGCCGGCCGAGGATAAGTGCTGCGCGCCTTTGCCGGAATCCTTGAGCAATCCGCTCTTCCTGCCCGGCTATCTGCGCTGCCATATCGGAAAGACGGTACATGCCGAATTCCTGATCGGCAGGGATATGATGGCCGAACGAACGGGAATACTCGCCGACGTCGGCGCGAATTACATAACTCTGCGGGAATGCAATACCCAAAACCTCCTGCTGTGCGACATCCACGCGCTCAAGTTCATCACGGTCTGCGAGTGCGGATATTAGGAAAACATACATAGTTAAGGATACATGTCTGAGTAATAGCGGGCGGGGATTGAACCCCGCCCCTACATTTGATGCAGCCATGTAGGGTGCGGCTTCCATGCCGCACCGTGATATAGTAATTCGCCCTCGCCCGCAATCGCGGGCTATACTTTTTTATAAAAAACGGATATGATAGGTCAAGGTTTAAGGGGGGCGTATATGAAACTCGTCATCGCCACGCACAACGCGGGCAAGGTAAAGGAGATTCGCGGGCTGTTCTCGCGGCATTACGATACGATCGTCTCGCTGAAGGACGAAGGGGTAACGCTCGAAGTCGAGGAAGACGGCGAGACGTTTGAAGAAAACGCGCGCATAAAGGCGCTCGGATATGCCGCGGCGCTGCCGGGCTGCGACGTGCTCGCGGACGATTCCGGCCTGGAGGCGGACGTGCTGGACGGCGCGCCGGGCGTATATTCCGCGCGGTATTCCGGCGAAGGCGCGACGGACGCCATGAATAACGCGCTGCTGCTTAAAAACCTCTCCGGCGTGCCCGAGGAAAAGCGCACCGCGCGTTTCAGGTGCTGCGCGGCGCTCGTGCGCGGAGGCGAAGTAATAACGGCGTCCGGCGCGTGCGAGGGAATCATTTTGACTGCGCCGCGCGGCGAGGGCGGCTTCGGGTACGATCCGCTGTTCTTTGTGGAAAAATACCACAAGACGTTCGCCGAGCTTTCGCTCGAAGAGAAAAACACGATGAGCCACAGGGGACGCGCGCTGCGCGCGCTCGCCGAAAAGCTGAGCGAATGATAGACGCTATACGCGTTGACATTACATCGGAGCCGTTCATATTCGCCGTCTTCAGCGATACGCACGGGCGCGGCGGCTCGCTCATGTCGCGCTGCATAAAACGCCTGGGCGCTTCGGCGGTCATACACCTGGGCGATCACGCGGACGATATCGCGCGTATCGCGCTGCCGAAGTACGCCGTAAGGGGCAACTGCGACTTTACGAACGCCTATCCGAGCGAGCTGCTGCTCGAAATCGGCGAGGCGCGCGTGCTCTTGGCGCACGGCCACGCGCACGGCGTCAAGAGCGGCCCGGAGCGGCTGATCGAGCGCGCGAAGGGCCTCGGCGCGTCGCTCGCGCTATATGGGCATACGCACATCGCCGATATCTACAATGACGGCGGCGGCGTAGCGGCGAACCCCGGCAGCCTCACGCAGCCGCGCTCCTACGTACAGGGGCCGTGCTATGGGAGGCTGGTGTATGAGAACGGGACGTTGGATTTTGAGGTGATGAGGGGTTAGGGCGTTAATCAGCGTTTACTTTTAGCTCATAGCGTACTTCTTTTAAATCCTGCCCGCCGATGTTCACGATCATCTCGTCGACGTGGACAAAAAGCCATTTTTCTCATAAAAACCGCGCGCGCGGTTATTCTCTTTTAAAACCCAAAGATAGATTCGCTTAAAGCCCATCTGTTCAAGGCCGGAAACCGCCGCGTCGAGAAGCGGCTTGCCATAGCCCTTGCCGAAATATTCCGGCAAAAGATATATAGATATGATTTCGCCCCAGCCGCGCCTGGTTTCATCCCGTGCGGGACAGATTGAGGCCGTTCCGATATATTCGCCGTTTTCGAGCAGGACAATGGAATTCGCCAAACTGTTCGTCAGCATTCGCGTCCAACCATCCCCGGAAATGGCATCAAGATACGCGTTGGGGATGATACCCCGATACGCTGCTTTCCAACTGAGCGCGTAAACGCACGAGATGGCAGCGAAGTCGTCCGAGGAACGCATACGGCGGATTTGCATTTACGCCCTCCTCGCGACGAACTGTATCCTCTCGGCGCTCCTCGATGGCTTTTCCTCCGTCATAAAGCCATAGACGGCAACGGGTTCCAGGCCGCACTTACGCATCCAGCGCGTAAGCTCAGCAACGGTATGCGCGCGCTGAACGTGCCTTTCGCGGAAGCGCTCGAACGCCTCCCCGCCCTCTCTTCTTATAAAGAGCGTCAGGTCGATTTCCAGCAGGTGCGAACGCTCGTCGTAGGCGTTTTGCCAAAGGCAGGCAACGTCCTCCAGATCCTCGCCGTAAAACCTGCCGCCGAGTATGTTCTTGAGCTTATAGCGCGCGCTTATGTCGAATAACAGCGCTCCGCCCGGCGCGAGCGCGTTCCGCGCCGCCGTGAAGAACGCCTTGACCTCTTCTTCGGACGCGAGGTAGTTCACGCCGTCGCACGCGCAGACGAGCGCGCCGAGCGGGCGGTGTACCGACAGCGATTCCAGGCGCTGGCGGATGAACGGCACATTGAGCCCCGCCCTTCGCGCGTTTTCGCCCGCAACGCGCAGCATATCCTCCGAAGCGTCCGCGCCCGTGACGGCATAGCCCGCCTTCGCCAGCGGGATGGTCAGCCTGCCCGTACCGCAGGCGGCGTCCAAAACCCGCGCGCCCTTTTGTACGCCGTGCAACGCGAGCAGCGAGAGCACATACCGCGCCCACGCGTCATAGTCCACATCCGCCATCAGCGCGTCATACGCGCCCGCCAGCGAGGTATACGGGATCATAGGCACAGCATCCTCCGATAGATTTCCAGCCCCGTCAGGAGTATCTTCTCGTCGAAATCGAAGCGGTTGTTGTGCAGCGGCTGCGCGTACCGCGGCGTACCCGCGCCGAGGAAGAAGAACAGCCCCGGCACCTCCTCCTGATAGAAGGAGAAGTCCTCGGCGGCCATAACGGGCTCGGCGATCAGGCGATCCTCCGCGTCTACGTACTGATAGAAATCCTCGACCATATAGCGGGGGTTATCGACGCAGGGATAGTGCATCAGCTCTGCGATCTCTATCTTCGTGCCGGTCGAGAGGGCCATGCCGTCCGCCATAGCGCGCAGCCGGCTCATCAGCTGGTCGAACACGCTTTGCGAGAACACCCTGAGCGTCGCGTTCATCTCGACCCTGTCGGCGATGATGTTTCTGGCCGTGCCGCCCGCCAGCTTCCCGATCGTCAGAATCGCGTCCTGATGCGGGTCGAGGTTGCGCGTTATCGCCGTCTGCAAAAGCGAGATGAACGCCGCGGCGGATACGACGGCGTCCGCGCCCAACTGCGGGCTGGCCCCGTGCGCGCTCACGCCGCCTATGATTATATCGAACTCGCACGTCTTCGCCATCATCGGCCCCCAGCGCACGGCGACCTTGCCCTCGGGAATTTCCGGCCAGATATGCAGGCCGAATATGCGCTCCACGGGCGGATCGTTCAGCGCGCCGTCGCCGATCATGCGCTTCGCGCCCGCAAAGCCCTCCTCCGCCGGCTGAAAGATCAGCACGACGTTTTGGAACAGCGCCTTGCGCGATTGGGCGATCAGCTTCGCCAACAGCAGCACGACCGTCATGTGCCCGTCGTGCCCGCAGGCGTGCATACGGCCGGAATGCGAGGCGTATTCCAGCCCCGTGGCCTCTTTCACGTTCAGCGCGTCCATGTCCGCGCGGAACGCGATCGTCCCCGTTGGGCGCTCGGCGTAGAATACGGCCTTTACGCCCGTGTCCGCGAGCTTTTCGATCGAATCCGGCTCGAGCTTTTGCAGGTAATTCAGGATGAACGCCTGCGTTTTGCGCTCCTGATACGCTATCTCGGGAATGCGGTGCAGCGCGCGCCGCACCTCGCGCGCTTCATCGAGAAGCGCTTCGACTGAAGGATGGAGTTGCATAATTATACCTCTATTGATGTTATAATTTTTCGCGGACGACATATATGGCGTCCCTACATTTTTTCCGCACTCTCTATCATATCAGTAAGCAACGTATTGAGCGCAGCGGCGTTCCGCGAGGTTATGACGGGTTCGCCCGCCGCCGCCTCTATCGCGTTGCGGGTATCGCCCGCAATGCCGCCGCCCTGCTTGGCAATCTTTTTGTTTTCATTGAGCGTTTGCGGCGCTTTACTTTTGGAAAGCGTCGTAGTCGTCGCCTCGGCCAGCATATTCAAAACCAGCTCCATCGTGGACATGTTATCGCGCAGATTCTCCTTTTTCAAGCCTTTCAAATTTTTATACTGCCGCGTGCTCATGCCAGACCACGCCTTCGTGATTTCATCGGTCAGTATGGCGTATTCCGCGCCCTTTTTCACACCCAGGTTGTCCCATTCGTCGGTAAGCTCCTTGCGCACCTGTATTGCCTGCAGGCGCTGATTGATCCATTCGCGCGAATAGCCCTTCTTCAGATACGTTTCAAGCGCGCGGTCTATCGTCAGCTCCGGGTCTATCGTTTCGTCGATGCGCTCGCGCCCGACCGCCGCCAGCCACATCTTAAACGGCTCCGCTTTGGGTGAGGGGATAGACTGGATAAGGCGTAAGAGCTGTTCGGCGTTGGCAACGTCGGTCAAACGCTTTTTTCCGTCTGCCGCCGTCATCTTCAAACTGTGACAATCTGTCACGGTTTCATTCCCCTCTTTTTTCAACCGCTCTTTTAATTTACGCCAATACGCACTGGGGGCAATACTATCTGTTAAGATAGCGATGACATCAACAATGGCAAAATACCATTCCTCATTTGCTTCATCCCACGCCGTGCGAATACGCGCGTTCTCAAACAGCCGGATTTTGTTTTCATCCACACAAAACACTCTCCTTTGAAATTTCCCCGGCTTCGCCTATACCTCTATCACAGATTCATACCCCAGCAAGTTCTTGCCCTCTTTCAACAAAGGCTTCACGACCTCTTCGAGATATTCCCGCACCTGCTCCGGCGCGCGCCCTACGAACAGGACGGGGTCGGTAATCGCCGCGAGCTGCTCCAGCGTTATATTGAACGCGGGGTCGCCCGCGATACGCCTCAGCAGGTCGTTGTCCTTGCCCTCGTTTTTTACGCGCGCGCCCGCCGCCATCGAGTGCTGGCGGAGCTTTTCGTGCAGCTCCTGCCTGTTGCCGCCGCGCATGACGGCGTCCATCAGGATCGTCTCCGTCGCCATAAACGGCAGCTCCTCCGCGACGCGCCTTTCGATAACCTTTTCGTTTACGACCAGCCGCTCCGCGATGTTTATATAGAGCTTGAGCGCGCCGTCCGCCGCCAAAAACGCCTGCGGGAGGGAAAGCCTGCGGTTCGCGGAATCGTCCAGCGTGCGCTCAAACCATTGATGCGCCGCCGTGCCGAAGCCGTTCGCGGGCAGCGCCATCGCGAAGCGCGCCAGCGAGCACATGCGCTCCGCGCGCATCGGGTTGCGCTTATACGCCATCGCGGACGAGCCGATCTGCGAAAGCTCAAACGGCTCCTCCAGCTCCTTCAGCCCTTGCAGAAGGCGCAGATCGCCGCCGAATTTGTACGCGCTTTGGGCGACGTTCGCCAAGAAATTCAAAATACGGGTATCTACCTTGCGCGGGTACGTCTGCCCACTGACGGGATACGCGCCCGCGAAGCCGAGCTTTTTGCATACGCGCGCTTCGAGCTCGCGCACCTTCTGATGGTCGCCGCCGAACAAGCGCAGAAACGACGCCTGCGAGCCCGTCGTGCCCTTCGCACCGCGCAGAAGGAGGCCGTCCAATACGAAGCTAAACTCGTCCAGGTCCATAACGAGTTCCTTCATCCACAGGCACGCGCGCTTGCCGACCGTCGTGAGCTGCGCGCTTTGGAAATGCGTATAGCCGAGCGCCGGAATACCGCGCGTTCTTTCGGCGAAAGCGGCCAACTTATCTATGGCATTGTATAGCTTTTTGCGAATGAGCAGCAGCGCGTCGCGGTAGATGATTATATCGGCGTTATCGCCGACATAGGCGCTCGTCGCGCCCAGGTGGATGACCGCCCCCGCCGACGGGCAGAGCTCGCTGTAATGCCGCACGTGCGCCATAACGTCGTGCCGGACTTCCTTTTCGATCTCCGCCACGCGTGCAAGGTCCAGCGCGTCCCTTTTGGCCTTCAGCTCGTCCACCTGTGCCTTCGTTATGGGCAGGCCCAGCTCCATCTCGCTTTCGGCGAGCGCGATCCACAGGTCGCGAAACAGCAGACAGCGCTTTCTTGCGGAAAAGTTCTCCGCCATTTCACGGGACGCGTAGCGCGTGATTAATGGGTTTTCATAGATTTCGTTGTTCATTCCGAACCTCCTACAGACGAAAACATTGACCGTGTAGGGGCGGCCTCGGCCGTCCGTTGAATACATGGAACGGTTTTACCACGGGCGGCCAAAGGCCGCCCCTACAAATCATAAAAACTGCCTGATATACCGCACGTAATTCCCCCCCGCGATATCCGAAACCACATCTTCAGAATGCCCGCGCGCGCGAAGCGCGTTCAGCAGCGCGCCGAAGCGTTCGCACGTTTCCAGCCCCTCGGCTGGCAGCTCCATGCCGTCGAAGTCGGAGCCTAGCCCCACGCATTTCCACGAGCCGGTCCGGCCGATATACTCGATATGATCGGCGACCGTTTCGATACCGGGCGCGCCGGGGCCTAAAAACGGCCTGTAGAAGTTTACGCCGATGAAGCCGCCCATGCCCGCTATGGCTCGGATGTGCCTGTCGGACAGGTTGCGGGGATGGTTGCGCACGCCGCGCGCGTTGGAGTGCGACGCCAGAGGCGCTCTGCCCTTGCGCGAAAGCTTCAGGACGTCATCGATGCCCGCGTCGTTCAGATGCGAGACGTCCACCGCCATCCCGAGCCGCGCCATCTCGGCTACGAGCTCCTTGCCCAAGTCCGTCAGCCCCTTGCTGGAGCGGCCCATCGCCGGATAGCCGAGGCGGTTCTTGTGGTTCCAGGTAAGCGCTATCGAGCGCACGCCCATGCGGTAGAGCGTGCGGACCATGAACGCGTCCGTGAGCGTTTCGCCGCCCTCGACGGCGAGCATCGCGTAGGTACTCCCGTCCTTTGGCGGAAATTCGGAGCCGCGCTCAAAGCGCTTCAGCCTGGGATTCGCCTCCAGCATACGCTCGAACGCGTCGAACATCTCAAACGCCTGCAAATGATACTGCTGCGCCTTGCGCCTATCCATCCACGCCGCGAAGACCTGAAGCGCCACGGGGCTGCGCTCGGAGAGAAAGAGCTGCTGCCCCGCGACCGGCTTAGCGATATCCGCGCCGCTGTTGACCATTTTATACAAGAAGTCGGTATGCGCGTCGGCTACATGAAACATATGCCCTCCCCATGCCGCGTTTTTTACATATTATCAGTTTGAGGCAGGATTTACAAACAAGGCATTAGCGGCAATATTCGTATGATAAAAAAGACGCCCCGCCGGACATCTTTAATGCGCCATTAATTGATCAGTACAAACCGCTGCAATTAACCCCACGCCTGAATAAACTTTATGGGCAAATTGTTTTTGTCCACGCATTCCTTTATTTTTGCAGCCGCTTTATAGCCGTATCTACCGATCTCGTCATCTTTGGATTGCTTCAATACTTTAGCCTCGTGGTTGGCAAAAGTGTATATCACCTCTCCATACTCGCCCTTTCCATCAGGCTTGTAGAGATACTTGACGTAATCGGAGGTATATTCCTTCAACAACAATTCATTCATCTCAAGCCCTCCTTTATATCCAGTTCCTTTACATATTTCGTATAGTTGTAAACGGCCTCAGCCATATTGTGCGCGGTCTTGTAGTCCAGTCCCTGCTCATTCATCAATTCATATTCCATCAATTCATGTTTGAGCATTATCCCATCCATCTCAAGTATGCCCTTGCCGTCGATCAGCCTTTGCCAAGATTCCGCCATATCGTAGCTTGGATCAAACACTGTTGGCTCGTTCTGGCCTAAGTCGTACTTGTTGAAAAACATATGCTGCTTAATCTTAGTTATGTCCTCAACAGATAAACCACTGTTTTTGGCTATTGCGGAAACGTCGCCGGTGCGCCTGCGGATTTCTTCGTAGTATAGTTTGGCATGGTTTTCTTGCATGGCGATATCGTTTCTGGGTATCGCCCCGCTTGCGCCGGCAATGCTCATTTTTCCACCGCCTGATTTGATTATACCACCCGTTGCATCCCGTGTAAATCGCTTGGCAGATTACAAACAGCCGCCCTTTTAACCGGGCGGCTGTTTATCCGTATTCGTGCAATATCAGTTGTACAGATGTACGATTAACGCGCCGTCCGTGGCGAGCAGCTTGTCGATCTTCTTCGCGTCCGGGCAGTGGCTCGTCACTTCGCCCCAGAAGCCCTTGGAGTGCGCCTTATGCTTCACGTGCGCCAGCTCGTGGACGATTATGTAGTCCAGCACTTCCGGCCCGAACGCCACGCACAGGTAGTTCATATAGATAACGCCGCTCTTGGCCCAGCTGCCCCAGCGCTTACGCTGAGCCTTGATCTTGGATTCGACCGGGCCGACGCCCATCTTTTCGGCAAAGTACGCGACCTTTTGCTGTACGGGTTCGAGCGCCTTGCTCTTGTAAAACTGTACGATCAGCTTGCGCAGCTTTTCGCCCGTCGCGTTGGTTTGGAATACGCCGTCCTCGTACGTGAGCCAGCTGCGCCTGCGGCGCTGATCTTCCTTGCGGATCAGGGGAACCAGCTCGCCCTGGAAGAGCACGGCTTCTTCGTTTGTCAGCGCCTTCAGGCGCTCCAGCGAATTTTCCGCCGCGATGATCCTGCGGTAAATCACGCCGCCGGAACGCTTGACCTCGCGCTCGAGCGTCTGATCCGACATCTCTTCGGGCGCCGTCACGAGAACCTCCGCTGCGGGGTTCACCTCGATTTTGACCGAGCGCCGTTTCTTGCGCGCGACCTGATAAGGAATTTCCCTAATACCATAAGAAAACTCCTTATGCTGCGTGTTTGCCAACGTGTGCTTCATTAGAATCTCCCTCCTGATAATAACTGGCTGAACTTGTTCAGCACTGATGTCAAAACTTATATATGAATGGCGGCGTGTTATGCCCGGATTTCGCCGCCATAGGATGCAACGATAGTATGAGCGATCGAGAGCGCCAAGTCTCTTATCCTATCTTCCGACTCTCCTTCCAACATTATTCGTATCAGCGGTTCCGTCCCCGAAGCGCGCACCAGGACTCTGCCGTTTTGACCGAGCGCCGCCTCCGCCTCCGCGATTGCGCCCGCGACCTTCGAATCCGAAAGCGCCTTCTCCTTTCCATCGGGCGTAACAGTGACGTTTACAAGCATCTGGGGGTAAATTTGGATAGTATCGGAAAGCTCCGCGAGGGATTTGTTTTGCTGTACCATCGCGTTGAGGAGCAGAATCGCCGTAAGCGTGCCGTCGCCGGTCGTAGTTATGTCGAGCGGGATAACGTGCCCGGATTGTTCGCCGCCGAGCGAAAGGCCGTGCTCCAGCATGTATTCGAGCACATAACGGTCTCCGACGGACGTCTGTACTACTTTGACGCCAGCTCTTTCCATCGTCTTTATAAGGCCGAGGTTGCTCATGACGGTCGCTACGAGCGTATCCTGCTTCAGCAGGCCCGAAGCCTTCATGTGCTGCGCGAGAATCGCCATGATACGGTCGCCGTCTACCAAGCGCCCGAAGGAATCGACCGCGATAAGCCTGTCGGCGTCCCCGTCGAACGCGAGGCCGATATCAGCGCCCTCTTCCGTAAGCCGCTGCTGGATGAACTGCGGGTGCGTCGAGCCGCAGCCGTCGTTTATGTTCGTGCCGTCCGGCGCGCAGTGTACCGACAGCACCTCCGCGCCCAGGAGCCGGAAAACTCTCGGCGCGACAGCGGAGGCCGCGCCGTTTGCGCCGTCTATGACGATGCGCATATCATTCAGCCTTGCCGGCGACTGCGCGCATAAAAACGCGCAATAATCGTCCGCCGCCCGCTTTGCGTATACGCTGCGGCCGATTGCGCGAGCCTTTGCGAGGGGTATTTCTTCGGCGTTGTCCAGCAGGATGCTCTCGATGCGCGCTTCCAGCGCGTCTGAAAGCTTATAGCCGCGCGCGTCGAACCATTTGATACCGTTGAACTCCATAGAATTGTGGGAAGCGGAAATCATCACCGCCGCGTCCGCGCGGTATAGGCGCACAAGATACGCGACGCCCGGCGTCGGCAGCGTACCCAGATGCACCGCCGTCGCTCCTACGGAGAGGATGCCCGCCGCCATTGCGGCCGTCAGCATATCGGCGGAGGCGCGCGAGTCGTTTGCTATGAGAATTTTGGGTTTATGAACCTCGCTGGTAAGCACATGCGCCCCGGCTTGACCGAGTTTAAAGGCGAGCTCACCCGTTATATCGGCGTTGGCGACTCCTCTCACGCCGTCAGTTCCAAACAATCGACCCAAATTATCGAACCTTTCTAATTCCCAGCTATATACTTTATACCAGATTTCGAAAGAAGCTTCAATAGCGAATAGTTACAATTTATGTTTAAGAGCCACTAATCCATAACCAGCTATTTTTGTGAAGCTAAAAACAAGATCGCCTCGTTCGCGGCCAGAGCGCCGTCCGCGGCCGCTGTGACGACCTGCCGGAACTTCGTATCGCGCACGTCCCCCGCGGCGAACACGCCTTCGACGTTCGTGCGCATTCGCGCGTCCGTAATGATCTCGCCGCTATCGGTCTTGGCTATGCCCTCGGCCAGAGCGCTCGCGGGCGTCGTCCCGACGGCGACAAACGCCGCCGATACGGGCAGAGCGCTCGTTTCGCCCGTCTTGACGTTTTGGAGCTTTACACACTCCAGCTTGCCCTCGCCGAGGAATTCGAGCGGAATCGTGTCCCAGTGCAGCGTGACGCACGGGTTCGCTTCCAGCTTCTCGCGCATGGAGCGCACGGCGCGCAACTCGTCCCTGCGATGTATCAGGTGTACGTCGCATTTTAGCTGAGCGAGGTACAAGGCGTCGTGTACCGCCGTCTCGCCGCCGCCGACGACGAGCACGCTTTGCCCCTTGAAGAACGCGCCGTCGCAGGTAGCGCAATAGGATACGCCCATGCCGTGAAAGCTGTCCTCGCCTGGAATGCCAAGCTTTCGCGGCGACGCGCCCATGCATAGGATAAGAGCCTTGCAGGAAAGCTCTTCCTTTCGCGTTTTTATGAGCTTTTCAGAGCCTTGGAGCGAGAGCGACAGCACCTTGGATTTTTTGAGCTTCGCGCCGAAGCGCTTCGCCTGCGCCTCGAACGCGCAGGCAAGCTCCTCGCCGGAAATACCGTCCGCGAAGCCGGGGTAATTGTCTATGCGGCTCGTCTGCCCGGCTTGGCCGCCGGAAAACGCGCCTTCAAGCAAAAGCGTCTGATATCCCGCCCGGGAAGCGTAAAGCGCCGCGGAAAGCCCTGCCGGACCGCCGCCGATGATGATAATATCCCACATGATGTTACCGGCCTTCAAAGAGCATTTATTCAATGCGTCTATTATACCCAAGTATTTCGACAAAAAGCAATATAAAAATCAATAAAAATGCATAATATTTCATCGCTGTAGGGGCGATTATTATTCACCCGTCATTTCGAGGTCGGCGATATTTCACAGACGGTCAATAATAGCCATAACAATTGAGCGCAGGGCGATTCGCGAATCGCCCCTACAGTTTTATGCCGCGGGCGGCCCGCACAGAACCGCCCCTACAAAACGCCTAAAAATAGCGATGCTCTCGCGGCGAAGCCGCGAGAGCATCATTCGAAAACAAAGAATTCTTAAACGCTTAACGCTTGGAGAACTGCGGCGCGCGCCTTGCGGCTTTGAGGCCGTACTTCTTGCGCTCCTTCATTCTCGGGTCGCGGGTTAGATAGCCCGCCTTTTTCAGAGCGGCCTTCAGCTCCGGGTCCGCCGTGAGCAGGGCCCTGGATATGCCGTGCCGGATCGCGCCGGCCTGCCCCGTCGTCCCGCCGCCGCAGACGTTGACCGCGACGTCGTACTTGCCGAGGGTGTTCGTGAGCGTCAGCGGCGCGCG
>QMCE01000465.1_pt1 | contig 22822 bp, 20 predicted proteins | sample 1821851 | NCBI WGS metagenome assembly QMCE01 (sample SAMN09453174, study PRJNA476694) | Termite gut metagenome, whole genome shotgun sequencing project. | isolation source: worker | host: Odontotermes sp. | place: South Africa:Pretoria | collected 2016-01-28 | reverse complement strand
ATCACCGAAAACCGGATGTTCATCTCCGACACGGGGGGCGAAGTGCGGGCAGTGAAAGGCGGCGCGCCTCTGCGCCTGGCCCGCTACGCCGCCTGGGCGCCCCTGCCCGGCGTGGGGGAGAGGCACCGGGTGGTGGAGGTTTCCGACGACCTTTCCGCGCTGATGGCGAAGTACGGCGTTCCCCCGGACAGGGTTCTCACCCTGTCCCCGCCGGAGCAGCGCCATGGCTGATATCCCTCTGGACGAATTGATGGCCGCCATCGGGACGTCTGTGAACGAGGCGCAGCGTATCATCGAGCAGCAGGCCTTGGGGCAGTACTGCGGGTATTTCACGGAGAAGAAGGGGGGCGCGGGAGAGCCGCCGCAGTCTCTTGTCCCCGAGCTTCTCCGTTTCGTCGTGCCCACGCCCGACGGGAAGAAGGTGCACAGGGAAGTGGCTGTCCCGAACGTGACGATGCTGCCGCACGAGTCGCTGAATCTGGAGACGGTGCGCGTTTCCCTCGCCATCACGTCCTGCCGCATGGAGGGGGGGAAGGTCCGTGTCGAGGTGGACGGCAGGGGTCGTTCGTCCGGCAGGGCGTCGGAGAAGAGGAAGGGCGCGAAAGAGGCGGGAGACGATTTTCTCGTTTCCCCCTCGGGGTGCCAATACCCCTTCGGCGGCCGGCACGGCAGCGCGCTCGAAATGGTGTTCCGCCACGCGCCGCCCGCCGAGGGGATACGCCGGCTCAATCTTGAGCAGGTGAAGATTATTCACGGCGCAGCGCCGGATGAAGAGGGGGGGCGGTCATGAGTGCGGGCAAGATGGGGGGGTACAAGTCACAACCGCGTAAATCTCGGAAAACTTATTTCGAGAACTACCAAGATTCACTCAAGGAATTGCCAGCGAAGCGAATCACACAAGGGAATTGGTTGAAACGTTTCCCGACACGCGGCCCGGAGTATTCTACTGATGCCAAATTCCGAAAAGTAGGCGAGGTTATTTTTTCACCCTGCGAATTTATCCACATCGGAACGGGCACCGATGCAGATAGATACCTCATTCATGATTTCCTTTATAACACACCTGATGGGAAGATCCGATTTGACGAACGCTTGTGGATAGCAGGACACCTCATCAGCCATAGTTTTTGCGGAGATGGAACTGAGTCCCTGAATATCGTGCCATTGACACGTGACGCCAACAAAGAACATATTTTCAAGCTGGAAAAAAAAGTGGCCCTGTATCAAAACGCTATCGCCAGCTACTTTGAACAGCCTTCCGTTCGGAGATACTCCCGCTTCGTTGTGTCATTGATTTATAAAGTATGGGCGAGCAAGCATAATAATGGTGAACGTCCCGAAAAAATAACCGGTACGATATCGTATAGTTACGCAGTGCAAAAGGGCGATTCCAAAGGAGGGGAAATTGATTATGCGCGATTTGGGGATTCTATTACATGGACAATTATATCCGCACCAGAATTACACGATCTAATATCTGAAGATTGCAAGAGAATTAGAAATGAGGAATCACTATCTGCACCTCGTTTCATGGGAGAAATTCAAGATTTAAAGGAAAAGATCAAGAACACACAAGACACTGATGATTCAACAGAGTGGAATCGAAGGGCTAAGGAAATAAACGAAACATATAAATCTGACGAAAAAGAGAAAAGAAGAGTTAATAAAGCAAGGGAAATAATCCTGAGAATGAGTAATGAATCCACAAGTGAAGCTCCTGAGTATTCTGAATATTCTGAAGATTCTGAAGATTCGGATAAAGAATGGGAGAACCATAAATTCCATCGTCGGATATCTCCGAAGCGTAAGAAGATTTATCGTGCGGCCAAACAAGAGATTGCAAGTGGCGATGAAACACTTTCGGAAAAAAAAATACTACTGAATACGTTAACTGATTTGCTGATGAAGGAATGATTCCGACCTCATATCGTCCTCCTCGACCCCGCTCAAAAACAACTCGAATAATTTTTTCACATTCGCCGGCATTTCGTGTATAATCCGCTCCGGTTTTCCGCCGGAGCGGCGGTGTTTTCATGGACAAGGAGCACACGCACATGCCAACAGAAGGCGTCATCACCATGCGGAACGGCGCGCTCGCCGTTCCCGACAACCCCACCCTGCCCTTCATCGAAGGCGACGGCACGGGCCCCGACATCTGGAAGGCGTCCGTCCTCGTCTTCGACGCGGCGGTGCGGAAAGCTTACGGCGGGAAACGGAAAATCGTCTGGAAGGAAGTCCTCGCCGGCCAGAAAGCGTTCGACGCGACGGGAACCTGGCTGCCGCAGGAAACGGTGGACGCGTTCCGGCGCTACCTCGTCGGCATCAAGGGACCCCTCACGACGCCCATCGGCGGAGGAATACGCTCGCTCAATGTCGAACTCCGCCGCCTGCTCGACCTCTACGTCTGCCTCCGCCCCGTCTGCGCCTTCCCCGGCGTCCCCAGCCCCGTCAAGGAGCCGGAACTGACGGACATGGTCATCTTCCGCGAAAACACCGAGGACGTCTACGCGGGGATCGAATTCCGGGACGGCACGCCGGAATGCGAGACGTTCAAGAAACTGTTCCGGGAAGCCTTCCCCGACCTGTACGGGAAAATCCGCTTCCCCGACTCCTCCTCCATCGCGATCAAGCCCGTCTCCAAGGAAGGCTCCCGGCGCCTCATCCGCGCCGCCCTCAACTACGCCGTCGACAACGACAGGAAGTCCGTGACCTTTGTCCACAAGGGCAATATCATGAAGTTCACGGAAGGCTTCTTCCGCGACTGGGGGTATGAGCTGGTGACCCAGGAATTCGGCGGCAGCGTCGTGGGCGAAGGCCCCTGGATGGAATTCCCCAACCCGAAGACGGGCAGGAAAATCCTCGTGAAGGACGTCATCGCCGACGCCTTCCTCCAGCAAATCCTGACCCGCCCCGCCGAGTACGACGTCATCGCCACCCTCAACCTGAACGGCGACTACATCTCCGACGCCCTCGCCGCGCAGGTCGGCGGCATCGGCATCGCCCCGGGCGGGAACATCAACTACGTCACCGGCCACGGCGTGTTCGAGGCGACCCACGGGACAGCGCCCAAGTACGCGGGGAAGGACATGGTGAACCCGTCGTCCGTCATCCTCTCCGGCGAAATGATGTTCCGCTTCATGGGCTGGCGCGAGGCGGCGGACGCCATCCTCGGCGCCATGAAGACAACGCTCGGGCAGAAGCGCGTCACCTACGACTTCCACCGCTTCATGCCGGGCGCGACGAAGCTGTCCTGTTCGGAGTTCGGGAGCGCGCTCGCGGAGAATATGTAATCCCCATGCCCAAAACCAAAAGCGGTTCCGCCCCGGGCGGAAGGGATTTCGTCAATTTCTATTCCCGGATAACCGCCACCCTGGAGAGCGCCTGCGGGCGGGAGGCGCTTGCCGACCGCCTCGGGCGCCTCCGCCGGGAAGCGGAGACGCCCGCCTCCGACCCCGCCTTTCTCCATGCGCTCCAACGCTGGTTCCGCCGCCTCGGCCGCGCCGGGGTCGACACCGACATGCGCGCCTTCGCCCGGGACTTCATCCGGGACGCCGCCGCGGCCGTCTCCCGGGAGGAGGGCCAGGTTCTCCTGCTCCTGCGTCTCTTCGCCCTGGGCGAGGACGCGGGCGATCTGAAGGCGGTCTGCGGGGCCTCTCCCCTGTGCCACCTCTGCCTCCTGACCCGCGAATGCGATTTTTTCAATTCCCCCAGAAAGCCGGAAATGGCCGCCTTCCCCCCCGCCACGCGCCTGACGGAGGGGAACGCGGAGACGCTTTCCGACGCGGAGCTGCTGTCCGTCCTCCTGCACGGGGAGAAGGCGACGGGGCGCGAGCCGGTCGTCGGGACGCTGTTCGCCCGCTACGGCAGGCTGCGCGCCATGTTCCGGGCGGAGGGAAAGGAATTCGCCGCCATCCGCGACATGTCGAAGCCGCAGGCGCTCCGCCTCGCCGCCGTCAGCGTCCTGCACCGGCGCCTGCTCGCGGAGCGGCGGAACGAGACGCTCAGGATAACCTCCGCGAAGGATATTTTCGACCGCTACGCGGCGGAACTCCGCGATTTCCGCACCGAGGCGGCGGTGCTGCTCCTTCTCGATCAGCAGAACAGCGTCATCCGGGACGTCTGGTTCCGGGAAGGCTCGCCCAGCGCGGCGTTTGTCCCGGTCGCGGAGCTGCTGCGGCCGGCGGTGCGGGAGTACGCGGTGCGCGTGGCGCTCGCGCACAACCATCCGGGGAATGATCCGTCGCCGTCGCTGCCGGACGTGGACTACACGCGCCGTTTGCGGGGCGCGTGCGACATGCTGGGGATCGGGCTTGTGGATCACGTCATTGTCGCGGAGGCGGGGTATTTCAGCTTCGCCGAGGAGGGCATGCTGGGAGGATGAAAAATAATCCTCTTTTTTTCTCAAGTTCGCCGGGGAAAGTCCGCTAATACCGGAAGAAGGTGACCTATTGGAGAAGTCAGGGACTTTCTCTTTCTTACCCGGGACCGCGCCTCGTCCCCGCTGCCAACGGATGGAACAGCCATGATTAACAATGATCTCGGCAACAAATTCCTGCAACAGATCGCCAACCGCGCCGCCAGGAAGGACACCCCCGCCGACGTTGTGAACAGGCTCAAATCCCGCGCCCACCCGAAAGCCGAAGACGCGGCCATCCCCGCCGACGGCGCGGCAGCCCAGGACACGAACGAAACGAAAAAGAAAGGCCAAACCGCCATCCAGGACATCCTCAACACCTACACCCGGGGCAAAGGCAAAGGCAAGGCGAACAACAACGCCAACCCGAACGACAACGCCCGCGCCAACGCCAACGACAACGCCGCGTTCAAGAACGGGGACGGCTCCAAGCTTTCGGCCGAGGAAAAGCGGCAGAAGGAACTGGCCGAGATTCTCGCGAAAATCGAAGAGGAAGAGGCGCAGAAACAGGGCGGCCGCGGCAAGGACAAGACCGACGGTTCGAAATCCAGCTCCACCAGCGCCAGCTCCTCCGTCAGTTCCACGGTCGAAACGCCGGCGGACGACGGCGTCGAAGGCTTCCTGAACGAGATGCCGCTGTTCAACGAGTTCAAGACAAGCCTGATGGAAGCGTTCAAGAGCATGGACTCCGGCACGTCCGGCTCCATCCGCGCCCAGTACGAGCTGAACTACAGCACGATGCAGGCGGTCGCGAACGCGGCGGGCGGCTTCGAATACGAGGAAACGACGGTCAACATCAAGTTCGACCTCAGCTACGTCAAAGCGGCCAACGGCGGCACCTCCGGCGCGGACATTGCGAAAGCGCTGGAGGGCGCGACCGATTTCGCGTCGCTCATGGACGCGCTGGAGCAGGTTTCGAGCGACCCGGCCTTCGGCGGCACGCTGAAGACGGGAGACGCCGCGGCGGCCGGCGCGACGCCGCCGGAAGCGGCCGACCCGGAAGCGGCGGCGAAGGCGGCGAAGGACGAGTTCATCAAGAAGCTGAAGGAAGCGGCCACGCCCGACTGGTCGAAGATGGTTCCGGGGCTTTCCAACGGCAATCTCGCCCAGAGCATGAAGGATTATTTCTCGCCGGAAGCGACGGCGGGCCGCATTCTCGACTTCGCGACCGCGTTCTTCCCCGCGTCGGAGGCGTTCAAGGAAGGCGGGGACACGGAAGAGGCGCGGAAGAAATTCGCCGACATGATGGGCAAGGCGATCCAGAAAGGCTTCGATCAGGCGATGGGCAGCCTCGGCACGGTGCCGGACGCCACGCAGAAGGGCATCGACAAGACGCACGAGCTGGTGTTCAAGGGTCTGGACGACTTTGTGAAGAACGGCATGAAGGAAGAGAAAAAGGACACCTACAACGCGCTGCAGGATCTGGCGTTCAACTACGAGGCCTCGGTGACGCGGAAGAAGGTTTCCGTCAGCTACGGCCAGCCGTCGCAGGCGGCGGCGACTCCCGGCATCAACGCGGAGGCATAAGGCGCCAAGAGCCTATCCCAAGGATACGCTTCGGAGGAGAGGAACGGATGTTCCTCTCCTCCGCAATCCTACAGCCACCCGTGCGTCGCCGCGATTTCCCGGAAATTCCCCTTCAAACTCTCGTACAACCCGCCGAACGGCTTGTACAGCCTGTTGTATTCCTTCACCATCTTCGGGTTCTTCTTCGTGCGGGTCGCAACCTTGATGGTCGCGTCGCAGGCTTCCGGAACGCTCTTCCACACCCCCGCCCCGACGCCCCCCATGATCATCGCGCCATACGCCGACCCCGCCGTCGAATTCGTCACGCACGCATCCACCCCGTAAATGTCCGCCTGCAACTGCCGCCAGAACGCGCTCTTCGCGCCCCCGCCGGAAAGGCGGATTTCCGACGCCTTCACCCCCATCCCCCGCATGATGTCCAGGCTGTCGCGCATCCCGTAGGTGATGCCCTCGATGACGGAGCGGCTGATCATCCCCTTGTCGTGCCGGGGCGTCAGGCCGATGAAGCAGCCCCGCGCGTAGGGGTCGGCATGGGGCGTCCGCTCGCCCGTCAGGTACGGCAGGCAGTACAGCCCCTCGCAGCCGGCGGGCGCCTTCGAGGCGGCGGCGTCGATCGCGGCGTAGCTGTCGTCGGGACAGAGCGCGTTCCGGTACCACTGGAGCATCCCGCCCGCGGAGAGCATGCAGCTCATCATGTGCCACACGCCCGGCACCGCGTGGCAGAAGGTGTGCACCCTGCCTCTCGGCTCCGTCTCCATTTTGTCCGTGTAGGCGAACACCACGCCGGAGGTGCCCATCATGGCGGAAACGACGCCCTTCTTCACAATGCCGTTCCCCACCGCCCCCATCGCCTGATCGCCCCCGCCGCCGGCGACGGGAACGCCCTCGCGGACGCCCAGCGCTTTCGCCGCGGCGGCGGTGACGACCCCCGTGACTTCCTGCGATTCGAAGACGGGCGGCAGCGTCTTCGGATCCAGATCCAGCTTCGACAGGAGCGGCTTCGACCAGGCGCGCTTCGCCACGTCCAGAAGCAGGGTCCCCGACGCGTCGGAGACCTCCGTCGCGTACACGCCCGTCAGGCGGTAGCGGATGTAATCCTTCGGGAGCAGGATTTGGCGGACGCGGTCGAAATTGCGTTTCTCGTTATTCCGCAGCCACAGGATTTTCGGCGCGGTGAAACCGGTGAAGGCGGGGTTCGCCACCATTTTCAGGAGCTTCGGCAGCCCGCCCGCCCGCGTCGTGATTTCCTCGCATTCCCTGCCTGTCCGCTGGTCGTTCCAGAGAAGGGCGCGGCGGATGACCTTGCCGTCCCTGTCGAGGAAGACGGAGCCGTGCATCTGGCCGGAGAGGCCGATGCCGATGACGTCCCCGCCGTCGACGCCGGCTTTGGCGAGCGCGGCCCCGACCGACTTCGCGACGCCGTTCCACCAGTCCTCCGGATCCTGCTCCGACCAGCCGGGCTTCGGCGAGTGGACGGGGTATTCCGCGACGGCCTCCGCCGCGATGGCGCCCTTCGTGTCGCAGAGAATGGTTTTCGTGCCGCTGGTGCCGATGTCGATGCCGAGCAGATACTTCATGTCCCTCTCCTTCCCCGGATGCGGTTCCAAACGTTGCCAAACAAGAGAACAGGGCGCTGCGCGCCTGCGGACGGACAAGCGCATGAAAGCATACCGCAAAGAGACGGGAAACGCATTTGTAAAATGAGACCGCACGCGCGCGTCAGACGCCGAAGAGAACCTGCGGCAGCCAGAGGGAAATCTGCGGAATGAAGGTGACAAGAAGCAGCGCGAACACCATCACGCCGAACAGCGGCAGCATTTTCCTGGATGTCGCCTCAATCGTCGTCTTCCCGACCGCGCACCCCACGAAGAGCGCGCTCCCGACGGGAGGCGTGCACAGCCCGAGCGCAAGATTGAAAATGAGCATCACGCCGAACTGAATCGTGTGCATCCCCACAACCGGACTCGTCACGACGGGCAGAAGGATGGGCGTCATGATCATGATGAGGGGCGCCATGTCCATGAAACAGCCCAGCACCAGCAGCAGCACATTGATGAGCAGCAGAAGCAGCACCCGGCTCTCCGTGATGGAGAGGAGCGTCGCCGTCACCATTTCCGGCACCCGCAGCTCCGTCATCATGTAGGAAAACGCCTTCGCGCAGGCAATGAGGGTGAGGACGATGGAAAGGGTTTTCAGCGCGTTTCTGAGGACAATCCCCAGCCGCGCGATCTTCGCGGAGCGGAACACCAGGTACGACAGGATGAACACGTACAGGCACGCAATCGCCGCCGACTCCGTCGCCGTGAACACGCCCGCGCCCGTGCCCACCATGATGATGGCCACGGTGAGGAGGGGAAGAACGGCGTGGAGCAGGATCCTGCCCCACCGGTCGCGGGGGATCTTCACCCCTTCCGGAAAGTTGTAATACCCTCCGAGCAGCCGGCAGAACAGCATGAAACACCCCCCCAGCACCATTCCCGGGAGCACCCCGGCCATGAGAAGCGATCCAATGGAGACGCCCCCCGCCGCCAGGGCGTAAATGACCATGTTGTGGCTCGGCGGGATGAGCACCCCCTGGCAGGCCGTCGTCACCGTGAGCCCGACGGAGAACTCCCGCGAATACCCCTGCTTTTCCATCATGGGAATCACAACCGGCCCCATGGAGGAAACGTCGGCGACGGCGGATCCGGAAATGCCGCCGAACAGCATGGAGGAGAGGACATTGACGTAGGCCAGCCCTCCCCGGAAACGCCCGACAATGAGGTTCGTGAAGTCGATGATTTTGTCGGAGATGCCGCCCGCCCCCATGAATTCCCCCATCAGAATGAAGAAGGGAATGGCGAGAAGGGAAAAATTGTTCACCCCGTCCAGCAACTGCCGCACCAGGACGGAGAGCCGCGTGCCGTTCGCCCAGGCGCTGGCCAGCGTGGCGAAGAGAAGACAGAACGTGATGGGCACGCGCAGGATCATGAGAACGGCGAACACCCCCAGAAGGAGGCAGATGGGCAGATGATCAACCAGGGCATTCATGCGGTTTCCTCCTTCTTTCCTTCCTGTTCCAGCGCGATTTCCCGGTAATCCACATCCGGATCCGAATACAGGAAATCGTCCCGTTCGAGAACGCCTGTCAGGAAAAGGAGGGAATCGAAGGAAATGACAAACCCCGTCAGGGGAATGGGGAGGTATTGCCACCAGGTGTCCAGCCCCGTCATGGGGAGGGAGCCCGGGAGCTTCGCGATGCGGAGGCAGTAGACGGCGCCGTAGTACAGCATGAAACAACCGCAGAGAAGCACGCAGAAATCGGAAAACCAGACCATGAAACGCCGCGCCGCGCCGCGCTTCGGGAACAGATTGTAGACGATGTTGACGCCGATGTGGAGATGATCCCGCACACCCATCGCCATGGCGAGAAAGGCGAAGAGGGTGACGAGAAGCCGGGGCACCTCTTCCGCCCAGCCGATGCCGGTGTTGAAGATGTAGCGCATGAAGACGGTGAAGGTGACGATGACGACCATGCCGAGCAGGGCGGCATCGGCGACGAGGAGCATGAGCCGGTGCACCCCTGTGTTCAACGCTTTCAGTGATTGTTTCACGAGAGCCTCCGCTTGCTGTGGGGAGTGGAGAATACGGCGGGAGGCGGCGGGAAAAGCGGCGGCGTGCCGGGCGCGCGCACGCGCGCCCGGGCGTTGCGTCCCGACAGGAATGCATGGCTGCTTTTGCGACGCCGCCCCGGGGTCTGCCGTCATGAGTCATTCGAGGCGGTTTTCCGCCGACTCATGACGACAGACCCTACAATGCGGCTGCGGAGGGTGCGGCGGGCGGGGGTCTGGGGAAGTGAATGATGACGACGGGCGGGCGGGCGCATTGCGGCCGCGCCTCCGGGAGAATGCTCCCTTTCTGCATCGCGAAAACGGGGAGGCTTGCCTCGCAGAGAAGGCCGCGCAGGACAACCTGCGTCCGCGCGGCGCAGAGCGTGCCGGCAATGTTCCGGTTCGCGCGGAGCAGCACCGCCTCCGCCCTGCCCTTCCCGCCCCGGTCGCCGGCGTCGACGTCTTTTCCGGCGGCGCGGCGCGGGGGCGCCGCGGAACGGCCGGCGATGACGGCGCGCCCGGCGGGGAAGCGCCCCGCGTCCGCCCCGGAACCGGCCGCGGGCGCGGCGGAAACGACAACCGCCACCAGCGCTGTCAGGAGGTGCATTTTCACGGGAATGCCCGCCGGGGAAAAAGGAGATGCAGCACGCCTCTTCCAGTGTACCCCCTGCCCCGTTTCCCGTCAAATGACTTCCACGGCCAAAAGCAAACCTCTTTTAAGAAAGAACCCCTTGCGTCCGTCGCAAGGGGTTCCAAGAATAAACTGGTACCGGCGGGTGGAATTGAACCACCGACCTATGGGTTATGAATCCATCGCTCTAGACCGCTGAGCTACGCCGGCGTTTTGAGAAAGTGTTGCTAAATTCCATTTGGGCCGCTTTTCCGCCCGTTTTGCGCTGTGCTTCGCCCGTCTTTCTCACGAATATTTTATATTCGCTTCGAAAGCCGGACTCGCCCAGCACAAAACGGACGAAAAATCGACCCAAAGCGAATTGAGCAACACTTTCTGAGAAAGCGGAAAAACGCAAGAACAATGCGCGCCATGGAACTCCAGCCATCGGAAACCGCGCCGGAAAATCTAGCGCTTGCTGAACTGGAAGCTGCGGCGGGCGCCCGGCTTGCCCGGTTTTTTGCGCTCGACCATGCGGCTGTCGCGGCTGAGGTAGCCCTCGCCGGAGAGCGACGGCTTCAGCTCTTCCGACGACTTCACGAGGGCGCGTCCGAGACCCATCATGAGCGCTCCCGCCTGCCCCGTCATCCCACCGCCGCGAATCGACGCGAACACGTCGTACTCGGCGGAAAGATTCACCTGCTTCAGCGGGCCTTCCACAAGCTTCCGCAGGCGAAGGCTCGGGAAGTACTCAAGATAGTCGCGGCCGTTCACCGTGATCTTGCCTGTGCCCTTCTTGATCCGGACGCGGGCGACCGAACATTTACGACGACCCGTGCCCCACTCGTACCCATGCTTGTCTGCCACAGTATTTCTCCAGAAGAAAGCCCGCGCTATCGGGAAACCGTCGCCAAGTCCAACGTTTCCGGCATCTGCGACGCGTGGGGGTGCTCGGAACCGGCGTAGATTTTCAATTTCTTGATCATTTTCTCGCCCAGCTTCCCCTTCGGCAGCATGCGCTTCACCGCGAGGTACAGCAGGCGGTCGGGGTGGCTGGCGAGAACCTTCCGGGCGGTGAATTCCTTCAGCCCCCCGATGTAGCCGGAGTGGCGGCGGTAGATTTTCTTGTCCCACTTCGCGCCGGTGAAGACGACTTTTTCGCAGTTGATGACAACCACTCCGTCGCCGCAGTCGAAGGAGGGGGTGTAGTCGGGTCTGTGTTTTCCCATGAGTCGCATGGCGATTTTCGAAGCCATGCGGCCGACGACCTGTCCGGCTGCGTCGACAAGCAGCCAATGGGGCGTGTGATCCGCGGGTTTCAGCAGCGTCGTTTTCTTCATTGCCTGCATGACGATTCCTCAAGTGCAAAAAAATACCCACTGACCAGCCCTGCTGGTCGGGGAAAGGATTAAAAAATACCGCTCCCCGCCCGCTTTGTCAACGACAAAATTGCTCTTTTTCTTTTTTCAGGAAGAACGGCGCGAGCCTGACCCGCCGGGGCCAGGCTCGCGTCGAGCGATCGCAACCGCATTCGACCGCGCGGGGCGGGGTGTTCAGCGCATCGCTATCGGCTCGACGCCGGTGATGCTGGACATGCCGAAGATGTTGGACGCGGCGGGGTCGATCAGGATGTCGACGCGGCGGTTCAGCTTCTTGGACGCCTTGTCGTTGTTGGGCACGATGGGGCGCAGTTCGCCCCAGCCGGTCGGGTACATCATCATCGGGGGGTACCCCGCCTTCCGCAGTTCGTCCACGACGCTCTTCGCGCGGAGGAGGCTGAGGTGGAGGTTGTCCGTCACGCCCTTGTTCCGCAGATTGGGGTTGCGGATGGGGTCGTTGTCGGTGTAGCCGACGACCATGAGGAAGAGGTTTTCCCCCGTGAGGATTTCCGACATGCGGCGGATGGCGGCGCGGGCGTTGGGGTTCAGATCGTACCGCCCGGAGTCGAAGAAGAAGTCGCCGGGGAGTTCCAGCCGGTTGCCGACGACGACGCCGCCGAACTGTTCGGCGAGGGCGGAGAGCTGCTGGGTGATTTTTTCCGACAGGGCGCGTCCGCCCGTGGAGACCATTTGCGTGCCCGCGTTGGCGGCGAGGGTGCGCAGGCGCGGGATTTCGGATTCATAGACGCTGATTTTCCGGTTGGCGGCGTCGAGTTCGAGGTTGACGCGCTCGACCCGCCCGTTCGCCTCGGCGACGAGGACCTGGTTGTTCCGCGCGTCGTTTTCGTACTGGATGAGGAGTTGTTTGAGGCGCGCGTTCTCGTCTTCGACATAGGCGACGTCGTCCTGCGGCGTGCAGCCGGAGACGACGAGGGCGAATGCCAGGAGAAGCGAGGCAGTGAGGACAGTGCGTAACCGCATGGATAGCTCCCTTATGTGCGTTGACTCCCGATCCGTCGAAAGGGCTCCCGCGGCCCGGCGGCGGTGGCTGTGCCAGCCCTTACTTGCGGGCGGAGGGCGGCGCCTTTCAAAAAACTTCAGGTATTTTAGCGGATTTTTTCGGATTTTCCACAGGGCTGCCGCAAAAAACGCCGTTTCATGGGGGAATATGCCTGTTTTTGCCTGCAAACGGAGGGAACTTTCGGTTGGGGTGGATGCTTTTTTTCCGCGTTTTTCCCTCTCAAGTCTCCCCGTCCGCGTCCGCTAATGAGAATGGAACGCTCCCTTTCGGGGCGACACGGCGTTTTTCCGGAGCGAAACGGCCATGCTGTCCGTGCATTACAACTACGGAGCCCGCCACGCCGCGCGCAACAACGCGGCAGCCCAGCGGTCGCGCGCGACCGCGATGGAACAGATTTCCTCCGGATACAGGATCAACAAGGCTTCCGACGCCCCCGCCGACCTCATCATCTCCGAACAGCTCCGCTCCCAAATCGAAGGGCTTGAGCGCGCCATCCGCAACACGGAGGAAAGCGGCAACGTCCTGGGCATCATGGAGGGCGCGCTGGGGCAGGTGCAGAACATCATCACGAAGATGCGCGGCCTCGCCATCGACTCGGCGAACTCGGGCGTCATTTCGAAGGACAGGATCGCGGCGAACCAGGCGGAGCTGGACAGCGGCCTGCAGACCATCGGCCGCATCCTCGAAACAACCAGCTACGGCGGGCAGAAGCTGCTGGCCAACATGCGGAAATTCGGCGTCATCGGCGAAGACTACACCGGCCTCATCAACGCGGAAAGACTCCTGCGCGAAAACGGCGGCAAACTCCCGATGGAGCGGCTGTACGAAAAAGGCGGCATCGCGGACAAACTCTACATGCTCGCCGGCGAAGAGAAACACGCGCAACAACTCAGCGACGACGGCACACTCCTGAACGGCGACAAAACCTTCGTCCTCCCCCCCGCGGAGGAAGGCGGCGACCCGGTGGAGCTGCGGTTCAGGGAAGGCACGAGTCTGGACGAAGTTCTCAAGAAAGTGCGCGAGCACATGCCCGATTCGCCGGAAGCGGCCGCGACTCCCGGGCGGGGGAGGGAGGGCGAACTGATCCTGCGGGACGCCCCGCTGGAGGGCATGGGCGGACTGTTGTTCGGCAGCGACTCGCTGACGCAGCGCGTCGGCGGCGACATCAACCGCGTGGAGTTCAGCGAGGGGCAGTTGGCGACGCTGGCGGGCCTGTCGGACGAGGACGCGAAAGCGCGCCTCGGCAACTACATGCAGAATTTCACCCGGGAACTGGAGCTGGACATCGGCGGCTGGAACAAGCTTTCCGACGCGGACAAATCCATGCTGGTGACGGCGGATCACCTGTCCGGCATGTCCCTCGACAGCCTGGGGCAAACGCGCGTGCAGTCGGGCACGGACAAGGACGGCAACCCGATTTACGACACGCTGTCGATGACGGATCTGTTCAGCGGGGGCAAGGCGAGTCTGGCGAAGGATCCCGCAGCCGCGATGCAGGTTCTGGACAATGCGCGGACAGGCATCACGATGAGTCGCGCGCAGGTGGCGGCGACGCAGAACATGCACATGTATTCCATGAACGCGATGGAAGCGGCGCACGAGTCGGCGACGCGTTTGGAGTCGTACATCCGCGACACGGAATATGCGGCGGCGACGACGGAGCTTGCGCGCGCGGACATGCTTTCGCAGGCAAGCATGAGCATGATAGGCAGCGCGCAGCGGCAGCAGAAGCAGTTTATCCTCGATCTCCTTGCATAAAGCGGGTTTCACCCATACAATACATTGATTTTGAAGAGGTTGCCTGAAAAACAGCGACACCCTTCCGAAAAACATTGACAGGCCCCGGAACCATGTTCCGGGGCCTGTTCCATGCCGGGCGCCCGTCGTTCGGGGAGGGGCAGGTATTCTTCGCTTCGTGCGATTTTCGGGCACGGTCGCTTCGCGCCCTGACTGTGCCCGAAAAATCGCACGCCGCTCAGAACACCCGCCCCTCCCCGAACGACTCTGTTCATACCAGATCCGCTTGACCGGAGGAAAAGAGCGCCGCCCAACTGCCCGGAGGCCGACGAACCGGTCAACACGCTTCAATTTTTTTCGGAGGTTCGTCCTGTTTTTACAGCTATCTCTTTTTTTTAACAAGCATTAAAACGCCGGAAATCTGCAGGGAAAACCGCAAACCTACTTCCCCTCATCAAAGAAATCATACCGCAAATCCATCCCCGGCTTGAACCAGTCCGCGCTCCGCAGATTCTCGAACTTGAAAATCGCCATCTCGTTCGTCGCCGAGTGGAAAATGATCTTCCGCCCCATCTTCCCCCCCACATCCTCCGACACGACAGGCACATTCAACTGCGCCAGAACCGCGCGCGCAAGGTGGATGTTCTGCGCTCCCAACCCGTTGTCGTCAAAGCCGTTCCGTTCGGAACCGCCGATAATCTGCGCCACCAGCGTGCTCCGGTTCGCCCCCATTTCCAGAAGCATTTTGAACAGGGCGCGGATGCCGACATTCCCGTACTGGGCGGTCATGTCTTCGCGGCAGTCCGTCTTCGGGAAAACAAACTGGTTCATCCCGCCAAACCGGTGCCCGCGATCGAAGAAGGTGACGGCGACGCAATTGCCCAGGACAGCCCGGATCATCGAGGCTTCGTGGTTGGCCATGGCGTAGCCGGGTTTGAGAAAGAATTGGGTAGGCAGATATTCCTGATTGACCATTTGTCTCCCCTGCTCCTCTTTTCCGTGTCCATGGTGCGCTTGTTCTTCCCGCTCCCCGCACCCGCGCGAGCGCGGCACGCGCGCTGCACAGCAATTCCAAAGCGCTCCAGGCGCGATCCAAAACGCACGGAAGCATTATCGGCCTTCTCGCGCGCCCCGCTTCAGCGTTTTTTTGAAAAATGCCGGCGCTCCCCCCGCAAACCGCCGCCATGCCGCGATTTTCTGGAGTCTTCCGCCCAAAGCGGCCGATAAACAGGTACTTGCTTTCCGTTGCCGCCTGTCCTCAAGGATACAACCATGCGCAAGGTATTGGTATTCCGGGCTCTTCTTCTCTCCTGCCTTCTGCCCGCCCTTCCGGCGGAGGCTGCGGAGCGCATCATCCGCCCCCGGAGAGTGAACCGCGCCGCGCCGAAGGTTCTCGCCCCGATTGGGGAGGATGGAACCGCCCAGCCCCCCCTTCCCGGCCTGACGCCGCCGGACAGCGCGATTTGGCCGCCTCCGGCTCCTCCAGCCGGGAACGGCGCGGAAGACACCGCGGAACAGCCGGAACCGTCGAAGCGGCAGGCGGAGGCGACCAGCGCTCCGGAACCGCGGCAACGCGCGGCGGGCGCCCACACAACCATCCGCCCGCGCAGGCGGAATCCCTTCGCCGCTCCGGCCGGGGAGGGGAAAGACGCGCGAACGAGCCAGGAGAGCGCCCCGCCCGTTCCGGAGGAAAGCGCGTCGCCGATCAGCGTCCCGGAGGACGGGCGGGAAGAAGTGCAGCAGCGGCGGCAGGATTTCGCCGCGCCGCTGACAGAGGAAATCCGGAACCGCCCCGCTCCCCCCTCCCGCCCGGCCGGGATGGCCGCCGCCCGGGAAAACGCGGAAGCGCCCGAGTACCATGAACCGCTCGCCGAAGCGCGGGAAGAGAACGGCGCGGCGGCGCGCGCGGCGGAGGAAACCGCCGCCCTGCCCGCCGCCCCGGAAGGAACCGCCGCTTCCTCCCCCGAAGCGACGGGCGTTTCCGCCGCAGCCGACGCCGGCGATTTTGAAGAGGAAACCCTCGCCGGGGCTGCCCGCCCGAGCGCCGGGGACGCTCCCGACACGACCGACAGCGCCGGCATGCCCGCCGCCCCGCTGCGCTTCGGCGACACCCCTGTCGAAGCGCGCGCGGAGGCGCTCGCGGCGCAGCCGACGCCGGCGGAGGTGGAAAACTACCGCCGCCGCCTCGAATTCCGCCTGCTCGAACGCTACAACAACCTCCCGCAGCACGCGGGGAATGTGGGCAAAGTCACGGTTCTCCTCTCGAAGCCGCTCCAGCCTTCTCTGGACGGCACGCGGCTCAGGGCCGAGTTCGACCAGCTTGTGTACGATCCCTGGGGAAAGCGGATTCCGGCGCTGGAGAAGGAGTATTTTGTGGTGACGTTCGGGTCGGGCGGGGCGCGGCAGGTGCGCTCGGATCCTTCGGTTCGGGTGGGCTTGAATTATGAGCGGACCTATTCGGAGCCGGGGCCGGCGTCGGACATCGGGGAGAAAATCAGGCGCATTCCCTCAGACCACGCCTTCCGCGCGGCGGCGCGGCCGGAGGAGCCGGCGGTCAGGATGCCGGACTGGTGGCGGCCGGAGTTCGCCGACGACGGGTATTGACGAGAAACACGCACACTGGGGTACCAATCGACATACGACCGCGGAGGAGGCTGTACGGGATCCTTTGCGGAACAACAGGAGCAGCCCATGAACCGTTCTCCCCGCAATCTGACCCTGGGTCTCGCCTTCGCGGCCGCCGCCGCCTTCGCCGGAGCGGCGGACGCGGGCGAACCGCAGCCGCTGCGGCCGGGTCTCGAAGTGTTCGACAGCGTGACGCCGATGCCGTTCCCCGGCACGGCGGGCGAATCCGGATCCGGAGCGGATCAGGGGGATTTCTACACCGATCCCCTCTTCCCCGCCCCCGCCCCGCAGCCGCCCTACCGCCCGCCGGAAATCGGCGCCCGGGCGATTCCCTCCGCCCCGGCCGCCCCGGCTCCCGATGCCCAGGCGATGGACGGCTATCCGGCGGATCAGTTCTCCGCCCAGCCGCCTGTCGAGACGATGGATCCCTACGCGGATCCCTTCACCGGCCTGGACGACGGCTACGGCGGGGCAGCCGCGCCGGGCTATGCCGCCGCCCCCCTCGGCGCTCCCGGAGCCGCCGGAGCGGAAACGCCCGCCGTCCCGCCGCAGGCGCCCCTCTTCGACACCGTGTCGAAGCTGAACATCGCCAACCCCTACTTCCCCGGCCTCCGGGAAGCCGCCGCGGGCGGGGATCTGCACGCGGCCGGCGTCGGCATTCTCGACACGCTCCGCCGCCGCCGCGTCGTCGACGCGACGATGGCGCGCGGCGTCCGCGGGAGCCTCGGCGCCTCCTCCCCCTATGAAATGCGCGCGCTCCTCGACACCCTCGCCCGGACGCCGGAGGCCCAAGAGGATCCCCTCGCTCCCGCGCAGCGGATCAACGTCATTCTGGACGCCTTCCAGCAGCCCTTCCTGGACGCGCCCGACTTCGACACCCTCATGCCCGGCATTCTCGACAGCCTGAACCGGGACATCCAGCAGGTGCGCCTCTCCCTCTCCCCGGCGCGGGAGATGGAGCTGGACGACGGCGCGTTCCTCGAACTCGCCCGCACCTACGTCCGCGCCGCGACAACCTGTGATTTTTTCGATTTCCCCCGCCGCGAGCTTTCCGGCGATGTGCAGCGGATGGTCGACCGCGCCGCCCTCCTGTTCCACCCCGACGGCTCCTCCCGGGGGGGCGACGTCGCCGGCATCACGGGCAACCTGTTCCGCCTCATGTTCATGATGGAGCACTACACCCGCGACGACGCCTGGTTCCGCAGGGGGATTCGCGGGCTGTGGAACAAGCTGGAGCGGCCGGCGAAGTATGTGCTGGATGTCGCCTGCCCCGATTTCAGCCTGCCCCGTTTCGGCCCGCGCGGGTCGCGGGAAATGCTGCCCGTGGAAGTGGAGCAGCTGCTCTCCACCTTCCCGCCGGAGCCGCCCCATGTCACCCGCATCGGGCTGGCGCGGACGGAAAGCCACCCCGCCCGGTCGGGAGACGGGGATCACGGCGGCGTGTACGTCATGTGCGACGGGCGGACGGCGGAGGGGCGGTACCTCGCGGTGCGCTTCGGCAGCCAGGGCGATCTGGTGGGCGTGCCGACCCATGAGGATTTCGGATCGATCACGCTCATGACCCGGGGGGGGAAATACCTTGTCGATGCCGGGGGATACGGCGGCGCCGCCGCGGGCGCTCCCGCGCACGGGGGGCTGTCCCTGGACGGGCAGTTCACGACCGGGTCGACGTACAGCCTGCCGGGCGAGGCGTCGGACGCGATCTGGCGGACAAACGCCTCCCTCGATTACGCGGCGGACAGGGCGGGCTTCCCCGACGGGAAGACCTGGCAGCGGTCGGTCGTGTTTGTGAAGAATCTTCCCGGGGAAACGCTGGCGGATTACTGGATGGTTCTCGACCAGGTGGACATGAAGGGCGATCCCGGCGCGCGCCTCGCGCGCATCCGCTACCAGCTTGCTCCGGGCGCGGCGGTGTTCCAGGACGGGCCGGGGCTTGTGGTGACGGGAGGGATTGCGGGGACGGGCGTGCGGATGTACGCCGTGGACGCGGGCGCGTCCCTCCGCATGGGGGACGGAAGCCCGGGCGGCGGCGGGCAGGTGTTTGACGCCTCCGGCGGGGCGCTCCCCGCGCCGTCCGTCACCGTGGAGCGGCAGTTGACGGGCGACAGCACGACGGCGACGCTCCTGTACCCCATGGACAATCCGCAGCACAGGCCGGTGCGGATAGAGCGGGATTCGGACATCATCCGGGGCAGAACCGGAGCCATCGTCATCGATCACGGTCTTGACCGGGTGGATGTGGTGGCGTGGGCGCCGCCCGGGTCGGAGCTGGTGACGCCGACATTGAACCTTCAGTTGAGCGCGGATTTGGCCGTTTTCCGTGTTCGCCGGGGCAAAATCGCGCGGATTGACTTTGTCAACCTGGAGCGGTTCCAGGCGAAGGAGCCGGACGGGGGCGCGTGGTCGATGCGGGTGAACGGGCCGGCGCAGACGCTGACGATCGAGCCGGAGCGCGGGGGCGGGTGGCAGGTATTGGCCGACCAGGCGAACCGGGGCGCTGCGGACTTTTTCGACGTCAATTTCGGCCCCGTCGTGCAGCGGCGGAAGTTCAGCATCCGCCCCGGCGAAATGCGCGTTCTCTCGCGGTAAAGGAAAACGCGCAGTGCGCCCGCTCCGTGCGTTCCGCTTTTTCCTACCCGCGCGCCCAGAGGGAATACGCGCCCAGCAGATAGACCCGGTAGCCCATTCTTGACAGCGCCTCGGCGGCCTGCGCGCTCCGGACGCCGTCGCTGCAGTAGACGACGAGGGGGTATGCGGCGGTCGGGACAACCTGCTGCACGCGGACGGGGAACGTCGCGACAGGGCCGAAGGGAACATGCGCGTCGCCGGCGATGTATCCCTCGGCGTCGCGCACCTGGCTGTCCCGCACGTCAAGAGCGACAAACATGAAGCCGCGGGAAATCGCCTCCCTGACTTCGTCGGGCCTGATGAGGAACAGGTTGGGACGCCCCGCGACAGGCGTGCCCAGGGTCACGGCGTGCCGGGCGGGCGGCACAAACGTGGGAACGCCGGGCGGGATCGCCGGAGCGCCCACCAGATCGCCCGTGGCGTCGGGGCGGGCGGAGGGAGCGGCTCCGGGCGGAGGAAGAGGCGGCCGGGCGACGGTCGCGCCCGTGACGACGTCCGCGGTGCCCTGCCCCATGGGCACGAAGCCCGGAACGGGAATCACGACGGCCGCCTCCCCCGCGAACGCGGCCGGCGCGACGCACAGGAACAACGCCGCGCAGGCTGTCAACAGCGCACAGTGACAAACGGATTTTCGCATCATCGGCTCCTCCGGGCAAAAGAGTGCATGGCCTACTTCCACGTGATGTTCGTGTTCTTGCGCGGGGCGGTGCGGAAGAACCTGACCGCCGGGTAGCCGAGAAGCATCGCCACCAGCATCTTCTCCCCGTGCGTCCCGAGAAACTGCAGCGCCTCGCGGTTGTTCTTCGTCACATACGACAGGTACTGATCATACATCACGCCCAGCCCGTGCGCAACAGCCGTCAGCTCCATGTTCTGCGCCGCGACCCCCGCGTCCAGCTCCGTGTTGCTTTCGAGGAAAAGCACCACGGGGGCGTTCCGGAAGAGGTAGTCGTTCTCCGGATCCTTCCGCCGCATGTCGCAGAACCGCGACACCGGGCGCAGCATGTCGCGGGGCATGTTCACCTTGCCCTCCAGCTGCCGCTCCAGCGAGTCCCAGATCATCCGTTTGAAATCCCTGAGACCTTCCTGAACAATGTAGAGTTGGACGCGCTGGGGGAGCAGCGGCCGGCGTTGATGATATCCTTGATCTTGTCCGCCTCCACCGCCCTCGGCTGGAAATCGCGGACGGAGCGGCGGAATTTGATGGCGCGGAGCAGTTTCTTCGGGTCGAGGTCGAACGCCTCCGGCGCGTACTCCTCCACGTCCGACATGTCGTAGGCGGGGATGGAGACCGCCTTCTTCGGGCAGATCGCGACGCAGTGGCCGCACTTGATGCAGCGCTTGCGGTAGAGGGCTTTGCCGTCTTTCAGGACGAGGCAGTCGGAAATGCAGTCGTCGACGCATTTGCCGCAGCCGACGCAGAGTTCGGGGTCGATTCTGATCACGGGGGGAGTTCTCCTGTTTTCTCGGGGAAGAGCGTACGCTCGACAATGTCGCACAGCATGTGGGCGACGGTAATATGGCATTCCTGAATGTGGGAGGTGACGTCCGAGGGCGCGACGAAGGCGGTGTCGGCGAGGGGCAGGATCTTCCCGCCCGTTCCGCCCGTGAAGGCAAGCACCTTCATCTTCCGCGCGCGCGCCGCTTCGCAGGCGAAGAGGATGTTTTCGCTGTTCCCGGAGGTGGAGAAGGCCCAGAAGCAGTCGCCTTCGCGGCCGATCGCCTCCACCTGCCGGCTGAAGACGGGCTCGGGGCCGAAGTCGTTCAGGCAGGCGGTGAGGACGGAGCTGTCCACCGTCAGCGCCAGCGCCGCCAGGGGCGCCCTGCCCTTCCGGAAGCGGACGACCAGTTCCCCCGCGATATGCTGTGCGTCGGCCGCGGATCCGCCGTTGCCGGCGAGGAGGACTTTGTTGCCGGCTTGCAGCGTGGCGCACAGCAGGTCGGCGGCGTTCCCGTAGTGGGGGAGAAAGCGGGCGTCCGTGAGCTGCGAGACGGCGTTTCGGGTGTTTTCAAGATACTGGCGCATGGGTTTCTTTCAGAACGTGTTGCAATAATGGAATGAGTGTAAACCATCCAACATCCGTCATCCCGGCGGAGAAGCGCATGCAGCACCCCGAACGAATTAAAGCCGGGACCAAGTTGTGAAGCCTCTGCTGCACCGCGATCTGCCCTGCATTGCTGCGTTTTGGATCGTGTTATAGCACAGGCTTCTCAACCTTGTCCCGGCTTTACTGCGTTCGGGGTGCAGCATACGCTTCCCCGCCGGGATGACGCGTGTTGGATTGCTTGCACTCATATGCAACTGGAACATCAATGCTCTTTCCGGTGGCTGTGGCTGGGGTAGCCGAGTTTTTCACGGTAGTTCACTATGCTCCGGCGTTTCATCGTGATGCCGGCGGCGGCGAGGCGTTCCAGAATTTCGTTGTCCCGGAGGGGGCGGCGCCTGTCCTCCTTCTCGATCATCTCCCGGATCATGCCGAGCACCCCCGCGCTGGAGGAGGCGTCCGCCCCTTCCGCCGCGACGCCGGAGGCGCGGGCGAAGAAATGCTTCAACTGCCTGATGCCCAGCGGCGTGTCGATGTATTTGTCCTTCACCGCGCGGGACACGGTGGAAATGTCGTACCCCACCCTGTCCGCGATTTCCTGCATAAAGAGCGGGGACGGCGCGGGCTGGCGCTCGGCCAGGTAGTCTTCCTGCGCCGCGACAATCGCCGAGGCGACGGCGAGGATGGTTTTCTCCCGCTGGGCGACGGCTTTGACGAGCCACTGGGCGTTGTTGTACTTTTCCCGGAATTTCCGCGACAGGCCGGTGCGGCGCATCTGCTCGCGGAACTGGCTGAACGCGGCGGATCGCTCGGGGTCGGATTCCAGGCGTTCCCGGACGATTTTCCCCCGGCGGGAATTGTCGAACAGGGCGGTGAAGAAGTCCGACACCTGGGGCTGCGCCCCCGACGTCAGGCGGACGGTGAACCCCGTCTCCGCGTCGCCCTCCACAACCAGTTCCGGCCTGACGGCGAGGACGGGCGGCTCCGCGTAGTCCGCGCCGGGGCGGGGGTTGAGGGAGCGGATGATTTCGGCGCCGCGTTTCACGTCGTCCAGCTCGCACTTCAGATCCTTCGCGATCTTCGGCAGGCGGTTTGCCGCGAGATCCTCCAGCCGGTCGCGCCGCGCCATGGCCTGGGCGATCGGGGTGGATTCCGCCCGGTTCGCGAGCTGGAGGAGGAGGCATTCCGTCAGGTCGCGGGCGCCGATGCCGTCGGGGTCGAGTTTCTGGACTTCGGCGAGGGCGGC
>QMCE01000359.1_pt1 | contig 22840 bp, 19 predicted proteins | sample 1821851 | NCBI WGS metagenome assembly QMCE01 (sample SAMN09453174, study PRJNA476694) | Termite gut metagenome, whole genome shotgun sequencing project. | isolation source: worker | host: Odontotermes sp. | place: South Africa:Pretoria | collected 2016-01-28 | reverse complement strand
GGACTCGCTGTTGGCGAGCGGCCCGGACATCGTCATCGAACTGATCGGTGGCGCTGAGCCTACGCGCACGCTCATCATGAAGGCATTCGACGGCGGCGCGTCGGTCGTGACGGCCAACAAGGCCCTGCTCGCGACGGACGGCCCGGCCTTCTACGAGGCGGCCGAGGCTCGCGGAGTGGACATCTACTTCGAGGCGGCCGTCGCCGGCGCCATCCCGATCATCCGGCCGCTGCGCGAGTCGCTCGTCGGCGACGAGATCATCCAGGTGTCGGGCATCGTCAACGGCACGACGAACTTCATCCTCGAACGCATGACCACCGACGGCACGACCTTGGCGGACGCGGTGGCCCAGGCGCAGGCGCTCGGCTACGCGGAGGCCAATCCGACGTCCGACGTCGAAGGGCTCGACGCGGCGGCGAAGGCGGCCATCTTGGCGTCGATCGCGTTCCACACCCGGGTCCGCTTCGACGACGTGACGTACGAAGGCATCACCGGTGTGACGCCCGGCCACATCCGGGCCGCCGCCGCGCTGAACTGCGTGGTCAAGCTGTTGGCTCGTTGCCACGCCATGGCAGACGGTTCGGTGAGCGTCAGCGTGCACCCCACGATGGTCCCGAAGACGCACCCCCTCGCGTCCATCGGAGGCGCGTTCAACGCGATCGTCGTGGAGTCGCAATACGCCGGCCGCCTCATGTTCATGGGGCCCGGCGCCGGTGGCACGCCCACCGCGTCGGCGGTCATGGGGGACGTCGTGACGGCCGCCCGCAACCGGGCGCGGGGCACGGTCGGCCCCGGCGAGTCGGCCTACATCGACCGGACGATCACGCCGTCCGGCCGGGAACAGTCGCGCTACTACCTATCGATGGCGGTGACCGACGAGCCCGGTGTGTTGTCCGTCGTCGCGGCCTGTTTCGCCCGACACGGCATCTCGCTGCAGGCGGTCCGTCAAGACCAGGACGAGGCGTCGGCCCACGCCCGTCTCAACGTCATGACGCACGTCGCCGCCGATGACGATCTCCGGGCGGCCATCACGGAATTCGGGACCATGTCCCAGGTGGCTGGCGCCATCGACACGATGCGGGTGGAAGGAGTCTGATGATCATCGCATGCCTCGATCTCGAAGGGGTGCTCGTCCCCGAGATCTGGATCAACGTGGCCGAACGTACCGGCATCGACGAGCTCCGGTTGACCACGCGCGACGTCGCCGACTACGACGAGCTGATGCGGCACCGTCTCAAGGTGCTCGATGAGCACGGGATCGGTCTTCGCGACATCCAACAGGTGATCGCCGGTCTCGGGCCGCTCCCGGGAGCCGCCGAATTCCTCGGCTGGCTGCGCGAGCGCTTCCAGGTGGTCATCTTGTCGGACACGTTCTATGAGTTCGGCATGCCGCTCATGGCCCAGCTTGGTTTCCCGACGCTGTTGTGCCACCGGTTGCGGGTGGACGACGACCACATCGTCGGCTATGAGCTGAGGCAGGCCGACTCGAAACGGGAGGCCGTGCGCGCGTTCCATTCGCTGAACTTCCACGTGATCGCCACGGGCGACTCGTACAACGACACCGGCATGCTCGGCGAGGCCGATCACGGCATCCTGGTCACACCGCCCGACAACGTCGTGCGCGAGTTTCCGCAGTTCCCGGTCGCGTGGAACTTCGACGAGTTGCGCCAGCGTTTCGCCGACGCCGCGGCTCGTCTCGAGTGACGCCCTTGGACACGCCCGACGCGGGCGACCGCTGACGGCGCGTCTCCGGCTGCCCAACCGGATCGTCTGGGGAACGCCGGGCGTTGTCCGCTCTTGGGCAGTCAGCGGCTGAAAGGTGTGCGGCTTGCCCGTAGGCTGAGGCCATGCGCACCATCGTCCGAATCCTGATGCTCGGACGCGAGCTGTGGCGTTCCTATCTGGCCATCGCGTTGGCGGCGGTCGTCCAGGCCGCGACGACGCTGATCGTGCCCGTGCTCATCTCCCAAGCCACGGACGTCGTCGTGCGCGCTCAGGGCGGCCAGCTGGCCGATCCGGTGCCGCAGGTCGTCTGGCTGGCGTTGGCCCTCTTCGGGACGGCGATCGTCGCCACGCTCGTCTCGAACGTCGGCGGTTACCTGGGCGACATCATGGCCGTCCGGCTGCGGGCGATTTTGTCGCACCGCTATTTCGAGCATCTGCTCCGGCTGCCGCAACGGTATTTCGATCGCGAGCTGACGGGCACGATCATCGGCCGGCTTCAACGGTCGATCACCGAGACCTCGTCCTTCGCGAATTCGTTCGCGAACAACTTTTTCCCGATGCTGCTGACGGTCGGGGCGGCGCTCGTCGTAGCGGCGACCTACTCGGTGTGGCTGGCGGTGCTGCTCATCATCATCTATCCGGTGTTCACCTGGCTGACCGCGCTCACCTCGCATCGTTGGCAGGGCTACGAGATCGACAAGAACCGCGACTACGACATCGCCAACGGGCGGTTCGCTGAGGTCGTCGGACAGATCCGGGTCGTGAAGAGCTATGTACAGGAGTTGCGGGAACTGCGGCTGTTCGACGCTCGCTATGACCAGGCCATGTCGACCACCGCGCGCCAGTCCAGATGGTGGCACCTGATGGACATCGCCCGGCGCGGCGCGCTCGATCTGGTGTTCCTCGGCATCTACCTGATCGTGTTCATTCAGACGGCTCAGGGCGTGTTCAGCGTCGCGTCCATGGTGCTGCTCGTGCAGCTCATCTCGATCGCCCGCGGCCCGGTGACGTCGATGAGCTTCCTGGTCGACTCGGCCCAGCGCGCGATAGCCGGGTCGCGGGATTACCTGGCGGCGCTCGCCGAGACGCCCGAATCGGCCACGCTGCCGAGCGCGCCTTCCCAAGCGTTGGCCGGCGAGACCGGCGCGCCGGCGCTCGAGTTCGACCATGTGTCGTTCGGATACGACGAAGGCGCGCCTGTCGTGCGCGACATCAGTTTTTCCGTGCGACCGGGGGAACGCATCGCCATCGTGGGGGAGAGCGGCGGCGGCAAGACCACCTTGACGAGTCTGCTGCTCGGCCTCTACCGGCCCAGCGCCGGCACGATCCGACTGGCAGGTCTCGACATCGCCTCGCTGGACGCCGCCAGGGTGCGCAGCCATATCGGCGTGGTGTTTCAGGACGCCTCCCTGTTTTCTGGGACGGTGCGGGAAAACATTTCTTACGCCAGGCCGGACGCTGGCGACGCCGATATCCGGGACGCGGCCGTCCGGGCGAACGCGCACGATTTCATCACCAGGTTTCCGAACGGCTACGACTCGCAGATCGGCGAACGCGGGCTGAAACTGTCCGGTGGGCAGCGTCAGCGCATCGCAATCGCCAGGGCGATGTTGAAAAACGCGCCGGTCCTCATTTTGGATGAGGCGACGAGCTCACTTGACTCGCGTTCTGAACGCTTGGTGCAGGACGGCTTGGACGATCTCATGACCAGGCGCACGACGATCATCATCGCCCACCGGCTGTCGACCATCTCATCGGTTGACCGCATCGTCACGCTCGTGGACGGCACGATCGACGAAATTGGGACGCCGGACGAGCTGGCCGCCACCGGCGGCGTCTACGCTGAATTGCTCACCTTGCAGGCGTCGGCTTCCAAGCGCGACCGCAAGCGTTTGAGGCGCTTCGACATCGAGGGCTGAGGATCGACGCCCGTCGGGTGCTATAGTCAGGCTGTCGCGAGTGCAGACGATACTGATGATTTGGTGATCGGCACGGCGGCCGATTCGGTCGGAACTCTGCGACTCCTCAGACGGTAGAAAAACTCCCCCGTCTGGCAATAATGAAGAACTCAGTCCTGTGGTCTCGGTTGTGAACTCTGCCGAGTCCGCAGCGCGTAACAGGTCGGAAGGAATTCCGTGACAGACACGATTGTTCCTGGCATCGCTTCCCTCAAACTGCCAGAGCTGAAGCAAATGGCGTCGTCTTTGGGCATCAAAGGCGTCTCCGCCATGCGCAAAGGTGACTTGGTGCAGGCCATTCAGACGGCGCAGGGCGCCGCGAAACCTGTAAGGAAGCGTGCCGTCGCCAACGCGGAGCAGGCGGCGCCTGCCCGCAAGCGTGCGGTGGCTGTGCCGCTGGTGGACGTGCCCCCGACGGCGGAGCCAGCGCCTGTCCACGACGCTCCCGCGGCGCACCGCGAGCCCAAGGTTCAGCGCGAGACAAAAACGCAGCACGAGGCCGCCAAGGTGCAGCACGAGACCAAGAGTCCGCGTGAGGCGGCGCCGGCCGAGGAGGCCAGCCATCACAGCGAACACGCGGAGGCGCGCTCGACGGCCGACGAGGTCGGCGCTCGCATCGACGCGCTCAAGGGGCGCTCGCGGCGGCGGGGCGGCGGCGCGTCCGAGGGAGGCGACGAGTCCGCTCGTCCGGCCCAGCAGGCCGTCCAGGCCTCGGCCCCAGAGCCACAACAACGCCAACAGCGCTCAGATGACGACGACTATTACGGCGGCCGTCGCAACCGGCGCCGTCGCAACCGCGACCGCAACAATCGTCGCAACCGCCCAGGTTCCAGCGGTGGCATGGACCGGGCCGACGCGGAGCCGGTCATCAGCGAGGACGACGTGCTGGTCGACGTGTTGGGCATCCTCGACATCCTCGACAACTACGCGTTCGTCCGCACGTCGGGCTACCTGCCGGGCCCGGACGACGCGTACGTGTCGCTGTCGATGGTTCGCCGGTCGGGTCTGCGCAAGGGCGACATCGTGACGGGCGCCATCCGCCAGCCGCGTGAGGGGGAGCGTCGCGAGAAGTTCAACCCGCTCGTGCGCATCGACACCATCAACGGCCAGCCCGTCGAGGCGGCCAAGAACCGTCCGGAGTTCACCAAACTGACGCCGCTCTACCCGCAGGAACGGCTCAAGCTGGAGACCACCCCGCTGAACATGACGGGTCGCATCGTCGACCTGGTCGCGCCGGTCGGCAAGGGCCAGCGTGGTCTCATCGTGTCGCCGCCGAAGGCCGGCAAGACGATGGTCATGCAGTCCATCGCCAACTCGATCACGACGAACAACCCCGAGGTGCACCTCATGGTGGTGCTCGTCGACGAGCGTCCTGAAGAGGTCACCGACTTCGAGCGCAGCGTCCAGGGCGAGGTCATCTCGTCGACGTTCGACCGTCCGGCCGAAGACCACACGATGATCGCCGAACTGGCCATCGAACGGGCCAAGCGTCTCGTCGAGATGGGCAAAGACGTCGTCATCCTGTTGGACGGCATCACGCGCCTCTCGCGGGCCTACAACCTCGCCGCGCCGGCGTCCGGCCGCATCCTGTCCGGCGGCGTGGACTCGGCGGCCCTGTACCCGCCGAAGAAGTTCTTCGGGGCGGCCCGCAACGTCGAGAACGGCGGCTCGCTGACGATCCTCGCCACGGCCCTCGTCGAGACGGGGTCGAAGATGGACGAGGTGATCTTCGAGGAGTTCAAAGGCACCGGCAACATGGAGTTGCGCCTGCGCCGCGAGCTGGCCGACAAGCGCATCTTCCCGGCCATCGACCCGATCGCCTCGGGCACCCGCCGCGAAGAGTGGCTGCTGCCGCGTGACGAGCTGGCCATCATCTGGAAGCTGCGCCGTGTCCTCTCGTCGCAGGAGACACAGGCGTCGCTGGAGATGCTCGTCAATCGCATGCGCAAGACGCAGAGCAACCGTGAGTTCCTCTCGGTGATTTCGCGGACCACGCCGAACGCCGACTGAGGCTCAGCCGGCGGCAAGACGACGAAGGGCGACCTGGTTTTTCGACCGGGTCGCCCTTCTTTGATTCGGTGAGAACGGTTAGAAGCCCCAGTTGAACGTCGGGGCGAGGGGCCAGCTGAAGGCGCTGGCGGCGCGTGCGAGGACCTCGGGCGTGCGGGCTTGGACGAGGCCAGCGGTGGCGAGGGCCGCCAGGCCGGTCCCGCCGAGGTAAATGGCTCCCAGCTCGCGCACGTCCAGGCGGACGTCCGGCTCGTCGGCGGTGCGCGTGACCCGCGCGCCGTCCGAGAACGCCTCGGCCCGCAGGCGCCAGCGGCCCTCGTTGCCGGGCAGCGACTCGTCCGTCACGTCGAACACCAGGTCGACCGGTGCCGCGTACTGCCGGGCGGCGAGCGTGGCGGGCAGGTCGACGAGCCGCACCCACAAGGAATCGCTGACCTTCGGCACGGCCGCGCGTTGGTCCACGAGCAGCTGCATGACCGGGTCGTCGACGGCCAGGAAAGCCACTTGCGTCGTCGCCATCAAGTCGAGGTCCGTCAGCCGTGACCACAGGAGGTGGGCTGCCGCCGGGTCGCTGGCGGCGAAGGGGCCGACCTTGACGTCGCCATGGGGGATGTCAGTGTTCGTCCAAGCCGGCTTGCGGCGGAAGAAGGCGAAGGCGACGGGGTGCCCGTCGGCCCGCTGGACGAGCACGAGCCGGAGCGTCTCGTAGCCGTCGCGGAGGGCGGCGGAGTCGCGGAACTGGGCCGCCGCCACCTCAGGGCTTTCCCATTGCACCCATCCCGGACGGATGAGGCCCGCCTGGATGGCCGCCTCTCGCTGGACGGTGATGACGGCGTCGAGGTAGCGGCTGGGGTCGGCGTGGTCGATGCGGACGGTGAGGCCGTCGTCTGGGATGTCGCGCAGCGGGGCCCCGCGCGGGATCGTCAAGGAGAGCTGCTGTGAGGCCAGCCCATAGCCGAACCGTCCATAGATCGCGGGTTCGCTCGCTTCCAGCACCGACAGCGCCTCACCACGTTCGGCGCAATGCTGGAGGTGGGAGGCGATCATCGTGGTGAGCAGGCCTCTCCGGCGGTGCTCGGGATGCACCGAGACGCCGGCGACACCGGCGGCCCGGGCGAAACCGCCGGGGACGGCGAACCGGGCGAACGGGTAGGACGAGTGGAAGGCGGCCAGCCGGCCATCCGGCGTCTCCCAGCCGGAGGTCCGGCCCCATTGCGTCGCCCCGGCGCTGGCGGCCTGCTCGTCGGCGGTGGCGGACGAGGGGAACGCCCAACTGTCGATGTCCACCATGTCGCGCAGCCGGTCAGGGCCGATGCGGACCGGGGAATAAGTGTCGTGAGCCGCAGTGTTCATGGACGGAGCTTACTGGCAGGTCACGCGCTGGCACCGCCTAACGGGCGGGAGGAATGAGCGGACAGCTCGGGTCGGTATCGACGTGAGGGCGCGGGTGGAACCGCCGCCGGGGAGGGAGCCGGCAGCGGCGCCTTCTGCCCACGACGAAGGACGGGGCGGGCGAGCCTTTGGCCCCGCCGACGGCTCGTCGCGGTTCGCCGCCGGCCTGTTTGGCGATGCCAGGCTCATGCGGCACAATAGGTGCTCGGCTCCGGTTCACGCTCGTCAGGCGACCCGGCGGCCCTAATTGAGGAGATCACATGAAACAGGGAATCCATCCTGATTACCACGAGACGCAGGTCACCTGCACCTGCGGCAACACGTTCACGACGCGTAGCACCGCGAAAGACGGCGTGATCCGCGCCGAGGTTTGCGCCGCCTGTCACCCGTTCTACACGGGCAAGCAGAAGATTCTTGACACCGGCGGCCGTGTCGCCCGGTTCGAGAAGCGCTACGGAAAGTTCAAGGCGGCCAAGTAGCGATGTGAGGCGCCGGGGAAACAGGGGAACCTGTGTCCCCGGCGTTTTTGCGCATCGTCGGCGTGCCGTGCGCCGGCCGGTGTCGGACGGAATGACAGTGGCGCGCCAGAGGCTGGTGCGGTGGGCGGAGGAGAACGGTGTTCGAAAAAACGGAAACGCTGCGCAACGAGTACGAGCAACTGGAACAGCAGTTGGCCGACCCGGCGACCCACCAAGATATGGCGCTTGCCCGCAAGGTCGGCCGCCGGTACGCGGAGCTGAGCCCGATCGTCAAAAATCTGGACTTGTACGACCAGTTGTCCGGCGACGTGGCGGCCGCCGACGAGCTGGCGCAGGACGATCCGGCGTTCGCCGACGAAGCGGCTTCGCTCCGGGCGAAGCTCGACGAGACGGTCGAGAAGCTCACCACGCTGTTGGCGCCGCGCGACCCGAACGATTCGGCGGACTGCCTCATCGAGATCAAATCCGGCGAAGGCGGCGAGGAGTCGGCGCTGTTCGCCGCCGATCTGTTCAAGATGTACCAGCATTACGCCGAAAGCCGCGGCTGGAAGATGGAGGTGCTGGATTCGCAGACGACGGATCTCGGCGGCTTCAAGACGGTGACGATGGCGGTCAAGGCGGGCAGCCACGCCGACCCGACCAATATGCCGTACGGCGTGCTGAAATTCGAGGGCGGCGTGCACCGCGTCCAGCGGGTGCCGGTCACTGAGTCGCAGGGTCGCATCCACACGTCGGCGGCTGGCGTGTTGGTGATGCCCGACGTCGAGGCCGACGAGATCGAGATCAACGACGACGACCTGCGGATCGACGTCTACCATTCGACGGGCAAGGGCGGCCAGGGCGTCAACACCACTGACTCCGCCGTGCGCATCACCCACATGCCCAGCGGCATCGTCGTCACTTGTCAGGACCAGCGCAGCCAGCTTCAGAACAAAGAACAGGCCATGCGCATCTTGCGGGCTCGTCTGGCGGCGCAGGCGGCCGACGAGGCGGCGCAGGCGGCCGCCGAGGCGCGCCACGCCCAGGTGCGGACGGTTGACCGCAGCGAGCGCATCCGCACCTACAACTTCCCGGAGAACCGCATCGCGGACCACCGCATCGGTTACAAGGCCTACAACCTCGACCAGGTGATGAACGGCGATCTTCAGGCGATCATCGACGCCCTTCAGGCCGCCGATCTCGCCGCGCGGCTGGAACAGGTCGGCGAGTGAACCCGCAGGTCGCGGACCTGCTGCGTGAGGCTGGCACGCGCCTACCTGGCCACGAGGCGCGGGAGCTGCTCGCGTCGGCCCTCGGCCGGTGGGCCGACGGGCATGGTCCTGCCGCCGCCTTGCTGTGGGACGCGCCGGACGCCGCGCAGGCCGGACGCTTCCGCGAACTCGTGGACGCCCGCGCCGCGGGCGAACCGTTGCAGTACCTCACCGGGCAGGCCACGTTCCGGACAGTCGATCTGAGCGTCGGCCCGGGCGTGTTCGTGCCGCGTCCCGAGACCGAGACGGTGGCCGGATGGGCCATCGACGCGCTGCGGGCCATGCCCGGTGCGCCGGTCGTGGTGGAATTGTGCGCCGGCTCCGGCGCCATCAGCCGGGCGATCGCCGCCGAGGCGCCCGGCTGCCGTCAGCACGCGGTCGAGCGCGACGCGTCAGCCATCGCCTACGCGCGGCGCAACCTCGCGGACACGGCTGTGCGGCTCGTCCAAGGCGACATGGCCGACGCCTTTCCCGAGCTGGATGGCCGCGTCGATCTGGTTGTCGTCAACCCGCCGTACGTGCCTGAGACCGACCGGGACGCGTTGCCGCTGGTCGTGCGCCGCGAGCCGCCCGAGGCGTTGTTCGCCGGCCCGGACGGGCTGGACGCGATCGGCGTGGTCGCGGTGGTGGCCGCCCGTCTGCTCCGGCCCGGCGGCCTCGTCGCGTGCGAGCACGGCGACGACCAGGGCGAGTCGGCGCCGGCGGTGTTCGCCGCCGCACGCGTCTTCGACGAGATCGTCGACCACAGCGACCTCACCGGTCGGCCGCGTTTCGTGACCGCCCGCCTCGGCGTCCGCCGATGACTCGTGTTTCGTCCCGGCGGCCCACCGGGCTGTCCCGTCGCGCGGGTGAACCGACGCCGGAATTCGGTGGCCGTCGCGTACGCGGGCTCGTGGAACCTGGCAGGATGGCACCATGCGTGTGATTGATGTGACGGCCGACCCGGAGGGCGCCATCGCCGCCGCGAAAGCCGTGGTCGATGCGGGTGAATGCCTCGTGCTGCCGACCGACACCGTGTACGGCATCGGGGCCGCCGCGACGTCGCCCGAAGCCGTGCAACGTCTGTTGGACGCGAAGAAGCGCGGGCGCGACATGCCTCCTCCCGTCTTGGTCTCCGACGTCGAGATGGTCCACGCCCTCGCCTCCGACGTGCCGTCGGCGGCCGTCGAACTCGGCAGACGACTCTGGCCGGGGGCCTTGACCCTCATCCTGCGGGCGCATGCGAATCTGCGCATGGATCTCGGCGATCGCGAGGGCACCATCGCGGTGCGCGTTCCTGATCATGACTTCACGCGCGAGTTGCTGCGGGCGACTGGTCCGCTCGCCGTCAGCAGCGCCAACATCAACGGGCAGCCGGCAGCCGCCACGGTCAGGCAGGCGCAGGAACAGCTGTGGGAGTCCGTCTTGCTTTATCTGGACGGCGGTGCGGCGGGTGACCCGATTCCGTCCACGATCGTCGATTTCACCGGTGCGGCGCCGCGCGTCGTCCGGCAGGGGCGCATCCCGCGTGACACGATCGCGTCAGTCGTTCCATCGCTCGTCGACGGCTGACACCTCGCTCAGCGGGGGACCACACAGCGAGTGGGTTGGCAAGACGGAAGGGGAGTGACACCGGGTGCGTGAGTACATGCTCGTCATGCTGGTCGCCGTGGGCACGACGTACCTGGTGAGCGGGCTGTGCCGTCGCTTGGCCTTTCGCTTCGGGGCCATCGCCAAGGTGCGGGTGCGTGACGTGCACACTCAGCCGGTGCCCTACTTCGGCGGCATCGCGATGCTGTGCGGGCTCGCCGCGGCTTTCCTGGTGGCGTCGAAACTGCCGTGGCTCGGCAGCTTCGACCTGGTGACATACGACGCGCGGGGAGTGCTGCTCGCCGGGGTGATCATCTGCGTCGTCGGCGCGATTGACGACATGATGGAGTTGAACGCGGCCACGAAGATGGCCGGCCAGGTGCTCGCCGCCGCGGTGGCGGTGGTGTCCGGCGTGAAGATCTATTGGATCCCGTTGCCGGGCACGATCATCTCCATCGACGAGGGGACGAGCATCGTCGTCACGATGTTTTTGATCGTCGTCGCCGTCAACGCCGTCAACCTCATGGACGGGCTCGACGGGCTCGCCGCGGGGGTCATCGCCATCGGCGCCGGCGCGTTCTTCACCTACGCCTACCTGCTGTCCGACCAGCAGGGCCTCGTGCGGGCGACGACGTCGAGCTTGGTGAGCGTGGCGACGCTGGGCATCTGTCTCGGCTTCCTGCCGCACAACGTGCACAAGGCCCGCATGTTCATGGGCGACTCGGGCTCGATGCTGCTCGGCTTCCTCATGGCGGCCGCCGTCATCAGCCTGACGGGCCAGCTCGACCCGTCGAAGCTCAGCACACCGGGGGTGAGCCTGTCGGCGACGTACCTGCCGCTCGTGCTGCCGCTCGCCGTCTTGGCGCTGCCGATCCTCGACATGGTGATGGCCTACACCAGGCGCGCCCTGCGTGGCCAAAAAGTCTGGGAGGCCGACAAGCAGCACCTGCACCACCGCATGTTGCGGCTCGGACACGGCCACCTCAAGGCGGTGTCGCTGCTGTGGCTGTGGGCGGCCCTGATCTCGTTCGGGGTGGCGCTGATCGGGCTCATGCCGAATGCGATCACGATCACTGTGTTCGCCGTCGGGCTCGTGGTGGCGGCTGTGCTGACTTGGGGGCCCCGCGTGCTGCAGATCGTGAGGGGGACGGCCCCGTGACGCTGTCCGACAACGCCCGTCGCGCGCGGCGGCTGCTGGCCGGCGGGGTCGTCGGAGCGGCGGTCGTCGGCGTCGTCGGGACGATCATCGCCTTCGTCGTGGGCGGGCCCGCGGCGGGGCTGACGGCGCTGGCCGCCGCCCTGATCGCACTCGTGTTTTTCTCGGCCGGACAGGCCGTGCAGATCGCCTGCGCCGATCTGCCGCCCAGCTGGGTGCTCGTCGCGTCGCTGGTGTCGTATCTCGTGCGCATCGGCGTGCTCGCCCTGGCCCTGGGCGTCGGCATGGCGCGCGCGGCCGAGTGGGGCGTCGTGCCCGTCGCGTTGGCCGGGCAGATGGTGGCGAGCGTCATCGGTTGGCTCGCGGGCGAGATCTGGAGCTATGCACGCCTGCGCATCCCGGTGTACGACGTTCCATCTGGTGGGATTGAACCACCGCAAGACAGTCATTGAAACTGCTAACATGACTTCTCGGTCGGCGTCGGCGCCGACACCGGAAATCTATGAGGGAGAAAGAGACGGTGGGTGTGATCGGGTTGATCCCTCTAGAGCCAGACGCCTCGGGCTGGCCGCCCGGGGTGCAGAGCTTCCAGACGCGCCCGCTTTTCCCCGGCGTGTTGCCGGATTGGTTGAACAACGTCAACGTCGAGGCCGTCATCGCAGCGGTGGTCGTGTTGGCCTTCTGGTTCATCGTCTCTCACAAGATGAAGACGGTGCCGAACAAGCGTCAGTTCATCGGCGAGTTCCTCTACAACCTGCTGCGCAACGGCGTGGCGCGCGACATCATCGGGCCGGACTTCCGGAAGTTCTTGCCGTTCCTGCTGGCTCTCTTCAGCTTCATCTTGGTGAACAACTGGTTCGGCGAGTTCTTCGTCTTCATGTTCCCGACCATGTCAAAGATTGGCTACGTGTACGCGCTGGCGCTCGCCAGTTGGCTGCTCTATAACGGCGTTGGCATTTGGAAGTACGGGCCGTTCAAATACCTGCGCAAGATGACATTGCCGCAAGGCGTGCCGGTCTGGTTGTGGTGGCTCATCATCCCCCTGGAGTTTTTGTCGAACATCATCGTGCGGCCGGTCACGCTGGCCTTGCGGTTGTTCGCCAACATGTTCGCCGGACACCTCGTCACGCTGGTGTTCGTCATCGGCGGCACGATGCTGCTGCAGAGCGGCATTCCGCTGGCCATCGCCGGCGGCGGCTCGATCCTGCTCGCCTTCGCCGTGCTCGCCCTGGAGTTGTTGATCGGTGCTCTCCAGGCGTACATCTTCACCGTCCTCACCGCTCAATACGTTGCCTCAGCGCTGGCTGAGGAACACTGACCCACTAAGAAAGGAATCCAGGCATGCTTCCAATGCTGGACATCACGATCAGCGGTTCGATCAACGTCCTCGGCTACGGCCTGGCGACGCTCGGCCCGGCCATCGGCGTCGCGATGGTGTTCGCCGCCGTCATCAACGGCACGGCCCGGCAGCCCGAGGCACGTGGCGCGATGATGAGCACCGCGTGGATCGGCTTCGCCGTGGTTGAGGCGCTCGCCCTCGTTGGCGTCGCGTTGGCATTCGCGTTGCAGTGAGCGTCCAGATGCTGCCACTTGAAGGACCGTCGCTTGGGCCGCTGCTGCCCGAGCACTGGTCCGAGTTCATCGTCGGCATCGTCTTGTTCCTGCTCATCTGGTTCGTCATGGCGAAGAAGATCGTTCCGATGTTCGAGAAGATGTACGACGAACGCACCGCCGAGATCACGGGCGGGATCGAGAAAGCCGAGAAGGCGCAGGCCGAGGCGGACGCCGCTTTGCGGAAATACCAGGCTCAGCTCGCGAACGCTCGCGAGGAAGCCGGTCAGATCCGCGAAGAGGCGCGCGCCCAAGCGGCCGTCGCCGGAGCCGAGATCAAGCAGCAGGCCTCCGACGAGGCCGCTCGCATGGTGGAGACGGCGAGGGCTCAAATCGAAGCCGACCGCACGCAGGCCGTCCGGTCGTTGCGGGGCGAGAGCGGCGGTTTGGCGACCGACCTGGCCGGCAAGATCGTGGGCGAGTCGCTGAGCGACGACGAACGCGCCAAGCGGAGCGTTGAGCGTTTCTTGGGCGAGCTCGAATCGCAGGCGGCTGAGACGAAATGATCCAGGCTTCAGGGGCGCGGCAGTCGTCGTTGGACGAGATCGCCGACGGCACGGTTCCGAGCATCGGGCTGGCGGACGGCCTTTTCGCCGTCGTCGACTTGTTGGAGGCGGAATCTGGTCTGCGCAACGCGCTGTCCGACCCGACGGCGTCGGTTGACGCGCGGCGTCAGCTCGCGTCCGACATCATGGCCGGGCGGGTGGCGGACGATGCTGCCACCATCGTCTATCAGGCGGTGGCGCTTCGCTGGGAGTCGGGTTTCGCGCTGGTGGACGCCTGCGAGCGTCAGGGTGAGCGGGCGTTGTTCCGCGACGCGTTGGCGCGCGGTGTCCTGGAACGCGTCGAGGACGAGTTGTTCCGCTTCTCACGTGTGGTCGTGGGCGACGACGAGCTTCAGGCGGTGTTGGACGATCGTCAGGTCGACCTCGCGCGACGTGAGGCGCTCGTCGGCGACCTGCTGAAAGACAAAGACGTGGACGCTGTGACCATGGCGCTCGCCAAGCGCGCGGTCGCCGCTCGGCGCGGCACGAACGTGTCGACCATCGAAAGTATGTTGGCGCTTGCCGCGGAGGTGCAACAGCGGACGATCGCCCACGTGACGGTCGCCGCGCCGCTGGACGCGACCCAGACCGCCCGCTTGCAGGCGGCCCTCGCCGCGCAGGCTGGACGCCCCGTGACGTTGGAGGTGGCCATCGACCCGTCGGTGCTCGGCGGCGTGCGCGTCCTCATCGGCGACGACATGATCGACGGCACCATCAGCGGACGACTGGCCGCTGCGAAAAGACAATTGAACTGAAGAACGTAAGTATTGACAGAAGGCGAGTTCATGACAGAACTGACGATCCGTCCTGAGGAGATCCGGGACGCACTCGACCGTTTCGTGTCCAGCTTCAACCCCGAGCAGGCCACGCGCGAGGAGATCGGCCACGTCGTGACGTCTGGCGACGGCATCGCCCGTGTCGAGGGCCTGCCGTCCGCCATGGCGAACGAGCTGCTCAAGTTCGAGAACGGGACGCTCGGCATCGCGTTGAACCTCGACGAGCGCGAGATTGGCGTCGTGGTGCTCGGCGAGTCGGAGGGCATCGACGAGGGCTCGCCGGTGACCAGGACGGGCGAGGTGCTCTCGATCCCGGTCGGCGAAGGCTACCTGGGCCGCGTCGTGGACGCCATGGGCAACCCGATCGATGGGCTGGGCGAGATCAAGGACATCGTGGGCCGTCGCCAGCTCGAATTGCAGGCTGCGGGCGTCATGGACCGGCAGTCCGTCAAGGAGCCCTTGCAGACCGGCATCAAGGCCATCGACGCGATGATCCCGATCGGCCGCGGCCAGCGCCAGCTCATCATCGGCGACCGCAAGACGGGCAAAACGGCCATCGCGATCGACACGATCATCAACCAGAAAGAGAACTGGGAGTCGGGCGACCCGGCCCGCCAAGTGCGCTGCATCTACGTGGCGGTGGGGCAGAAGGGCTCGACCATCGCGTCCATCAAGACGCAGCTCGAACAAGCCGGCGCGATGCCGTACACGACCATCGTGCATTCGCCGGCCTCCGACCCGGCCGGCTACAAGTACATCGCGCCATACGCCGGCTCGGCCATCGGTCAGCACTGGATGTACGGCGGCAAGCACGTGCTCATCGTGTTCGACGACCTGACGAAGCAGGCCGAGGCCTATCGAGCCATGTCGTTGCTGCTGCGCCGTCCGCCGGGCCGTGAAGCCTACCCCGGCGACGTGTTCTACCTGCACTCGCGTCTGCTGGAGCGTTGCGCCAAGCTGTCCGACGAGCTGGGCGGCGGTTCGATGACGGGGCTGCCGATCATCGAGACGAAAGAGAACGACGTGTCGGCCTACATTCCGACGAACGTCATCTCGATCACCGACGGCCAGATCTTCTTGCAGTCCGACCTGTTCAACGCCAACCAGCGGCCCGCCATCGACGTCGGCATCTCGGTGTCTCGCGTCGGCGGCGATGCGCAGGTGAAGGCCATGAAGAAGGTGGCGGGCACGCTGAAGATCAGCCTGGCGCAGTACCGCGACATGCAGGCGTTCGCCATGTTCGCGTCCGACCTGGACGCCGCGACCAGGCGTCAGCTCGAACGCGGCCAGCGGTTGACCGAGTTGCTGCGCCAGCCGCAGTACTCGCCGTTCGCCGTCGAAGACCAGGTGCTGTCCGTTTGGGCGGCGACGAACGGTCACTTCGACGACGTCGCGGTGTCTGACGTGCTGCGCTTCGAACAGGAGATGCTGGCCTACGTCAGGGCGAACACGCCGATCCTGGCGACCATCGCCGAGACGGGGCAGTGGACGGACGACACAGCCGCGGCCGCGGCGAGCGCCATCGACGCGTTCAAGAAGACGTTCCTCACGGGCGACGGCAAGCCGCTCACCAGCGGGAAAGACCCGGCGGCGGACGTCGACGCGGACTCGCTCTCCAAAGAGCAGATCGTCGTGGCGAAGAGGCGCTGATGGTTGCCAGCTTGCGGGAGTTGCGTCAGCGGAAGAACTCGGTGACGTCGACTCGGAAGATCACGAAGGCGATGGAGCTCATCGCATCGTCGCGCATCGTGAAGGCGCAGCGGGTGGCAGCCCGGGCGTTGCCCTACACCCGGGAACTCAACCGGGCGGTCTCGGCCGTGGCGACCTACTCCCACCAGGATCATCCGTTGACGCGGCCGTGCCCCGAGCCGAAGCGGGTGGCGGTACTGTTCATCACCTCTGACCGGGGCATGAACGGCGCCTATTCCGCGAACGTCATCAAAGCGGCGCTCTCAATGATCCAAAAGCTGCAGGACGAAGGCAAAGAGGTCGTGCGTTACGCCGTCGGCAGCAAGGGGATCGGCTATTTCACCTTCCGTGGCGTCGGCATCGACCGGCAGTGGGAGGGCTTCTCCGACGCGCCGACGTACGACCGGGCGGTGGAGATCGGCGACCAGCTCGTCGAGGATTTCTTGCGGCCCACCGACGAAGGCGGCGTGGACGAGATCTGGGCGGTCTACACCCGCATGAAGTCGATGATTTCGCAGGTGCCGCACACGCGTCGCATCCTGCCGCTGGAGATCGTCGAGGGCGTGCACGAGGTGGGCGCCGACGAGGTCGTGCCGCTGTACGAGTTCGAGCCCGATCCCGAAACCGTCCTCGATTCGTTGCTGCCGCTGTACGTGCGCAGCCGCGTCTGGTTCTACCTGTTGCAGTCCGCGGCTTCGCAGTTGGCGGCGCAGCAGCGGGCCATGCAGTCCGCCACCGACAACGCCGACCAGCTCATTGAGCAGTTGACGCGCGAGACGAACCAGGCCCGGCAGGCCGAGATCACCCAGGAAATCACCGAGATCGTCGGCGGCGCCAACGCGCTCGCCGGGCAGAGATAAGCAGGAGCAGATATGACAGAAACTGTGGCATCGCCGATGCCCGCCACGACCCTGGCTCCGGGCCGGGTGTCCCGGGTCATCGGCTCCGTCGTGGACATCGAGTTCCCGGCCGGCCAAGTGCCCGACCTCGACAACGCGCTGCTCGTCGACGTCGAGACCTCGGAGGGCACCCACACCGTCACGCTCGAAGTCGCATTGCAGGTCGGTGACAACACGGTCCGCGCGATTTCGCTCAACCCGACCGACGGCATCCGGCGCGGCGCGAAGGTAACCAACACCGGGGCGCCGATCTCGGTGCCGGTCGGCGAGGTGACGAAGGGACACGTCTGGAACGTGACGGGCGATTGCCTGAATGCCGATGTCGCGACGCTCGACATCAAGGAGCGCTGGCCCATCCATCGTGATCCGCCGCCGTTCGACGAGTTGGAGCCCAAGACGCAGATGCTGGAGACCGGCATCAAGGTGTTGGACCTGCTGACGCCGTACGTGCAGGGCGGCAAGATCGGCCTGTTCGGCGGCGCCGGCGTCGGCAAGACCGTCCTCATCCAGGAAATGATCTACCGCATCGCCCACAACTTCGGCGGCACGTCGGTGTTCGCCGGCGTCGGAGAACGCACCCGTGAGGGCAACGACCTCATCCACGAGATGATGGAAGCCGGCGTCATGAAGGACACGACGTTGGTGTTCGGCCAGATGGACGAGCCGCCGGGCACGAGGCTTCGCGTGGCGTTGACCGGCCTGACGATGGCGGAGTACTACCGGGACGTCGAAGACCAGGACGTGTTGCTCTTCATCGACAACATCTTCCGTTTCACGCAGGCGGGTTCCGAGGTGTCGACGCTGCTCGGCCGCATGCCGTCGGCCGTCGGCTACCAGCCGACCCTGGCCGACGAGATGGGCCAGTTGCAGGAGCGGATCACGTCGACGCGCGGCCACTCCATCACGTCGATGCAGGCCATCTACGTGCCGGCCGACGACTACACCGACCCGGCGCCGGCCACGACGTTCGCGCACCTCGACGCCACCACGGAGCTGAGCCGTGACATCGCCTCCCGAGGCCTGTACCCGGCCGTCGACCCGCTGACGTCCACCAGCCGCATCCTCGACCCGCAATTCGTCGGCCAGGAGCACTACGACGTGGCGACCAGGGTCAAGCAGATCTTGCAGCGCAACAAGGAACTGCAAGACATCATCGCCATCCTCGGCGTCGACGAGCTGTCGGAGGAAGACAAGATCATCGTCTCCCGGGCTCGCCGCATCCAACAGTTCCTGTCGCAGAGCACGTACATGGCGGAGAAGTTCACCAACGTCCCCGGCACGACCGTCCCGCTGAAAGACACGATCGAGGCGTTCAAGATGATCTGCGACGGCGAGGTCGACCACGTCGCCGAGCAGGCCTTCTTCAACGTCGGCGGCATGGACATGGTCATGGAGAACTGGGACAAGATGCAGAAGGACAGCTGACGTGGCAGACACGATCCGCGTGGAGGTCGTCGCGGCGGACGGCGTCGTCTGGGAGGGCGACGCACGGTCCGTCATCGCGCGCACGACCGAGGGCGACGTGGGCATCCTGCCTGGCCACGAGCCTTTTCTGGCGTCGTTGGTGGTGTGCGCGGTTGAGATCCTCACCGTCGACGATCTCCGCCAGATCGTGCTCGTCGACGCCGGTTACATCTCGGTCGCTGACAACCGGGTGTCGCTGCTGAGTCAATATGCGAGAATTGCGCAGGAGATCGACGTCGCTGCGGCTGAACGAGAGTTGGCTGAGGCGGTCAAGCGTATGAACGCCGGCGATCAGGACGAGGAAACGCTGCGGCACTATCGTCGGGCGCAGGCTCAGGTGCGGGCTTCGCGGCTGGCTGCTGGAGCGGCGCGGTAAAACACTTCTGGGGGCAATCCGATGGCATGGCTGGCGGCGAGCGAGGCTGTTGCGCTCGTCTTGGTGGTCATCATCGTGGTGCCGATCGTCTGGCTTCTTGTGCGCCGCAGTTGGTTGGGGCGTCGGGGCGGCACCTTTGATTGCTGTCTGCGTGTCTCCCAAGCGCGGCCGGGGGACGGCTGGGTGCTCGGCTTCGGCCGGTACGACGGAAACACGTTGAAGTGGTTCCGGGCGGTGTCTCCCGCTGTTCGCCCGCGGGTGGTGTTCAATCGTTCGACGGCGGTCGTGGGGGCACAGCGTGATCTCGAACCGGAGGAGACAGCCGTCATCGGCGAGGGAATGCACGTCGTCGAATTGGTGTCGCCTGAGCAGAGTAGCGAACTGGCGATGCAGACGGACGCGTTGACCGGGCTGCTCGCCTGGATCGAAGCGGCCCCGCCTGGTGAAAAGGCGCTACCGTACGCCTAAATCCCCAACACGTTCAAGCATGTCGCTTAACGGTGGGTTTATTAAGGCTGGTCATGATTTCCACAGGCCGGCTGTGAATTGACGCATCACAATTGTGACCTTTACTGGGTCAGATGCACGGCGATAACGGTGGGTTCACGATAGAAACGATGAACAGCCATTTCTACTGCTGTGGCATATGGGGACGACGGGTGGAGCCCTTTAGGGCAAAGGGCTGATAAAGCGGCGCTTTATCGGTGGGTTGTGTATATCATCGGTGGGCTATTACGATCAGAAATGCACCAGACAGTGAGCTGAGAGGGTTTCAGTGCCCAGGAGCAATGAAACCCTCTTCAGGGTGTTCGTGTGTTTTTTGCTTCGTCCCAGCAGGAGGGAACATGAAGTCAACTCATCTAGCCCGCTCAGTAGCCGGCGGCGTGGCTGTGTGTGCGCTTGTCGCATCAATGATTGCGTCGGCGCCAGTGAGTCATGCGGCGACTGGTGACCATTCCCAGTCGAGTGCTCAATTCTTGAGCGGAGATCTTCTCACTGGCATCGACTTGTCCGATGTGGTGGGTATCGAAGGGGCGTCGGCCAGCTACGACGAGGCGTCGCCGGCTCAGGCCGCGGACGAACAGGCGGCGGCGCTGGACGTCAGCCTGCTGGGGGACCTGATCAACCTGCCCCTTGGCGAAGGAATATCGCTGCCGCTCACTGACATCATTCAGCTGGGGGCTGCCAACCAGTACGCCTACGCGGGGCCCGATCAGGTGTCTCGGGCGATGTCTGGCACGGTCAGCGACAACGGCGTGGTCGACGTCACCGGTGAGAACACGGACTACCCGGCCAGCGCGTCGATCGACCTGATGAAGCTGTTCTCCCTGCTGCCGGATAACGTGGCCAACGGCGTTGTGACGGACGCTAACATCACGCTGGGGGCGATCACCGGCATGGCCGCGCTGGATGGCGCCAAGCTGGCGGATGGCACTCCGCTCGACACGAATTGTGATCCGACCAAGACGCCGGATCACTGTCGTGGCTACAACATCGCCGACGCGACCATCACCCTGAAGTCGCCCCTCGTCAGCAACATCGTGACGACGACGAATCAAGCCGTCAGCGCTTTGTCGACCGGCCTCAATGGGTTGAGCGATGTCCTCACGAAGGGTGTTGTGGGCGGTGTGACGGATGGCCTTGGCCTGTTGACGAGTGCCGTTTCTTGGATTCCGGGTATCGGGGTTCTGGAGGGGGTAGATGATTTGTCGATCGATGTCAATGCTGATTTGTCTAGCCTCGTGTCACCACTGCTAAATCAGACGCTTACCAGTGATGATGGTGCCGTCCAGATCGATTTGACGACCGGCACGGTCATTGTGGATTTGGCTAAAATAACAGATTTGAATGGCTTGCCTCCCGACACGCCGTTGCTCAGCGACGATGTGTTGACGACGGTCGTCGATGATGTCACGTCGTTGTTGGATGCGCTTCAAGATGACATTGTGACTGCGCTTGGTGATGCCCTCGACAATGTCGATGTCACTATTGACAGCCCTGACTCGGGAATCTGCTTAGCAAGAGTGGGTGTCTGCACTGGTCGCGTAGCTGTGAACTATTCTGGTTCACTTAATGAATTGCTGGGCTTGAATGGCCAGACTGCGCCGATTGAGATCACAGGCTCTGGCGCGCTTGGCGGCCTTGTGGGCCTGGTAGGGGACACTGTTCTAGGGAATGTAATAGGGGCAATCCAGACCGGAGTCGCCAAGGTTGTGGCACCCATGCTCAACGCCGACGACGGCACCGGTTTGCTGGACGTTGCCGGAACCGCCGTGAGCACTGTCGTAGGGGCCGCCACCAAAGGACTTTCTCCGGTGCTGACGGGGCTCACCAATGTTGTCGACGTCAATATAAACCACCAGGAAGACAGCGACGGGGAATACACCGAGGTTGCCGCTCAGGTCACGCTGCTTAATACCAATGCGCTTACCCTTAACTTAGGCAAGGCCGTGGTCGGTCCGAATACTTCTGCGCCAGACACGACGCCGCCAGATCCGATCACCGATTTGGCTGTGTCGCCGGAGGCGTCATCGGATGGTGCTGTGACATTCACGGGGACGACTGAACCGGGCGCTTCGGTGACCGTGTTCAATAGTGCGGATGACACTGTGTTGTGTGGCCCGGTTCAAGCCGATGAGACAACAGGAAAGTTTGAGTGTGAGAAGACTGGTTTGACCGATGGCTCGTACACGGCGTATGCGACGGCCACCGATGCGTCTGATAACACGTCGGGTGAGTCGAATGAGGTTAGTTTTACGGTTGATACGAAGAAGCCGCCTGTGCCGGTGGTTGATGTGGCTAATGCGGGTGAGGTTTCTGGGACGGTGACTGGTACGGAGGATCAGCCGTTGGATCCGGGCACGGTGGTGAATATCACTGATGAGAATGGTGATCCGGTTTGTTCGGATGTGCCGGTTGATGAGGATGGCAAGTGGTCGTGTGATCCGCCTGATGGCACGCCGTCGGGTGATATTAAGGTGACGGCGGTTGATCCGGCTGGTAATGAGTCGGATCCGGCGACGGGTGATGTGACGTCGATTGACACAGTGGTGCCGGAGGCGCCTTCGATCACGAAGGGTAACAGTTCGACGATTGAGGGCACTGTTCCTGGGACGGTTGACGAGGGTTCGACAGTCACAGTGCGCGATAGCCAGAACAACGTCTTGTGTGAAGATGTGCCGATTGATGAGAACGGTGCGTGGTCGTGTCCTACGCCTGAAGGTACGCCGTCGGGTGATATCAAGGCGACGGTGACGGATCCGGCTGGGAACGAGTCGGGGCCGTCTGAGCCGTTCTATTTGGATGTCGATCCTGAGGGCGCTCCTCATATTGAGGTCGCAAATGCCAAGGAGATTTCTGGTACAACGGATCCAGGTACCGATCCTGATTCGACGGTGACGGTGACGTATGCCAATGGTGATCCGATTCCGGGGTGCGAAAATCTGCCGCTTGATGGGGACGGCAATTGGACGTGTACCACACCTCCGGACGCGTCTTCGGGTGATATCGAGGCGAAGGTGAAGGATCCGGGGGGCAACGAATCCGATCCTGGCACCGGCTATCTCGACACTGAGCCTCCTGGTCCGGCGACGATCACGGGGCCGGCGGCGGATAAGCCGACGAAGGACGATCCGGTGACGATTTCGGGCACGGCTGATCCTGGCTCGACAGTCACGGCGGGGACGGTGACGGTGACGGATCCTGCAGGTGTCCCGATCCCTGGTTGCGAGAATATCGACGTTGACCAGAACGGCAACTGGTCATGCACCGCAGAGCTTGGTGAAGGGGAGCATGACATCTCGGTTGTGGTGACGGATGGTGCGGGCAACACGTCTGAGCCGACCGAGGCTACGGTCACGGTTGACAGGACTGCGCCGGAACCTCCCGCGATTGACGAGCCGGCTGCGGGGTCCACGGTGAACACCGCGACGCCGACGTTC
>QMCE01001889.1_pt1 | contig 22842 bp, 37 predicted proteins | sample 1821851 | NCBI WGS metagenome assembly QMCE01 (sample SAMN09453174, study PRJNA476694) | Termite gut metagenome, whole genome shotgun sequencing project. | isolation source: worker | host: Odontotermes sp. | place: South Africa:Pretoria | collected 2016-01-28 | reverse complement strand
GCACCGTTCATAGTGGATTGCGCGCTTCGCGCGCTTGCGGGCCTTTGGCCCGCCTTCAAAAATGGCGAACCATTTTTGAAGTTAATCCACTATATAATCAAACAAGCTCGATGATGGCCATGGGCGCGGCGTCGCCGCGGCGCGGGCCGGTTTTGGTGATGCGCGTATAGCCGCCCGCTCGGTCGGAATATTTGGGGGCTGTTTCGTCGATCACCTTTTTGGCCACGCTCTCTTTGGTGATGTAGCTGAACACTTGGCGCTTGGCGTGCAAATCGTCGCGCTTGCCAAGGGTGATGAGCTTATCGGCCATAACCCGCACCTCCTTGGCGCGGGTGACGGTGGTTTCCACCTTGCCGTTCTCGAACAGGTAGGTCACCATGGCGCGCATCATGGCGCGGCGGGAATCGGTGGGCCTGCCGAGCTTCCTGGTCATATCCATTACCTCCTTGCCGCTTCGCGGCTAGTGTGCCGCCTTGCGGCGGGTTCATTCTTCTTCGTTGGTAAGCGAGAAGCCCAGCGAGTGAAGCTTTTCAATCACTTCCTCAAGGCTCTTGCGGCCAAGGTTGCGCACCTTCATCATCTCTTCCTCGGTTTTGGAAACGAGGTCTTCCACGGTGTTGATGCCGGCGCGTTTCAGGCAGTTGAAGCTGCGCACCGAGAGGTCGAGCTCCTCGATGGTCATCTCAAGCGCCTTTTCCTTGCCCTTGTCGTCCTTTTCCACCATAATTTCGGCGTCCAGCCCTTCGTCGGACAATGTGACGAAGAGGTTGAGGTGCTCCACCATGATGCGGGCCGCCAGGGAAACGGCCTCCTTGGCGTTGGAGGTGCCGTCCGTCCACACCTCAAGGCTCAGCTTGTCGTAGTCGGTTATCTGGCCCACGCGGGTGTTTTCCACGCTGTAGTTCACCTTCGACACCGGGGTGTAAATGCTGTCCACCGGGATGCTGCCAAGGCCCGCTTCGTCGGCGCTTTGCTTGTTGCGCTCGGCCGGCACATAGCCGCGGCCCTTGTCGAAGGTCAGCTCCATAATCAGCCGGCCGTCCTCGGCCAGGCTGGCGATGTGGTGGTTCGGGTTCAGAATCTCTATTTCGGAGTCGCCCACAATGCTGCCGGCGGTCACTTCGCCCTCGCCCGTGGCCACAATGCGCACGGTTTTGGGTTGGTCGCTGTGAAGCTTGGCGTTGATGCCCTTCACGTTGAGGACAATTTCGGTCACGTCCTCTTTCACGCCCTCCACGGTGGAGAACTCGTGCACCACGCCGTCTATTTTAATGCTGGTAGCCGCCACGCCCGGCAGCGAGGAAAGCAATATTCTGCGCAAGCTGTTGCCCAAAGTGGTGCCGAAACCGCGCTCAAGTGGTTCCACAACAAATACGCCATAGCGTCCGTCGCTGGATATTTCGGCCGTCTCGATTCTCGGGCGCTCTATTTCCATCATAGGAAAACCCTCCATTTATTCAATTACTCGCGGCGCGCACCGGCGCGCCGGGCCGTGCACACCCGGCTGACAAGCAGCCATGGCCGTGTGCAAAGGCTGCGGCGGGTTACTTCGAATACAGCTCGACGATCAGTTGCTCTTCAATGTCGAAGTCGATGTCGTCGCGCTCGGGCAGCTTTTGGATGGCTACGCTCATCTTCTCGCCGTCCTTGCTCATCCAGGCGGGCACCGGGCGGGCGCCGTTCTTCTCGGCGTTTTCCTTCAGCTTGGGGCTGTCGGTGCTTTTCACGGCGATGGTATCGCCCTCTTTCACCAGGAAGGAGGGAATGTCCACGATGTGGCCGTTCACCTTAAAATGGCGGTGCAGCACCAGCTGGCGGGCTTCCTTGCGGCTCATGGCATAGCCGGCGCGGTACACCACGTTGTCTAGCCGGCTTTCAAGGATGCGCAAAAGGTTTTCGCCGGTGATGCCGCTCTTGCGCTCGGCCATCTCGAAGTATTTCGCGAACTGGCTCTCCAAAACGCCGTAGTAACGCTTGGCCTTTTGCTTGGCGCGCAATTGCAGGCCATACTCGCTGGTTTTGCGGCGCAGCTGGTTCTGCCCGTGCTGCCCGGGGGGGAAGCTGCGGCGCACCATGGCGCATTTATCTGAAAAGCAGCGGTCCCCTTTCAGGAACAGCTTTTGGTTCTCGCGGCGGCACTGCCGGCACACGGCACCTGTATATCTTGCCATATAGCACTAATCCTCCTTGTGTTAAATGCGGCGGCGCTTGGGCGGGCGGCAGCCGTTGTGGGGCACCGGGGTCACGTCCTTGATCATGTTCACCTCAAGGCCGGTGGCCTGCAAAGCGCGAATGGCGGCTTCGCGGCCCGAACCGGGGCCTTTCACATACACTTCCACGCTCTTCATCCCGTGCTCTATGGCGGTGCGGGCGGCGGTTTCGGCGGCGGTTTGGGCGGCGTAGGGAGTGCTTTTGCGGCTGCCGCGGAAACCAAGGCCACCGGCCGAGGCCCAGCTGATGGCGTTGCCCTTTACGTCGGTGATGGTGACGATGGTGTTGTTGAAGGTGGACTGGATGTGCGCGGCGCCGCGCTCGATGTTTTTGCGCTCGCGTCGCTTGGTGCGCGAGGCGCCCTTTTTGGCGGAAGCTTTGATAGCCATTAAACCCTCCTATATCCTGGTAGTTTCTTTAAAGGTGATGCGCAAGCTACGCAACGGATGATTTTCCCTGTCATCCTGAGCGCAGCGAAGGATCTTTCCCTTCGTGTGAGTGCAAATCTTCCGGCTCAAAGATTCTCCACTTCGTTCAGAATGACAACAAATCATCGTTTGGCTAACGCTACGCTATTTCTTCTTATTGGCAACCGTGCGCTTCGGGCCTTTGCGGGTGCGGGCGTTGGTTTTGGTGCGCTGGCCGCGCACGGGCAGGCCCTTGCGGTGGCGGGTGCCGCGATAGCTTTGAATCTCCACAAGGCGCTTGATGTCCAGCGCCACGGTGCGGCGCAAATCGCCCTCCACCGCGAGGTTTTGTTCAATGTAATCGCGAATTTTGCCCTCTTCGTCCTGGGTCAGGTCTTTCACGCGGGTATCGGGGCTGATGCCCGTGGCTGCCAAAATTTTGTTTGAAGTGGTGCGGCCGATGCCAAAAATATAGGTGAGGCCGATTTCCACGCGCTTTTCGCGGGGCAGGTCGATGCCGGCGATACGAGCCATACTTGTTCCTCCTGTTGTATTAGCCTTGACGTTGTTTGTGCTTGGGGTTCTGGCAAATCACCATCACGCGGCCTTTGCGCTTGATGACCTTGCACTTTTCGCACATCGGTTTCACCGAGGGTTTTACTTTCATGGGTTCTTACCTCCTTGGCTGATAGTTGTGAGTTAGTAGTTATTAGTATTTGTTCACGTTCACGCTAAAGGCTTACCCACTAGTAACTAATAACTGACAACTAACTTTGAGTAAGCAGTTATTTCGTTCTCCAGGTGATGCGTCCCTTGGTCAGGTCGTAGGGGGACATTTCCACCGTCACCTTGTCTCCCGGCAGAATGCGGATGAAGTTCATCCTCAGCTTGCCGGAGATGTGGGCCAGAATTTGGTGCTTGTTCTCCAGCTCCACTCTGAACAGGGCGTTCGGCATTGATTCAACCACAACGCCTTCCACTTCAATGACATCTTCCTTCGACAAGCTGCTATCCTCCTTTTTTTACGCGGCCCTCGTAGGCCGAAAGGGCCGTTTTGATTTTGAGGTCGGTGGTGGTTTCTTCGGGCGGCAGTACGGTTTTGGTGGGGGCCAGGTGGCGGGGGTTCTTGCGCTTGGGGGCGGCCAGCGTCCATTTGGCGCCGTCGCACACCAGCACGCGCTGCCTGCCGCTTCGCGCCTCGCCCTCGGTGGCAAGGGCCACATAAGCGCGCGTTACGTCGCGGCCCTGCCTGCTGTGCACAATTTGCCCTTTCACTACTTCCATGGGTCCTCCTGCCACTCGGTAAGGATGAGAGGCCCCTCGGCCGTGACGGCAATGGTGTGCTCGAAATGGGCGGAGAGGCTGCCGTCCCGGGTCTTCACGGTCCAGCCGTCGGCCAGGGTGTCCACCTCCCAGCCGCCGGCGTTCACCATCGGCTCTATGGCCAGCGTCATGCCGGGGGTAATGCGCGCCCCGCGCCCCGCCGCGCCGAAGTTCGGCACTTCGGGGCTCTCGTGAAGCTCGAAGCCCACGCCGTGGCCCACATAAGCGCGAACCACGTTGTAGCCCTCGGCCTCCACACAGCTTTGCACCGCGTGGCTTATATCCCCAATGCGGTTTCCCGGAACAGCAGCCGCGATGCCCCGGAACAGGGATTTGCGGGTGACGCGCAGGAGCCTTTCGGCCTCCCCGCTAATCGCGCCGCAAGGGAAGGTATAAGCGTTGTCGCCATGGAAGCCGTTTACAAGGGCGCCGGTGTCCACGCTGACGATGTCGCCCTCGCGCAGAACGTCCCCGCGCGAGGGGATGCCGTGGATGACGGTGCTGCCCACCGAAACGCAGGCGCTGCCGGGGAAACCGCCGTAGCCAAGGAAGTTTGGCACGCCGCCCTGGGCGGTGATGTAGTTGTGGACGGCCTCGTCCACCTCCCAGGTGCTAACACCGGGCCTCACCGCCCTGCCGGCCACCGCCAGCGCACCGGCGCTCACGGCGCAGGCGCGCCGTATGCCGGCAAGCTCGGCGGGGTTCTTCACACGAATCACTGCAGCTTCTCCAGCACCTGGGCAATGCGGGCCGATGTTTTTTCCACCGAGTATGAGCCTTCGATGGGTTCCAGCTTTCCGCGCTGTTTGTAGAAACCGATGAGCGGCTCGGTTTGCTGGTGATAGGTGGCAAGGCGCTTTTTGATGGTCTCGGGCTCGTCGTCCTTGCGGATGATGAGCCGGCCGCCGCAGCGGTCGCACACTCCGGGCACCTTGGTGGGGTTGAAAAGGGTGTGGTAGGAGGCGCCGCACTTTTCGCACACGCGCCGGCCCGAAAGCCGCTCGATGACGTCCTCGTCCGACACCTGGATGTCCAGCACCAGGTCGATGTCCACCCCGAGCTTTTCCAGCGCCTCGGCCTGGGCCAGCGTGCGGGGCACGCCGTCCAGAATGAAGCCCTTGGCGCAGTCCGGCTCGGCCATGCGCTCTTTGATGACGTCGATGATGACATCGTCGGGCACAAGGGCTCCCGCGTCCATGTAGGTTTTGGCCTTGAGGCCAACGGGCGTGGCGTTCTTCACGGCGCTTCGCAGAATGTCGCCCGTGGAGAGGGCCGGGATGTGGTAGTGCTTGGTGATAAAGTCTGCCTGGGTGCCTTTGCCGGCGCCCGGCGCGCCCAAAAGGATAAGTTTCATGGCATTTCTCCTTGTGGTTAGCACATCGTACCCTACCCACGCCTCGCTCGCTCAGCCGCTCGCTCTTGCGGCTCCTTTCCTCGCTACGCTCGGAGGTCGCCGGGCGCGGGAAAATTTGTTTGCGCCGTGGTCTTGTTCAGAATCCTGGCTAGTGCGCGCAAGCCAAATTTTGCGCTTCGCGCCCTACTCCAGGAACCCTTTGTGGTGCCGCATCAGCATGAAGCTTTCCAGGCTGCGGGAGGTGTCCAGCGCCACGCCCACAACAATCAGCAAGCTGGTGCCGCCCAGCTGGATTTGCACGCCGGTGAGCTGGGTGATGAGGATGGGCCCGACGGCCACCACGATGAGGAAGATGGCGCCGATGAGCGTGACCTTGGAGATGACGCGGGAGATAAAGTCACTGGTGGGCTTGCCCGGGCGAATGCCGGGCACGGCGCCGTTGTTCTTCTTGAGGTTGTTGGCGATTTCCAGGGGGTTGTAGGTGATGGCCACATAAAAGTAGTTGAAGGCGATAATCAAAAGCCCGTAGATGATGGCGTAGCCGATGCCCTGGGTGGAGAAGGCGGAAAGAATGCCGTACCACACCGGATGATCCACCGGGGAGGGGTTGAACAGGCGGATGATGGTGGCCGGTATGGAGGTGAGCGCCGAGGCGAAGATGATGGGCATAACACCGGACATATTCACCTTGATGGGGATGTGGCTGGCCTGCCCGCCATACATCTTGCGGCCCACCACTTTTTTGGCGTACTGCACGGGTATGCGGCGTTCGGCGCTGTTCAGCACCACCACCATCACCACGGCGGCCAAGGCCAGCAGCACGATAATCACCAGGTAAATGTAAATCTGGGGCTGGCCCGCGGCGGCTTGGTCTGTCGCGCCGCGCAGGGTGCTGAAAAGCTCTGCCGAGCGGGACACGATGCCGGCAAAGATGAGGATGGAGATGCCGTTGCCAATGCCCCTCTGGTCGATTTGCTCGCCCAGCCACATCAGCAGCATGGCGCCGGCCACAAAGGTGAACACGATGACGGCGGCGGCGAATATCTGCTCGAACAGGGGGCTGCCCGCACCGTACACCAGCGCGCTCTCAAAAGTTTCGGGGTCGTAGAAGTTGCGCACCAGGAAGTAGTAGCCCACACCCAGCACGGCCCCAAGGCCGGCGCCCGCGGCGCGGGTAATCTGGTTGAACTTCTTCTGGCCCTCGGGGCCTTCCTTGCGCATGCGATCCAGCGCGGGGAAGGCCACGGCCAAAAGCTGCAAAATAATGGAGGCGTTGATGTAGGGCTGCACGCCCAGAGCGAACACCGATGCGCTGGACAGCGCGCCGCCGCTCATGAAATCCATGAAGCCAAGCACATCGCCCGAGTTCTGGGTAATCATCCGGCCAATCAAGTCTACGTTCACGTAGGGCACGGGAATGGCAATGCCCAAACGGAACAGAACGATGACGATGAGCGTAAACAGGATGCGCTTGCGGAGGTCTTCAATTTTCCACGCGTTGCGGAATGTATTGAGCAATTAAACCACCTCAGCCTTCCCGCCTGCCTTTTCGATCTTCTCCTTTGCGGAGGCCGAAAATGCTGCAAGCTGGACGGTGAGGGCTTTGGTGACTTCGCCGTCGCCCAGCACCTTAACGCCGTCTTGCGGCTTGTTGATGATGCCCTTTTCCATGAGGGCCTGGGTGTTTACGGTGGCGCCTTGGTCAAATGCCTCAAGGTCGCTTACCTTAATGATGGCGTAGTGGGTGGCAAAGATGTTGTTGAAGCCGCGCTTGGGCAGGCGGCGCTGCATGGGCATCTGGCCGCCCTCAAAGCCGGCCTTTTTGGCGCCGCTGCGGGCCTTTTGGCCCTTGTGGCCATAGCCGGCGGTTTTGCCGTTGCCGCTGCCGTGGCCGCGCCCCTTGCGTTTTTGCGCCCTGTTGCTACCCGGGGCGGGCTGTAATTCATGCAGATTCACAGTTGCACCTCCTCTTTATGCCTTCTTCACGTCCAGCAGGAAGGCTATTTTGGCTATTTTGCCGGCGGTGGGGGCATTGTCGGGCTGGAAGGACACGTCCCCCGCCTGGCGCAGGCCCAGGCTGGCGGCCACCGCAATCTGTTTCTTGTTGCGGCCTGCCAGGCCGCGTTTCAGGCGCACCTTCAGCATGCCTGCCGGGGCGTCGGCCATCGCTTTGCTCTCGCGGGCTTTGCCGTCGGCCACGCGCACCACCTTGCCGCCCGAGGCGGCTTCGGCCTTCTTGGCCGCTGCCTTGGAGGCAGCTTCTGCCTTGGGGGCAGCCTTCTTGGCCGGGGCTTTCGGCTCGGCCTCCGCCTTGGGGGCAGCTTCTGCCTTGGGGGCCTCGTCCTTGCCGGCTTCAGCCTTGGGCACGGCCTTCTTGGCGGCCGGCTTCTTGGCCGCTTCGGCCTTAGAGGCAGCTTCTGCCTTGGGGGCCGCGGGCTTCTTCTCCGCGGGGGCTTTCGGGGCGGCCTCGGCTTTGGGGGCCGCCTTCTTGGCCGGGGCCTTGGGGGCGGCTTCCGCTTTGGGGGCAGCTTCTGCCTTGGGGGCCGCTTCCACTATTTCCTCCGCGGCGGGGGTTTTCTTCTCTTCTGCCATGGGGGATGCCTCCTTTAGTTAAAAATCTCCTGCACGCTTTTGCCGCGCTTTTTGGCTACGCTCTCGGCGCTGTCCAGGTTCATCAGGCCGTTCATGGTGGCTGTTACCACATTGATGGGGTTGTTCGAGCGCACGCACTTGGTGCGGATGTCCTTGATGCCGGCGGCCTCTACCACGGCGCGCACCGGGCCGCCCGCGATAACCCCGGTGCCGGGGCCGGCCGGGCGAAGCAACACATGCCCGGCGCCGAAGCGGCCGATGATTTCATGGGGGATGGTGGTGCCGCGCATATTGATGCGCACCAGGTTCTTCTTCGCGTCCTCAATGCCCTTGCGAATGGCCTCGGGCACCTCGCCCGCCTTTCCCAGGCCGAAGCCCACGATGCCGGCGCCGTCGCCCACCACCACGAGGGCCGAGAACTTGAAGATACGGCCGCCCTTCACGGTTTTGGAAACACGGTTTATCGAAACGACCTTCTCTACAAGGTCCAGGGTGGTTGCGTCAATGATTTCCATATTCTTCTCCCTCACAGTTGCAGCCCGCCCTCGCGGGCGCCGTCGGCCAAAGCCTTTACGCGGCCGTGATACACGAAGCCGCCGCGGTCGAACACCACCTGCGTGATGCCCTTTTCAAGGGCGCGCTCGGCGATGGCCTTGCCCACCTTTGCGGCGCCTTCCACGTTGCCGCCGCTGCCCGCAAAGCCTTTGTCCAGGCTGGAGGCCGAGGCCAGGGTGGTGCCGGTGGTGTCATCGATGAGCTGGGCGTAAATGTGCTTGGAGGAGCGGAACACATCCAAACGCGGCCGCTCGGGCGTACCGGAAATTTTGCCGCGCACGCGGCGATGGCGGCGAAGTCGCGCCAGGTTTTTATCGGGTTTATTAACCACGCTCTCTCACTCCTTCCCTTATTAGCCGCCGGCCTTGCCGGCTTTGCCCTCTTTGTGGGGCACGAACTCTCCGGCATAGCGGATGCCTTTGCCCTTGTAGGGCTCCGGCGGGCGTTTTTCGCGAATTTCGGCGGCAAACTGGCCCACCTTCTGCTTGTCGATGCCGCCCACCACGATTTTGGTCGGCTCGGGCACCTCCACCGTGATGCCCTCGGGTTCGGGCATGATAACCTGGTGGGAGTAGCCCAGGTTCATCACAAGGTCTGTGCCCTGCTTCTGGGCGCGGTAGCCGATGCCGTGTATCTCAAGTTCTTTTTTAAAGCCCTCGGATACGCCGGTGACCATGTTGGAAATGAGGGTGCGGGACAGCCCGTGCAGGCTGCGGGCCTCTTTTTCGTCGTTGGGGCGGGTCACCACTACCTCTCCGTCCTTCTGTTCCACTTTCATCAAAGGATGGATGGTGGAATCCAGCGTGCCCTTGGGGCCTTTCACCGCCACGTGGCTGCCGTCTATGGTAACCTCCACGCCCTGCGGGATGGAAATGGGTTTTCTTCCTATTCTCGACATTCTCCTGGCCCCTTTCTCACCACACGAAGGCGAGGACCTCGCCGCCCACATTTTCGTTGCGGGCGGCCTTATCGGTCATAACGCCTTTGGAGGTGGATATGATTGCGGTGCCAAGGCCACGCATGACCTTGGGCATATCTTCACAGCTGGAATAAATGCGCAGGCCGGGCTTCGAGACCCGGCGCAGGCCCGAGATAACCGGGGCGCCGCCTTCCTGGTATTTCAGGGTAACGCGGATGAGGCCCTGCTTTTTGTCCTCGATGACCTGCATGCTGCGTACATAGCCCTCTTCCACAAGAATCTTGCAGATGGCCTTCTTCATGCTGGAAGCGGGGATGTCCACATTGAGATGCTTGGCACTGCTCGCATTGCGGATGCGTGTGAGCAGGTCGGCAATGGGATCGGTGATGTGCATTGTTTACCTCCTATTTCTGCCTTACCAGCTAGCTTTGCGCACGCCGGGTATTTCGCCCTTGTAGGCCAGCTCGCGGAAGCAGATGCGGCAGACGCCGAACTTGCGAAGGTAGGCGTGCGGGCGGCCGCAAATTCTGCAGCGGTTGTAGGCGCGGGTGGAAAACTTGGCCGGGCGCGCCTGACGAATTTTTTGACTGGTTTTTGCCACGCTGACCCTCCTTTAATTTGCAAAGGGAGCGCCCATCAGGGTGAGCAGCTCTTTTGCTTCTTCGTCGGTTTTGGCGGTGGTAACAAAGGCGATATCCATGCCGCGCACCGCGTCTATCTTGTCGTAATCAATCTCGGGGAAAATAAGCTGTTCGCGCACGCCCACGCTGTAGTTGCCGCGGCCGTCGAAGGCGTTGCCCGAGATGCCGCGAAAATCGCGCACGCGGGGCAGGGCGATGGAGAACAGGCGGTCGACGAATTCGTACATGCGCTCGCCCCGCAGCGTCACCTTGGCGCCGATGGGCATGCCCTCGCGCAATTTAAAGTTCGCCACGCTCTTCTTGGCCTTGCACACAATGGCCTTCTGGCCGGTGATGATGGCCAAATCGGCGATGATGGCCTCCATGATTTTCGGGTTGTCGCGCGCGTCGCCGCAGCCCACGTTCACCACCACTTTGTCAAGCTTCGGCACCTGCATCACGCTGTCGTAGCCGAATTTCTTCATCAGGGCGGGGGCGATTTCCTTTTGGTACTGGTCTTTCAGTCTCGGCATGAAGTTTCTCCCTCCCTCACAGCTCGGCGCCGCATTTTTTGCAAACGCGGGTCTTTTTGCCGTCTTTATCCACCTGATGGCCGACGCGGACGGGTTTTTGGCACTTGGGGCACACCGGCATCACCTTGGAGGCGTACATGGCGCTTTCGGCCTTCACAATGCCGCCCTGCTGGCCCTGCCGGCGGGGCTTCACGTGCTTCGACACCATCCTTGGGGGAGGTGGCCAGCACTTTGCCGGACAGGCCCTTGTCCTTGCCGCTCATAATCATGACGGTGTCGCCGGTTTTCACGTGCAGTTTTTTCGCTTCGCTCATTCCGGGCACCTCCTCACAAGCTTTCCGGGGCCAGCGACAGTATCTTCAGGTAGCCTTTTTCGCGCAGCTCGCGCGCCACAGGCCCAAAGATGCGGGTCCCCCGGGGGTTTTTGTCTTCTCGGATGAGAACGGCGGCGTTCTCGTCGAAATGGATGTAGCTGCCGTCGTCGCGGCGCAGGCCGTGCTTCGAGCGCACGATGACCGCCTTCACCACTTCACCTTTCTTTACGCCGCTGTTGGGGGCGGCCTTTTTCACGCTGGCCACCACCACGTCGCCAATGCCGGCATACCGCTTGCGGCTGCCGCCCAGCACGCGGATGGTCATCAGTTCCTTCGCGCCGGTATTGTCGGCCACCTTCAGGCGGCTTTGCATTTGAACCATCTTCCGGACCTCCCTTGAATAGTTGTTAGTTGCTAGTTTTTAGTTACTAGTTTCCAACATCTACTTCGCTTTCTCAATAATCTTCACAAGCCGCCAGCGTTTGTCGCGGCTGAGGGGGCGGGTTTCCATAATTTGCACCCTGTCGCCCACGCCGCACTCGTTCTTCTCGTCGTGTGCCTTAAACTTGACGGTGCGCTTGATGATTTTCTTGTAAAGGGGATGGCGCACACTGTCGCGCACAGCCACCACGATGGTTTTGTCCATCTTGTCCGACACCACGACACCGGTGCGGGTTTTCCTGAGATTGCGTTCTTCCATCGTTTTCCCTCCTTATGCCTTTTCTTCGTCGGCCAGCGCAATGCCGCCCAGAACGGTTTTTACACGGGCTATGTCGCGCTTCACCACTTTGATGCGCTGGGGATTGTCCAGTTGGTTGATGGCGTGCTGGAAGCGCAGGTTGAACAGCTCCTGCTTCAGTTCGTCCAGCTTCTTGTTCAGTTCAACGGGCTGCATGTCCCGCAATTCACTCGCCTTCATTACGCCTCACCATCCTTCTCCGGGGCGGCCTGTGCGCCTTCGGCGGCTTCGCCGGCCTCGGCCGCCGCCTCGGCGGCGGCTTCCTCGGCGGCCAAATCGGCTGCCAGGTCGTGGCGCTTCTTGCCCAGTTCCACGTTGAAATCGCCTTCGCGTTTGACGAATTTGGTTTTGATGGGCAGCTTGTAGCCGGCCAGGCGCATGGCCTCGCGGGCCACGGCCTCGGAAACGTCGGCCAGCTCGAACAGCACGCGGCCGGGCTTCACCACGGCCACCCAGTATTCCGGGCTGCCCTTGCCGCTGCCCATGCGGGTCTCGGCGGGCTTTTCGGTAACGGGCTTATCGGGGAAAATCTTAATCCATACCTTGCCGCCGCGCTTGATGTGGCGGGTCATGGCGATACGGGCGGCCTCTATCTGGTTCGAGGTAATCCACGCCGGCTCCAGCGCCACCAGGCCGAACTCGCCCTGGTTCACTTGGTTGCCGCGCGTGGCCACGCCCTTCATGCGGCCGCGTTGCACGCGGCGGTACTTCACACGTTTGGGCATCAGCATCAGCCGTTTCCTCCTTCCGGGGGGGTGGTGTCGGCCGGGGCGGCCTTGGGGGCGTCTGCCCTGGGGGCTGCCGCCGGGCGCGGGCCGGATGGGCGGGGCCCGCCGCCGCTGCGGGGCGCGCCGGAGCGGGGACCGCCGCGGTCATTGTTACGGGGGCCGCGGTCGTTGCGGGGGCCGCGGCGGTCGTTGCGCTCGCGGCGCTCTTGGGGCGGGCGGGGCAAGTCATCCACAGGCTTCGTGCCCTTCAGCACTTCGCCCTTGTACACCCACACCTTAACGCCGATTTTGCCGTAAGTGGTATTGGCCTCGCAGAAACCGTAGTCAATGTCTGCGCGCAGGGTTTGCAGGGGGATGGTGCCCTCGTGGTAATGCTCCACGCGGGCGATGTCGGCGCCGTTCAGGCGGCCGCCCACCTGTATCTTGATGCCCTTGGCGCCGAAGCGCATGGCGCGGCCGATGGCCTGCTTCATGGCGCGGCGGAAGGCGATGCGGCGCTCGAGCTGCTGGGCGATGTTCTCGGCCACCAGCTGGGCGTTGGTGTCGGCGTTGCGAATCTCCACGATGTTGAGGTTGACGCTCTTGTGAATGAGCGACTCCACCTCCATGCGGATTTTATCAATCTCGGCGCCGCCCCGGCCAATAACCATGCCGGGCTTCGAGCAGAAGAGGTTGATTTTCACGCGGGGCGCCCCGGTGCCGGAATCGAAGGTGCGCTCGATTTCGATTCTGGGAATGCCAGCGGCGTAGAGTTTTTTCTTCAGGTGCTTGCGGATGGCGTGGTCTTCCACAATGGCGTCGCCAAACTGCTTTTTATCCATGTACCAGCGGCTGTTCCAATCGCGGATGATGCCGACGCGCAAGCCGTTGGGATTAACTTTCTGACCCATTTTCCATTTCCCTCCTTACGCTTCCTTTTCTTTCAGCACCACGGTGATATGGCTGGTGCGCTTGAAAATTCTGAACGCCTTGCCGTGGTCCTTGGGCTGGATGCGTTTCAGGGTGGGGCCGGGCGTCACGAAGCATTCGGCCACATAGAGATTGTCGGGGTCCATGTTGTGGTTGTTTTCGGCGTTGGCGGCGGCGCTGTTCACCAGCTTCAGCAGCACGGGGCTGGCCGCCTTGGGGGTGTATTGCAGAATGGCCTGGGCCTTGTCCAGCGGCTGCTTGCGAATGAGATCCAGCACCACCCCCACCTTGCGGGGCGAGATGCGGACATAGCGCAGCTTCGCCTGTGCTTTATTTTCTTCCATGTCTCACACTCTCCTTTATCGGGTGGTTTTGCTTCCGGCGTGGCCGCGGTAGGTGCGGGTGGGGGCGAACTCGCCCAGCTTGTGGCCCACCATGTCTTCGGTGACGTACACAGGCACATGCTTGCGGCCGTCGTGCACGGCGAAGGTGTGGCCCACAAAGTCCGGGAAGATGGTGGACGCGCGGCTCCAGGTTTTCAGCACGCGTTTTTCGCCGCTCTCGTTCATGCCTTGCACGCGCTTCAGGAGCGCCTCCTGGACGTAGGGTCCTTTTTTAACACTTCTGCCCATTGATGCTCTCCTCCTTTAGCCTCTGCGCTTGACTATCATTTTGTTGGAAGCCTTTTTCTTCTTGCGGGTTTTGTAACCCAGCGTGGGCTTGCCCCAGGGGGTTACGGGCCCGGGCCGGCCAATGGGGCTCTTGCCCTCGCCGCCGCCGTGGGGGTGGTCTACCGGGTTCATCACCGAGCCGCGCACCGTGGGCCGCCAGCCCATGTGGCGCTTGCGCCCGGCCTTGCCGATGTTCACGTTCTCGTGGTCGATGTTGCCCACCTGGCCGATGGACGCGATGCAGTCCACCGGGAAGTTGCGAATTTCGCCCGAGGGCAGGCGCACCAGGGCGTATTTGCCCTCCTTGGCCATCAGCTGGGCGCTGGCGCCGGCGCTGCGCACCAGCTGCGCGCCCTTGCCGGGGTACATCTCAATGTTGTGCACAATGGTGCCCACGGGCATGCTGCGGAAGGGCATGGCGTTGCCGGGCTTGATGTCGGCTCCGGGGCCGTTCATCACCGTGTCGCCCACCTTGAGGCCCTCGGCCGCCACAATATAGGCCAGCTCGCCGTCTTCATATTCAATGAGGGCGATGTGGGCCGAGCGGTTGGGGTCGTACTCAAGGGTTTTCACGGTGGCGGGCACGCCGAACTTCTGGCGCTTGAAATCGATGAGGCGGTACTTGGTGCGGTTGCCGCCGCCGTGGTGGCGCACGGTGATGCGCCCGTTCGCGTTGCGGCCCGCGTGCTTCTTCATGGGCTCCAGCAGGCTGCGCTCCGGCTCTACCTTCGACAGGCCCGAATAATCGGTGACTGTCATGCCGCGGCGGCCCGGCGTGGTGGGCTTGTACTTTTTAATGGCCATGGGTCGGGTTCACTCCTTGTTTGATTTTGCGGGGCGGCTGGAAGGCGCCCCATACCCTGCGCCGGTCTTAGAACTTTATAGCCCAACTCGGGCCTCGGCGCCAACAAGCAACTAATAACCAGTAACTAATAACTATCTCACGTCATGCTCTCGAAGAACTCGATGCCCTTGGACTTTTCGGTGAGGGTGACGATGGCCTTTTTGTAGGCGGCGGTGTAGCCGCCGTGCAGGCCCTGGCGGCGGTAACGCCCGCGCACCGAGATGGTGTTTACCTTCGCCACGCTCACGCCGAACAGTTCCTCAACGGCCTGAGCCACGGAAATCTTGGTGGCGTCCTTGGCCACCTTAAAGGTGTACTTCTTCATCGCGATGCCCTGCATGGAGTTCTCGGTGATAATCGGGCCCAGCACGATGTCCTGCGGCGCTACTTTCATTGCGCGAATACCTCCTCTATCTTCTTGGCGGCGTCCACGCTCATCACAAAGGCGCCGGCGTTGAGGATGTCGTACACATTGATGAGGCCCGCGGGGGTGGTTTTCACGCCCGGAATGTTGGCGGCGCTCTTCACCAGCTTTTCGTTCACATCGCCGGTAACAATGAGGGCCTTGCCCGTGGCGCCGATGGCGGCGAGCATATTCACCATGGTTTTGGTTTTGAACTCGTCCACCTTGAACTCGTCCACCACCAAAATTTCGCCGGCGGCCGCCTTGGCCGAAAGGGCGCTAAGCAGGGCCAGGCGCTTCACCTTGCGGTTGATGGCGTAGGCGTAGTCGCGCGGTTTGGGGCCAAGGGCGATGCCGCCGCCCGTCCACTGGGGGCTGCGCCGGCTGCCCTGCCGGGCGCGGCCGGTGCCTTTTTGGCGCCAGGGCTTGCGCCCGCCGCCGCGCACCTCGCCGCGGGTTTTGGTGCTTTGGGTGCCCTGGCGCTGGTTGGCCAGGTAGTTCACAACAGCGGCGTGCATGGCGCGCGTGTTGGGGGTAATGCCGAACACGTCGTCGGACACTTCCAGCTTCTTGCCGGTTTTCTTGCCGCTCATGTCCACAATGTCAAATTTGGCCATCGCTCGCTCCTCCTTTAAGCCTTCACGCTGTCTGAGATGAGCACCACGCTGCCTTTGGCACCGGGAAGCGCACCCTTGATGGCGATGAGATTATTTTCTGCGTCCACCTTTGCCACGGTGAGGTTCTGCACGGTGACGCGCTCGGCGCCCATGTGGCCGGGCAGCTTTTTGCCCTTGAACACCCGCGAGGGGGACGAGCACGCGCCCATGGAACCGGCGTGCCGGTGAATGGGGCCGCCGCCGTGGGTGGCCCGCATGATGTGGCCGTTCCAGCGTTTGATGGTGCCGGCGTAACCCTTGCCCTTGCTGGTGCCCACCACGTCCACGCGCTCACCCTCGGCGAAAAGATCCGCCTTGAGGATATCGCCCACGTTCACGGCGCTGATATCCTCGAGCCGGAACTCGCGCAGGGTGCGCTTGGGGGCTACGTCCGCTTTGGCAAAGTGGCCCTTGGCGGGCTTGTTCACGCGCTTCACGTTCACGTCGCCAAAGCCGATTTGCACGGCCTCGTAGCCATCGGTGGCCACGGTTTTCTTCTGCACCACAACGCAGGGCCCGGCCTCAACCACGGTAACGGGAATAACCTTGCCGGCTTCGCTATAAATTTGCGTCATGCCAACTTTTTTGCCGATGATGCCTTTTTGCATGGTTCTTGCCTCCTTCGGAATCGGTTATTGGTTGACGCCTTTGTGCCGCGCCAACATGACCTTGCTGCCCTATCTTTAAACCTATAGATATATGGCAGGAAAGCTTGGGGCTGGGGGAGTGGTTACCAAAACATTAAAGCTTGATTTCGATGTCCACCCCGGCGGGCATTTGCAGCCCGGTGAGGGATTCGACGGTCTTGTTCGAGGGGCGCAGGATGTCGATGAGGCGCTTGTGGCGCCGGTACTCGAACTGCTCGCGGGAATCCTTGTACTTGTGCACGGCGCGCAGGATGGTAGTAATCTCCCTGTCGGTGGGCAGGGGCACGGGGCCCGAAACCCTTGCGCCGGTGCGCTTCGCGGTCTCCACGATTTTTTCGGCCGCGGCGTCTACCAATGCCGCGTCGTAGCTCTCTAAACGAATACGTATTTTTTCCTTGACTGCCAATGAAATCGCCTCCAATTGTTTAATGTATTAGGCGGTTCGATTATACTTGCGGCCCAGGTGAAGAATTCATCACACTGCGCCGGGTGTTTCACTCATTTGCATGAGAAAAGCCGGTGAACCGCATCGCAGTTCGCCCGGACACACCCGTGGCTGGTTGCCGCTTTGGCAGCGGCGCGGCCATTGGTTCACGCATTGCAGTGAACGTAGCCCCAGGCCGTCAGTATTGTTCGCCCGGTTCTTTAGACCCGACATACTCGGCGGAAATAACCAACCAAAGCAAGAAATTTGGCTGCAACCTCCCGCTTCACCGCACATCGCACCCTGCCGCGTCCGGCAGGGCATTCGCAGTCGCCTAATCAGAATACCAGAACGGGGGCGGGATTGCAAGCATTATTTTGTCGCCAGCGCCGCCGGGCGGGTGAAGGCTTCGCCGCCGGGGCGGGGGGTTTTCTGCCACATGGCGTGCAGGTCTTCGGCCACGGCCTCTATGCGCACCACGCGGGCCGCTTCGTCGCCGCCTTCGGCCAGGCGCGCCAGCGAGGTGGACACCGGCACGAGGGCGTACTCCTTCACCCGGCGCAGCAGCGCCAGCCCGCGCCCGTTGGCCGCCAGCACCTGGGCGAAGGGCGGAATGACGGAAACGCTTTTGGGCAGGCCCAGGCACGCGCCCAGCGCCAGCCGGCGCACCCGGCTGTGGGCAAAACGCTTGCTCTTGGCGGCGTCGAACAGCCCTTCCAGCGTGGTGGCCTGCTTTGCGGCGGCGGCCAGGCGGTTTTCCAGCCCTTCCCCGGCCCCCGGGTGCCCGGCAATGTCAGCCGGGTGCATGCTCTTCAGGCGGCTCAAAAGGGCCACCTCATAGCGTTTGTGGTCTAAAAGGTTCCCGGCGGCCTCGGCCTCCTCGTACAGCGGCAGGCACTCGGGGGGCACCCAGCCCGCCCAGGCGGCCACGCCGCCGCTGTTGGCCGCGCCGCGCAGCCAGCCGGCGCTGGCATAGCGCCCCTGGGGCACGCCGTCGTGGGCAGCGCCCACCCGTGGCAGCGCCAGGGGCACCGGCAGCATAAACAGTTTTTCCATGTCGGCGCTGTTGCCGTACAGGCCGCTTACCACCCGCCAGCGCAGGTCTTCGTCCATCTTCCCGCGCAGGGCCTCGGGCACGGCGTCCAACAGAGCCTTTATGTATTCCACGGCCAGAATGTTGTTCGGCTCGGCCAGCACTTCGGCCGCTCCGGGCACAAAACGCTGGGCCGCGGCGGCGCGGGCGGCCGCGAAGGACACCCCCTTCGACAGCTCAAAGCGCAGCGCGGCGCCGAACTCCTCCGCCGTGAGGGCGCGGGCCAGCTCCTCAAGCCGCTCTATCTGGGGGCACTCGGTGCCAAAGGCCAAAAGGTCCACACAGCCCAGGGCCGCCAAAAGCCCCACCCCACCGCGCGCAAAGCCCTCGGCCGAGGCCATGGCCCAGGGCGCAGGCAGGCGCAGCACCAAATCCACCCCGCCGGCCAGGGCGGCGCGGGCGCGCAGGTGGGTGGGCAGCAGGGCCGGCTCGGCCCGCTGCATGAAGGGGCCGCCCAGTACGCACACCACGGTGTGCACCCCGCCCGCGCGCAACTGCTGCACCATCCAGGCGTGGCCGCTGTGGAAGGGGTTGTACTCAGCCACAATGCCGCCCACGGGAGGATGCTCCGGCAGGCTCTTTTGCGGCGCCTCTCCGGCAAATTGGGCATAATCGGTGTAGCGTTCGGCCACCGGCTGCAAAGCGGGCCTCCCTTCGCCGGTTTATCGCCACAGGCGCGGCCCCGGCTTGTAATGTGAGGGGGGAATCTATATAATAAGGTGGTGGGTTTATATTCCCAGTTAATATAATATCTTATTATGGAATACAGGACAAGGACGGAGGAAGAAACAGCATGAAGATTCTCGTTATCAACTGCGGTTCATCGTCGCTAAAATACCAGCTGCTGGACATGAAGGACGAAAGCGTGATGTGCAAGGGCCTGTGCGAGCGCATCGGCATAGACGGCGGCAGCGTGGTGCACAAGGCCAAGGGGCGCGAATGGGAAGAAAGCTACCATATGCCCAGCCACGCTGAAGCCTTTGCCAAAATGCTGGAGATGATGACCCAGGGCGAGGGCGCCGTGCTGGCAAACAAGGAAGAAATCGGCGCCATCGGGCACCGCGTGGTGCACGGGGGCGAAAAGTTTAAAAGCAGCGTGCTGGTTACCGAAGAGATGATTAAAGTGATGGACGAGATGTCTGTGCTGGCGCCGCTGCACAACCCGCCCCAGATACTGGGCCTGCGCAGCGCCCAGGAGGTGTTCGGCAAAGACTTGCCCATGGTGGCGGTGTTCGATACCGCCTTCCACCAAACCATGCCCCCCACCGCCTACATCTACCCCGTGCCCTATGAATATTATACCGACTACGGGCTGCGGCGCTACGGCTTCCACGGCACCAGCCACAAATACGTCAGCCGCCAGGCCGCGCGCTTTTTGGGCGTGCCCGTCACCGATTTGAAGATAGTCACCTGCCATTTGGGCAACGGCTCGTCCCTGTGCGCGGTGGACAAGGGCAAAAGCATCGATACCTCCATGGGCCTCACCCCGCTGGCCGGCATCCTCATGGGTACCCGCTCGGGAGACATCGACCCCTCGGTGGTCACCTTCATTCAGGAAAAGCTGAACCTTTCGGCCAGGGAAGTGAACGACATTCTCAATAAGAAGTCCGGCATGCTGGGCGTCTCGGGCCTTTCCAGCGACAACCGCGACATTGAAACGGCCGCCGTGGGCGGCGACGAGCGCGCCGCCTTGGTGCACTCCATGCTGTTCTACGAAATCAAGAAGCACATCGGGGCCTACGCCGCCGCCATGAACGGGCTGGACTGCGTGGTGTTCACCGGCGGCATTGGCGAAAATTCGAAGCGCGTGCGCAAGTACACCTGCCGGGGCCTTGAATGGTGCGGCCTTTATTACGACGAGGAAAAGAACCAAAACGGCAAGGGCGAGTTCGACTTTGCCACCGACGACTCGCGCGTGCGGGCGCTGGTGATACCCACGAACGAGGAACTGATGATTGCCCGTGACACACGGGCCCTGGTGGGCTGAGAAGCCGCCTGACAGAGGAGACGGGCTATGGAAGAATGGCTGAAGCCGGTTACCCGCGTGCGCCACGGCGCGGTGCGCTTTGAAAGCGCGGGCGCCGTGATTTGGGCAGACCCCTTCCGCGTGCGGGGCAGCGATAACGACGCCGCCTTCGTGGCCGTCACCCATGCCCATGGCGACCACTACTCCCCCCGGGACATTAAAAAGGTGATGAACGAGGACACCCTCTTCCTCGCGGGGGCCGACGTTGCCGCCCGCCTTGAGGCCGAACTCGGCGTTGCGCCCCGGCGCATCACCGTGATGCGGACGGGCGGCCGCTACGCGCCGCTGGCGGGGGCGGAGGTTACCGCCCTGCCCGCCGAAAACGCGAACCACCCTGCGGGCAGCGGCTTCGGCCTGCTGCTAAGCTTCGCGGGCGTGCGCTACTACCTCTCGGGAGACACCGACACCCTGTGCCCGAACGCCGCCTGCGACGTACTGTTTTGCGTGTGCGACGGCAGATACAACATGCCGGACTACCTCAACAGCGCACCCGCGCAGATACTGGCCATGAACCCGCGCCCCGGGCTGGTGGTACCCTACCACTACGAAAACGCCGGCGAAGGCGGCCACGGCCAAAAGCTGGCCGACAAGCTGAACGCCCTGGGTGTTCGGGCGGTGGTCTGTTCGTAGGGGAGGCGATTCACGAATCGTCCGCGCAAGGGTCGCCCTCGGCGGCCCTTTTCTATTGTCATTCTGAGCGCGGCGAAGAATCCTGCCCCAAGGGCGCGGGCGGCCGGGGACGACCGCCCCTGCGATTTTAATTTTTCAGCGCCTGCAGCGGCGCGGGGATGCGCCCGCCGCGGGCGATGAAGGCCGCGGGCGAGGCGGTGTTCACGGGCATCACCGGCCCGTGGCCCAAAAGCCCGCCGAATTCCAGCCGCTGGCCCACCTTCTTGCCAATGGCCGGAATGACCCGCACCGCCGTGGTTTTGCCGTTCACCATGCCGATGGCCGCCTCGTCCGCTATCATGGCGCTCAGCACTTCGGCCGGGGTGTCTCCGGGCACGATAATCATGTCAAGCCCCACGCTGCATACGGCCGTCATGGCCTCCAGCTTTTCCAGCGTCAGGCAGCCGCTCTCGGCGGCGGCTATCATGCCGGCGTCCTCGCTCACTGGAATAAACGCGCCGGACAGGCCGCCCACCAGGCCCGAGGCCATGACGCCGCCCTTCTTCACGGCGTCGTTTAAAAGGGCCAGGGCGGCGGTGGTGCCGTAGGCGCCCACGCTCTCAAGGCCCATTTCTTCCAGCACGGCGGCCACGCTGTCTCCCACGGCGGGGGTGGGCGCCAGCGAGAGGTCCACAATGCCGAAGGGCACACCCAGCGCCTCGCCGGCAATCTCCCCCACCAGCTGCCCCATGCGGGTGATTTTAAAGGCGGTTTTCTTCACGGTTTCGGCCACGCCGGAAAGGCTGGCCCCCTTCGCGTGCTTTTGCAGGGCGCTGCGCACGGCCCCCGGCCCGGAAACGCCCACGTTGACGGCGCAGTCCGGCTCGCCCGGGCCGTGGAAGGCCCCGGCCATGAAGGGGTTGTCCTCCGGCGCGTTGCAGAATACCACCAGCTTGGCTGCGCCAATGCAGCTTTCCCCGGCGGTCAGCTCGGCGGCGCGGCGAATCACCGGCCCCATCATGGCCACGGCGTCCATGTTGATGCCGCTTTTGGTGGAACCGGCGTTCACCGAGGCGCACACGGCCTTCGTTTCGGCCAGAACTTCGGGCAGGGCGGCAATCAACCGCTCGTCTCCGGCGGAAAAGCCCTTGTGCACCAGCGCCGAAAAACCGCCGATGAAATTCACCTCCACGGCGGCGGCCGCCGCGTCCAGCGTTCGGGCAAAGCGCAGCGGGTCGCCCTTCGGGCAGGCGGCCAGCAGCATGGCCATGGGCGTCACCGAGATGCGCTTATTCACGATGGGAATGCCGTATTCCTCGGTGATGGATTCGCACACCGGCACCAGATACTTGGCCCGGCGCACGATTTTCTCGTAAATCTTGCGGCAGGCGGCTTCGGGATCCGGGTCGGCGCAGTCCAAAAGGCTGATGCCCATCGTGACGGTGCGCACGTCCAGATTTTCGTCGTTAAACATCCGAATGGTTTCAATGACGTTGCCGGTGTTAATCATTGGGTTCCCCTTATGCCTTCATGCTTGTTATGAGAAAATCGCCGCACGGTTTTCAAGCTGTTAAACCGTGTGCATGGCGTCGTAAATGTCCGCTTTCAGGCGGGCGGCCAGCTCGCCGAGGGACGGGGCGGCCTCTGGCAGGCTCACCAGCATAATCATGGCAAAGGTGCCGCGCAGAATGCTCTGCGTTACTTCCTCTATATTCACGCCGGCCTCGGCGCACACGGCGCTCACCCCGGCCAGAATGCCCACCCTGTCTTGCCCTACTACTGTGATAACGGCCTGCATACGCGAACCCTCCTCTGGCGCCTAAGTTAACCACTGATTGATTGTCATTCTGAGCGAAGCGAAGAATCTTTGAGTCGGGTAATGTACGGTTATACGAAGGGAAAGATCCTTCGCTACGCTCAGGATGACAAGATAGCTGGGTTATTCATTGCTTACTTAGTATACCAAAAAAGCGGGTGACAGGAAAGAGGCAAGGGGAGCGGCCGAAACGCGCTGGTAATCCTTGTAGGGGACGGCGTCCTCGGCGTCCCGCAGGCGTTTGCACTGCGCCCCAAAAGGGACGCCCAAGGGGGCGTCCCCTACGAAGGGCACGGGCGATTCGTGAATCGCCCCTACTACGCTGTTCTGCCTAAATCTAGTCATTCTGATCCGCAGGCGAAGAATCTTTGGCCCAAGCACAGGGCAAGATTCTTCGCGGGGGCATTTTATGCCGAGGGCGGCTTGCGTAGCAAACGCCCGAGCCCGCT